>MDTD01122741.1_pt1 | contig 25307 bp, 20 predicted proteins | sample 811221 | NCBI WGS metagenome assembly MDTD01 (sample SAMN05326646, study PRJNA326480) | marine metagenome | isolation source: seawater | place: Pacific Ocean: South West | collected 2011 | reverse complement strand
GCCGCGACCACCGCCGCGTCCACCACCGCCGCGACCACCGCCGCCGCGACCACCGCCGCCGCCGCCGTAACCGCCGCGACCGCCACCGCCGCCGCCGCCGTAACCACCACGGCCGCCGCCGCCACCAAAGCCACCGCCGCCGCCGCCGCGCGGCTGACGCTCACGGGCCTCGTTGACGGTGAGGGGACGCCCGCCGAAGTCCTGCCCGTTGAGGGCATCGATCGCCTTGTCCGCCTCGGCATCGTTGGACATTTCCACGAAACCGAAACCGCGGGGGCGGCCCGTCTCGCGATCCATGATCATCGCCACGCTGGCGACCTCGCCGTGCTGGCTGAAGAGTTCGTGAATCTCCGCTTCGCTGGCGCTGAACGGCAGGTTGCCGACATACAGCTTCTTCATCAGTCTGATCCGATCCAAGAGAGCCCGAGTCGTTGCGTATCCGGTTGATCGATCTCGACTCGGGCGAATCGGAATCTGAACCGTGGGCAGAATCCGGACCACTCGCCCGGCCTTCTGACCGCAGGTAGTTTACCAGTCGGCCCGGGATTCAAAGCAGAAATCCGCCCAACTTGTGTTTCTTTCTCAGGATTTGAACAATGGAGCCAGGCCGCCATCCAGCATCGAGCGCCCATTGACAGCGCCGATCCCGCCTCGCAACACCACGAACAGGTGGGTCTCCGAGCGGGCCGGCACCCTTCTACCATCCCGCCCGTGCCGGTTTCCTCGCCGGCAGCCCGACTCTTTCCCTCTCGCGCCGTCCGCCGCACCCGCCCCTCCGACCGTGACCACGACCGACCTCCATCTCCGCTTCAAATCGCTCATCCGGAGCCTCGGGTTCGAGCGTGACTGGTATCTCATCATCATCGGAGCCGGGATCGGGACGCTCACCGCGTTCGGCGCGCTCGGCTTCGCCTGGCTCCTCCACGAGGTCGAAAAACTCACCGAGCACGCGCGCCACGACCTCCCCCTCTGGCTCCTCCCCGTCATCCCCATGGTCGGGGCGCTCATCAGCGCCGTGCTCGTCTGGCGCTTCGCGAGCGAGGCGAAGGGGCACGGCGTGCCCCAGGTGCTCAAGGCCCTCATCCAGCGGAACGGCACGATCCAGCCCCGCGTTGGCATCGTCAAGGTGTTCGCGTCCATCGCGACGGTCGGCAGCGGGGGGTCCGCGGGGACCGAGGGCCCGATCGTTCAGATCGGCGCCACCGCCGGGTCCGTGCTCGCCCACAGGCTCAATATCCCGCGCGAGCATGTGCGCACGCTCGTCGGTTGCGGCGCCGCGGCGGGCATCGCGTCGATCTTCAACGCGCCCATCGCGGGTGTCTTCTTTGTCCTCGAGATCCTGCTCCGCGATTTCTCGATCCGCGTGTTCACGCCCATTGTCATCGCCTCGGTCTTCAGCGCCGCGACGACCCACAGCTTCCGAGGGGAGAACGAGGCGATCTTCTTCGCCCGCGAACTGCTCAGCGGATACCAGTTCACCCTCTGGGAGTTGCCCAGCTATCTCGTGCTGGGGATCGTCTGCGGCCTCTCCGCGGTGCTCTTCAACTGGATGCTCCACGCGGGAGAAGACCTGTTCGAACGCGTCAAACTGCATCCCGTCGTCAAGCCCGTCCTCGGCGCGCTGCTGCTGGGGGCGCTCGGCCTTGCCTACCTCGCGATCCCCGGGGTCGGCACCAGCGGCAACACACCCCCCTTCTTCGGGAACGGCTACGAGACGATCCGCCATCTGCTCGACCCGTCCGCCTACCTCGCGACCGACGGGGGGAACGCCGGACCGACCGGGTCGCCCGTCCCGACCGCCTTCGTCCTCCTCGCGGCGCTCGTGGTGCTCAAGAGCCTCGCAACGACTTTCACGCTGGGGTCAGGCGGGTCGGGCGGCGTGTTCGCGCCCAGCCTCTTCCTCGGCGCCGTCGCGGGCAGCGCGTTCGGGGTCGCGCTCGATGCCGCGGGGCTGCTGCCCGACGGTGCCTCCCCCGCGTCGTACGCCCTCGTCGGGATGGCCGCGGTCGTCGCGGGCTCCACCCACGCGCCGCTCACCGCGATCCTGATCCTCTTCGAGCTCACGCGCGACGAGTATGTGCTGCTGCCGATCATGCTCGCCGCGGTCATCGCGACGGTCGTGAGCCAGCTGATCAACCGCGACTCGGTCTACACCTTCAAGCTCCGGCGCGAGGGCGTGCTGGTCGGCGCGGCGCGGGACCTGACGATCCTGCGCCGCCTCGCGGTGCGCGATGTCGAGCCCGAGCCCATGCCCGCGGAGCCCGTGTACGCGTCCGATCCGGTCGCGAAACTGATCGCCCTGCACGCGACTTATCATGTCCCGGACTTCCCCGTCGTCGATCAGGCGGGCGGGTACATGGGCATGGTGACGGGCGGCGATATGCGCACGGCGCTGATCGACCGAGAGGCGATCCCGCTGCTGCTCGTCGCGGAGCTGATGCGGACCGACATCCCCGTCGTGCACGCCGACGATTCGCTCGACACCGTCATGAACAAGTTCGCGACCCACGATGTGACGAGCCTCTGCCTCGTGCGCACGCAGAACGATGGCACCGCGAAGCCCTTGGGATTGATCACCCGCGGACGGGTACTGAGCCGGTATCATGCCGCGCTGGAAGATTCATGATGCGTCGAGCGTGCCGACCGGCCCTCAGGCGTTCACACAGAAGGGAAGCGCGATGACCGGATACACCCACGCGGGCCAGACGGGGGGCGCCGAGCCGTCGAGTTCGCTCGCGATCACCGCCCTCGTGCTCGCGATCCTCTCGTGGATCTGCTTCGGCCCGCTCACCGGGCTCCCGGCGCTCATCATCGGGATCATCGCGTTGGTTCGCGCCGGCGAAACCCCTCCGCGCGCGGGCGGCAAGGGCATGGCGATCGCCGCGGTGGTCGTGTCGAGCCTGGGCATCGTCGTGTCGATCGTGACCATCCCGCTGATGATCGGGATCATGCTCCCCGCGCTCGGGAAGGCACGCGAATCCGCCCAGCGGTTGCAGAGCAGCGAGAATGTGCGCACGATCGTGCAGGGCATCATCTCCCAGAGCGCCGCGAACAATGGGCAGTTCCCACAGTCCGCCGACGGCTGGCAGCAGAGCCTCATCGACGGGGGATATGCGGATCAGGCCGACTTTGTGAGTCCGTACACCGATGGGCTCGGCGATGATTACTTCTTCGTCCCCGGTGGGCGAAACGACTTCGATAGTTCCCGGATCGTCGTGTATGAGGATCCGGCGCTCAACCCCGCATGGACCCTGATCGGCTTCGCGGACGGACATGTCGATCTCCTCGCGCAGCAGGAAGCGATGCGGTTGCTGAGCAATCTGAAACGGCCCGACGGGACGCCGTACGCGCCCCACCTGAGCGACCCGTCCGCAACGGCGTCCGCCCCGGGGGGGCGCCAGCCGTGACGCGTCGGATGTCCAGGCTTTGGCGCGTTCTTCTCGTCGGCGCCGCGCTCGCGGGCTGCCAGTCTCCCTGGGAGAAGACCTTCGAGCCCGCGTCGGAGGCGGCGTACCCGCCCTCCGAACGAGTCGTGATCCGCGAGGTGCCCTGGGAGCGCGTCGCGTCGGCGCTCAGCGTGATCGACGCCGAGCGTGCCGCGAGCGATGTCCACCCCGACGCGTGGCCCCCCGAGAAACTCGCGGAAGAGAAAGCGAGGCTCGTCGCGGCGCTGCAGCTGAGCGAGGATCCCGCGTCGCTGGAGATCCTGGGGCGCAGCGACTTCAGCACGACGACGAATGTCGAGATCTTCGACGGGTCGCTGTCGGCCTTCGCGCGGTCCATCGGCGCGGACTACGCGCTCTGGTCGAGGGCGTTCATGGGCACCGCGCAGGCGATCGAGCGCGAGCCCATGGTCCGGTCCGGGTTCACCTGGCGCCGGCACCGCCGACGCGACGGTCATGTCGATTACGACTACCTGCCCTACAACGAGACGGTGTATGTCCCGATCGTGGTCGAGCGTGACCGTTTCGCCTGGGTGGTGTTCTATGTGCGCGTCCTCGACTGACGCCGGGCGCAGCGCACGCCTACAACCGGGTATGGCTGGGTCCAACGCCGACACGAAGACGCCCGAGACCACCCACGCCGGAGCGCTCGAGATCACGGATCTCGCCTTCGCGTACCCGGGTCAGCGCGAGCCGCTGCTCGAGATCGCCTCGTTCGCGTGCGGCGCGGGCGAGCAGGTCCTGCTCGCGGGCAGGTCCGGCGCCGGCAAGTCCACACTGCTCAACCTCGTGATGGGCCTTCTCGATCCGACGCGAGGCTCGGTCCGCGTCGCGGGGCGTGATCTGCACAGGCTCAGCGGCGCGGCGCGGGACCGGTTCCGGGGGCGGCACATCGGCGTGGTCTTCCAGTCCTTCCACCTCCTGCACGGGTTCACCGCGCTCGAGAATGTGATGATGCCCCTCGCGTTCTCCGACATCCCCGCGAAGGAGCACGAGGCGCGGGCCCGCGCGTTGCTCGAAGAGCTCGATATCCCCCGAGCGGGGGCGCTCCCCGAGAACCTGAGCATCGGGCAGCAGCAGCGGGTCGCGGTGGCGCGGGCGCTCGCGTGCGAGCCCGAACTCGTGCTCGCCGACGAGCCCACCGCGAGCCTCGACCCGGAGAACGGGATCATCGCGATGGACCTGGTCCAGCGGGTCTGCCGCCAGCACGGCGCCGCGCTCCTCTGCGTGAGCCACGACCCCTCGCTCGTGGACCGGTTCGACCGGTCGCTGAATCTCGCCGAACTCAACACCGCCTCCCCGGCCGCCCACACCCAGACCGCCTGAACGCCATGCCGATCACCGACACCACGCTCATCGCCCGCTCGCTCAAGGCCCGCCTGTTCTCGACGGTGACGACCGTCGCGGTGGTGGGGCTGGGCGTGGCGCTGATGCTCGTGCTGCTCGGGATGCGCGACGCGGGGGAGAAGGCCTTCAGCCGGGGCAAGGGGAACATGCACATCCTCGTCAGCGGGGCGCAGCAGGACCCGATGGTGACGGTGCTCAATTCCGTGTTCTATTCGGGCTCGCCCCGCAACTACCTGTTCATCACCAAGCGCGACGAGCTGCTCGCGAACAACCCCCTCGCGTGGGCGATCCCGACACAGCTGGGCGATTCGTACCGGGGCCTCCCGGTCATGGCGACCACCCCCGAGTTCTTCACGCTCTTCGAGCCCGCGGACGGCGCCCCCTGGCGCTTCGCGCAGGGAGAACCGTTCGATGCGCCTTTCGAGATCGTCATCGGCGCCGAAGCGGCGCGGATCCGGGGGCTCGAGATGGGCGACCGCGTCTCGCTCACGCACGGCACCCCCAAGCGGGGCGAGGAGGCGCATGTCCACGAGGAGTTCGTCTACGAGGTGGTGGGGGTGCTCGAGCCCACCGCGACGCTCCACGACCGCGCCGTCTTCAGCGACCTGACCAGTTCGTGGATCCTGCACGCCCACGACCGGAGGCTCAACGAGAGCGGCCCGGATATCTCGCTGACCACCGAAGCTGACCTGATCGACGAGGACCGCAAGATCACCGGGCTCTACGCCCGCGTGCTGACGCGGCCCGGCATGGCGCTCTCCGCGATCTACCAGTCCGCGTTCAACACGCTGCGCCAGGACCCGACGATCACCGTCGCGGCGCCGGACCAGGAGATCTCCAAGCTCTTCACCATCGTGGGCAACATCGACCAGATCATCGTCGCGCTCGCCGCGACGGTGCTGGTCGTCGGCGCGATCACCGTCATGCTCGTGCTCTACCAGGCAATGGAACAAAGACGGCGGCAGATCGCGGTGCTGCGGGTGCTGGGGTGCACCAAGCCCCGGATCTTCGGGCTCGTCGTGACCGAATCCGCGATCATCGGCGCCGCGGGCGCCGGGGTGGGCATCCTGCTCAGTGTGCTCGGCGCCCGGGTCGTCGCCGACATCATGTACCGGCGCCTCGGGCTCGTCATCGAGCCCGGATTCGAGCCCCGCATCGTCCTGGGCATGGCGGTCGGTACCATCGCCCTCGCGAGCGTCGCGGGCATCATCCCCGCCGTCTCCGCCTACCGGACCAGCGTGATCCGGAATCTCCGTCCCGCGGCATAATCCGTGCCGGAGCGCGGTTGAGTCAGACGGGCGTTCGGGGCATGGCAGGCCGGGTCAACCACCTCCCGAATCCACGCGTATCGTCCCGCGAACCGCTGCCCAAGGGGGATTTGTCATGGTCCGTATCTTCTGGAGTGCCGTTGCCATCCTCGTCGCCGTGACGGCCGCGGTCTTTTTCCTGCCCTCAGGCGGTTCGGCTCCGAACGCCGAGACGCGCACCGTCGCGCAGAACCGACCCGAACGATCAGCGACCGAGCGATCGGACGCGGCGGTTCCCCAACCCGAGCCCCAGCCTGAACCCGATTCCATTGACGCGGGCGATTCCCCCGATGCCGCTTCCGTTGCGGCGAAACCAGACGCGGGATCGTCGGTCGGGGGTGGATTCTCGCCGGATGCAATCGCAGAAGACGGAGATCCTGTCGCGGGCGGAGCGCGTGCCGAACAGGCCGCTCCCGATCAGCAGCTCGATGCCCCGCGCCCCGCGGAGGTCGTCGTGCCCACGAACATGCCGCGCCCCGAACAGGAAAACGGGAACGCGGGCCCGGGCGAGCCGGTCGAGGCGCCGGTCACGCCGATCGACGAGCCGGCGGATGACGCGCCTCCCGCAGCCGAAGAGGATAAACCCGCTCCCGAGGATTCAAAACCCGAGCCAGACCCGGCGACCACCGACAACGCCCCAGCCGACGAGAATGCCTCGGCGGACAACGCCTCTGCGGATGGCCCGGCCGATGCCCCGGCCCCTGAACCGACCCCCACGCAGGAGCCGGTGTCGGAAAGCGAGTCAACCGACGACGAGCCCTCGGCTTCCGCTTCGGACGCTCCAGCCCCTGAGGCGCCGTCCCCGATCGCTGAAACGAGTGATGCTAACCCGCCCGCCAGCCTGCCCGCCAACCCGGCGTCCGGGCCCAGCGAGCCCGCGATCGCCGTCACGCCGCGCGCGCAGCCCGACACCACGGAGCCGAGCGCAAAGCCCGCGTCCCCCGTCGTCAAGACGCCCACCGGCTTGCTCCTGAACGGCCGCTGGGAAGTCGAGGGCAAGGGCACCAAGGGCGAGCCCTACGCGATCGACTGGGACATGCTCGTCGCCGTGCAACGCGAGTATCAGCCCAGGCTCGGCAAGACCGCAGTCCCCGAGTGGATCAAGGAACTCGACGGGAAGGTCGTCACCATCCGCGGCTACGCGCTCCTGCCCATGGGCATGAGTTCGATGTCCGAACTGCTCGTGATGCTCAACCAGTGGGACTCCTGCTGCATCGGCGTGCCCCCCACGCCCTACGACGCGATCGAGGTCCGCCTCGAGAAGGACCTCAGCCCCCAGGCCCAGTCGATGTTCAGCCACACCGGGGCGCTCTCGTTCGGCGACATCACCGGAACCTTCAAGGTCGATCCCTACATCGTGCAGGGCTACCTGCTCGGGCTCTACCTGATGGAGGACGCGAGCGCCAACCTGCTGGGCCCCGCCGGCACACCCTGAGCGATTCGCGTTTCATTCACACTTCGGGCGTTCTAAAAGGCAACCACGCCGTCTCCGTGCGGAGCGCGGTCGCGAGGCGATCGTGGTACGCCTCGCGCGCGATCTCGATCCCACCGAGCGAGCGAAGATGGTCGGTCATGAACTGCGTGTCCAGCAGCGTGAAACCGTGTGCGCGCAGGTGGTGCCAGAGCCAGACCAGGCAGACCTTGCTCGCGTCCGTCCCGCCCAGATCGGGTCGGCTGAACATGCTCTCCCCCGCGAAGAGTCCGCGGAGATGGACCCCGTAGAGCCCACCGACAAGGCGCCGCGCGTTCCCGTCAACGAGCCACGCCTCGACGGAGTGCGCGTGCCCCGCGACATGAAGCCTCGTGTAGGCGTCGACGATGCGCTCATCGATCCAGCCCTCGTCGCCCGTCTGCCCCGCACGCGGCGCGGCGCACGCGCGGATCACCCGATCGAACGCCTCGTCCGTCGTGATCCGGAACCGGCGCGATCGGACTTTTGAACGCAGACTGCGCGGGACACGGAGCGCGCCCTGGTCCAGCGGGATGATGCCCCTCGGATCGGGGTCGTACCACCCGATCGGCCCCCCCGCACCGTGCGACATCGGGAACACCCCAGCCGCGTAGGCCTCGAGCAGACCGATCACGATCGGATCGCCCGGGGCAGCCCCAGGCTTTCCGGACTTGTTGGGCGTGTTTGGATCCGAAGCCATCAAGCCCTATTCTGAACGAAATCGCGCCGCGGCACCCGCCGAGCCTGAAATCGCCGCGCGGTTGTGCCCAATCATGAGGCCGACGGGACCGTTCCCGATCCAACGCGGCGGCCGGGAAGCGCCGCGAATCGAGGCGGGACCGATTCGAAGGGGAATGCCATGGCAGAGGACATCATCCGCCAGATCGTCGAAGACGAGGAGAAATTGTTCCTCATTCTGGGGGTCGGTCTCTTCGCTCTGCTCGGGGTCATGAGCATGATCACCAAGACCTTTACCGCGATCGCCGCGGAGCGGACCAAGCGCGAGATCGCCGCCTACATCGCCGAGGGCACGATGAGCCCCGAGCAGGGCGAACGCCTCGTCAAGGCGGGCAAGCGTTCAATGTCCAGTTGGTGCGGCTGAGCACCGGAGACCGATCCGCCAACCCGAAATCACGCAGAACCGACCACCCCGGAGCACCGACCGATGAACGACCTGCCCCTCCTCCTCGCTGATGTCGACAACGATCTCATCCCGGTCTTGGCGCTCGCGATCGGCGGCGGTGTCGCCTTCGTCGCGATCATCTTCGGGACCGTCAAGAGCATGGTGAAGTCGAGCAACCGGGAGCGCACGCGTCGCGAGGTCGCGGCGTATGTAGCGGAGGGGTCGATCACCCCGGAGGACGCCGAGCGCATCCTCACCGCGGGGCGTGAGCACGACAAGTTCGATTGACTTTGGCGGTCTGCCGCGGCCCCGATTACGCCGGGGCGCCGCAGAGCAGCGACATGATCCGCAGCGGTTCCGCGACCGACCACGCCTGCGCCGGGCAGCCGTCCGCCGCGCGAGGCTCGTCCGTCGAGTCGTCCCCGTCGAACACTTCTGGCAGTTGTCCGAGGCTGTCGCCCGTCATCATCGCGACGAGCGGCGCGACCGCGTTCCGTGCCTCGGTTCTCGCGTTCTCGGAGAAGCCTCCAGCGCGGAGCACCGCCTCTGCGTAGGCGCCGATGAGCCAGGGCCAGACCGTCCCGTTGTGATACGCCGCATCGCGGGCGAACATGTCCCCGCGGTAGCGCCCGATGTAGCGACGGTCTGCGGGGTCGAGGGTGCGCACGCCCGCGGGGGTCAGCAGCCGCTCGCGTGCGATCCGCACCACGCTCGCCCGTGTCGCGTCGTCGAGGGGGCCCTGCGCCAGACTCGCCGCGAACAGCTGGTTGGGGCGGATCTCATCGACCGGCGTCCACGCGCTCTGGTTCGGCTCCAGCCTGTCGAACAGCCCGTTCCCGTCCGGGCGCACGAACGCGTCCACAAACGATGCACGCGCCCGCGCCGCGATCTCGCGTTGCTCGTCGGCGCGCCGGTGCATATCGCCCTCGATTGCGTCCGCAGTGACGAGCAGCCCGTGATGCCAGAGCGCGTTGATCTCGACCGCCTTGCCGTGCCTTGGGGTGAAGGTCACCCCGTCTCGCTGCGCGTCCATCCAGGTGAGCTGCGTGTCGGGCGAGCCGGCCCTGATCAGCCCGTCGTCGTCCATCCCGATGCCGTAGTCGGTCCCGACCCGGTACGCGTCGATGATGTCGTTGCACGCGGGCGCGAGGTGGGTGATGTAGCCCTCGTGGTCGCCCGAGAGCCTGCGATACTCCGATGCGGCGTGCAGGAACCAGAGCGGCGCGTCGACGGTGTTGTAGTGCGCGGGCCCGTCCCGATCATCGAACCGGTTGGGGATCAGCCCGCGCCTCCGGTGCTCGGCGAACACGCGGAGGGTGCCCAGCGCGTCCTCGAATCGGCCCGTCGCGAGCAGCAGACCGGGGAGGCTGATCATCGTGTCGCGGCCCCAGTCGGTGAACCACGGATACCCCGCGATGACGGAGACCGTCCCCGCCGACGCGGGGCCCCGCTGCACGATGAAGTCCTCCGCCGCGTCCACGAGGCGCGCGATCGCGTCGCGGTCCGCCCCGGTCGCGTTCGGCGTGCGCGAAAGCGTGGTCTCGATCCGTGTGCGCACGCGCGTCGTCCGCGCCGTGCGATCCCATTCCAGCGGTCCCGGCTCCATCGCATCGACGGACGCGTGCAGCGTCGCGGAGACCGAGCCCTCGCCCTCGATGACGAACTCGCCCGGGCTGAACATGTCCTCGACGGACGCCTGTCCGCGCTCCGCGTCGCGCGCATACTCCAGGTCGTGCCAGATGTCGGGGTCCTGGCGATACGCCGCCTCCTCGCAGACCAGGTGCAGCCCCGCGCCGCGGGTCGCGCACATCACGCCCCCCTCGACGGGGCGGGCCTGGTGATAGCCCGCGATCGCTTCTCCGCGGATCAGCTCATGGAAGTCCCGCAGCGCCGTCAGGGGGCGCAGCGTCAGGCGGACGCGACCCGGCGCGCGCACCTCGTAGACCACCGCGATCGCGTTCCGCTTGTCGAACAGGTGGACGGTCTTGGTCACGAAGCCCTCGCCCGCGGGGGTCTCGATGCGGTAGACCCAGCTCGCCTCGACGCCGCGGGTGAAGGTGCAAGGCGCGGGCGCCGTGCCGGGGCGGTCCGCGGCACCCTTGAAGTGGAAGGGAGTCAGCGTGACCGCGTGCTCCCGTTCGCCCCCCGGATCGAAGACCACGGTGTCCGCGATCGCGTTGAGGGCGACGACCCGGTTCACAGGCGGGGTGAGGGCCGCGACCAGCAGGCCGTGGTAGCGGCGGGTGTTGATCCCCGGCGCGGTCCCCATGCTGTATCCCCCCAGCCCGTTGGTCAGGATCCACTCCTTGCCGAGCGGGTCGGGGAGGTCGCGGGACCCGCCTGTCGCGAGATGGACCGTGTTGTGGGGGAGGGTCATCGGGTCGTTCGCGGAGGATGTCGCAGGATCTGGAGTGGGGGTGGTCATGGTCTGGGATCTCGGAGTGGGCGGTCGTGTGCGCACTCTTCGCGCGCTTCCGTGTCAAGTATCGGCGCGCCGGCTTGACGGGCTCGTGCCGGGATGCGAAACTGTCTCATGGCGACCCTCTCCAAATCAAACGACACCCCCCAGACCGCCCCCGCACCGGGTTCCGGCACGGCCGATCAGGCCCCGCGGAGCGGCTTTGATCGCATCGTGGCGGACGGCATCACCTTCGACGATGTCCTGCTGATCCCCCAGCGGAGCGAGGTGCTGCCCTCCGATGCGGACACCTCGACGCGTCTGACAACCGGCATCCGCCTGAACATCCCGCTCGTCAGCGCCCCGATGGACACCGTCACGGAGTCGTACCTCGCGATCGCGCTGGCGCTCGAGGGCGGGCTGGGCATCATCCACAAAAACCTCCCCGTCGAGGTGCAGGCCCGCGAGGTCGCGAAGGTGAAGCGGTCCGCGAACGGGGTGATCTCCGACCCCGTCACCCTGGGGCCCGACGACACCGTGGGCACCGCCCGCGAGCTGATGCGCGAGCACCATGTGTCGGGCTTCCCGGTCACAAAGGACGGCTCCCGCGATCATCGCAACACCGGTGGCGAGGTGCTGGGCATCCTGACGCGGCGGGACCTCAAGTTCGTGGTCGACCCGAACACCCTCGTCGGGGAGGTGATGACCAGCGAAAACCTGATCACCGCGCCCGCCGGCACCACGCTCGCCGACGCGGAGCACATCCTCAACCGCAACAAGATCGAGAAACTGCTGCTCGTCGACGACCACGGCGGTCTCGTGGGCCTGATCACGATGCGCGACATCGAGCGCCTCGCGAGCTACCCCAACGCGTGCACCGACGAGCGGGGGCGTCTCCGCTGCGGCGCCGCGGTCGGGCCCCACCAGTACGACCGGGTCGAGGCGCTGATCGCGGCGGACGCGGATGTCATCGTCGTCGATACCGCGCACGGGCACAGCCGGAATGTGATCGACACCGTCCGCGCGATCAAGGAGAAGCACGACATCCAGGTGATCGCGGGCAATGTCGCGACCGCCCGGGGCGCGATCGATCTCGCGGAGGCGGGCGCCGACGCGGTCAAGGTCGGCATCGGGCCCGGGTCGATCTGCACGACGCGCGTCGTGACGGGCGTGGGCGTCCCCCAGATCACCGCGGTGATCAACGCCGTGGACGGGATCAACGATTACGCGAGCCGGGGCGGGCGCCGGGTGCCGGTCATCGCGGACGGGGGCATCCGCCAGTCGGGCGACATCGCCAAGGCGCTCGCGGCGGGCGCGGAGTGCGTGATGATGGGCGGTCTCTTCGCGGGCCTCGACGAGAGCCCGGGCGAACTCGTGATCTCCGCGGGTCGCCGCTACAAGTCCTACCGCGGGATGGGCAGCGAGGGCGCGATGATGCAGGGCTCCGCGGACCGGTACAGCCAGGCGGACAAGCTGGGCGGGGGCGGCAGGCCCCAGATGAAGTTCGTCCCCGAGGGCGTCGAGGGCCTCGTGCCCTACCGGGGCCCCCTCGCAGAGTTTGTCTACCAGCTCGTGGGCGGGCTGCGGTCGTCGATGGGCTACTGCGGCTGCCCGACGATCGAGGACTTCCGGACGCGTGCGATGTTCACACGCGTCAGCGGCGCCACGGTCGTCGAGAACCACCCCCACGATATCCGGATCACCAAGGAGAGCCCCAACTACTCGGTCGAGAGCGGGCCGGGCGGGCGGGGCTGATCGGCCCCCCGCCGCGCAGGCTCTGCTCGACCAACCGAACACGGCCCGCATCTTCCGCGTACGCTCCCTTCGAATCGACACGCGCACGCCCCCGAGCCGGAACCGCCCGCGGGCGTGCGTCACAGGAGGATTCGACGCATGTTCGTGCAGCGCAGCGGCAACCCGACCCTCAACGCGTTCCAGGCCCCCAGCTACGCGGATCTGTCCGATTCGTCCGTCGCGGGCGCCGCGGCGGCGCAGACCCGCGCCGGGACGATGACCCTCCAGGGCACGGTGATCAAGACCGCGACCCTCCTCGCGGTGTGCGCGATCACCGCGGTGCTCGTGTGGAAGGCGATGACGGGCGGCGTGTTCGGCGTGACGCTCTCCCCCTTCCCGACCCTGCTGGTGGGTGTGCTGGGCGGTCTGGTTTTCGCTCTCGCGATCACCTTCAAGCCCAAGCTCGCGCCCTATCTCTCCACGGTCTATGCGCTGCTCGAGGGCGCCGCGCTCAGCGCGTTCAGCCTGATCGTCGCGGAACGCTGGCTCGGCGGCGCCGACAACACCAACGCGACAGGGACCATCTTCCAAGCGGTCGTCCTCACCTTCGCGATCGCGGCCGCGATGCTCCTCGCGTATGGGACCGGGGTGATCAAGGGCGGGAAGGTCTTCACCGCGGTCGCCGTGACCGGCGCCGGCGGGCTCATGCTCTACTGGGTGGTGCTGCTCGTCGCCAACGGCCTGTTCGGCGCGGGGCTTCCGAACCTGTACTCGAGCGCGTCGCCCATCGGCATCGGGTTCACCGCGATCTGCCTCCTGCTCGCCTCGATGTTCCTCGTGCTGGATTTCCGCATGATCGACCAGGGCGTGAAGCGCGGGGCGCCGCAGTACATGGAGTGGTTCGGCGCGTTCTCGCTGCTGGTGACGCTGGTGTGGATCTACATCGAGGTGCTCCGCCTGCTCGCGAAGCTGCAGAGCCGGGAGTGATCCGGCATCGCAGGTTTACTCGCCGAGCCCATCGGGCAGGGTGAACACGAGCATCCGGGTGCTGCCCGCCTTGCCGTGCTCGTTGTCCTCGACGAAGAAGAGTTTCCCGTCCACCGCGTCCATGCCCTCGAAGTTTCCGAGTCCCGTCTTGCCGGGCAGGCTTGAGAAGTCGAGCAGCCGTTTCTTCTCGATGAAACGAGGGGATGCGCCGTCGAGGTCCTTGAGCGATTCGACGCCGCTCAGGTCGCTCGCGCCGTCGGTGCTGATCCAGAACAGGCTCGCGACGGTCTCGCCGTCCGGAAGTTCCGCGTTCTCGAGCGCGAGGAAACGCCGGGGGCCCACGCAGAGCAACTCCGCGACCGCGAGGGTGTCGGGGTCGGTGCCGTCCGGTGCGGGGCCGAGGGGGTAGCCGTACTGGTACACCCGGCTGCCGTCGATGCTCCGAGCGAGGACCCGGCAGACGCCCGTGCCCTCGTCCTGAATCAGCGGTCGCTCGACCGCGGCGTAGGCGACAGGGGTTTCGCCCCAGGTGTCGATCGCGAGCGATTCGAACCCGTTGTTGTGGAAGATGCCGCGCGAGGGGGCCGACGCGTCATCGTGAACGAATGCGTCGGGCAGTGACCACTTTTGTGCGCGATCCTGATTCATGGTCCATGTGTAGATCGCGGGCTGCACGCCCCCCTTCGCGTAGCCCTCGCTCGTCCAGACGACGGTCTGCGATTCTCCCGCTGCGCCGGAGACATAGTTGAGGAACCGGACCGCCTCGGGATCGACGGTGTTCTTCTCGAAGGTGCGCCCCCGGTCGTCGCGGAGCGCGACCCAGCGGATGCCCGACATCGCGCCCCCTCCCCGCGCGGGCGATTCGATCATGCCGAGGCGCGCGGGCGCCTGCTCCGACCGGTCGTCGGGCAGCACGAGCAGGATCGCGAGGTTGTTGAGTTCCGGATAGCGGTCGGGCAGCACCTCGATCGCGCTGATCTCGTCGCTGGGCCAGTCGTGGAACCCCTCCGAATGGGTCGGGAGATGGACCGTTTCGAGATAACGCGGAGCGGCGGGCTGGCCCGCGGAGGCGGGGATGACCGAGCAGGCGAGCACCCCGAGCGCGCCGATCATGGTTCCCGGGGCGGCAGAGATGCGATGAGCGATTCGCGGCGTCATGGGACAACTCCGGATCAGGGGTCAAATCTCACACATTGAACAGGAAGTGGCACACATCCGCGTCGTGCATCGTGTAGTCCTTGCCCTCGATGCGCATGCGCCCCGCCTCCTTGATCGCCTTCTCCGTTTTGAGCTCGACCAGGTCGTCGACGGAATAGATCTCGGCGCGGATGAACCCCCGCTCGAAGTCGGTGTGGATCACCCCCGCCGCCTGGGGTGCCTTCGAGCCCGCGCGGACGGGCCAGGCCCGGATCTCCTTGGGCCCCGCGGTATAGAACGATTGGAGGCCCAGCAGGTTGTAGATCGCGCGCGCCAGGCTGTTCAGGGCGGGCTCCGTGAGCCCGTAGTCCGCGAGCATCTCCGCCTTGTCGGTCGCGTCGAGCTCGGCGAGTTCGCTCTCCACCTTCGCGCAGATCGGCACGACCTCCGCCCCGGTCTCCTGCGCGTGGGCCCGGACCTTCTGCGCGAGGGCGCCCTCGCCCAGCACATCGCTCTCGTCGACATTCGCGATGAACATCTGGGGCTTGACGGTGATCAGCCCCACCCCCCGCAGCGCCTTGCGTTGGTCGGGGTTCGTGATCGAGTCGAGGGCGACCCGGACGGGCCTGCCCTCCTCGAGCACGGGCTGGATCTTCGCGAGCACATCGCGCCTCGCGACCGCCTCGGGGTCCTTGCTCTTTGCCGCTCGCTCCGCCTTGGGCAGGGCGCTCTCCACGGTCTGCAGGTCGCTGAGCACCAGCTCGGAGTCGATCGTGTCGATGTCACGGAGCGGGTCGACCGTCCCGTCGACATGCAGGATCTCCTCGCCCCCCGGTGCCTTCTCAAAGCAGCGGACGACCTGCACGATCGCGTCCACATCCCGGATGTTGCTCAGGAACGCGTTGCCCTTGCCCGCGCCCTCGCTCGCGCCGCGGACCAGGCCCGCGATGTCGACGAGCTCGAGCACCGCCGGGACGATCTTCTGCGTCTCGATCAGCCCGGACAGGGTGTCCAGGCGGGGGTCGGGGATGGGCACGATGCCCACATTGGGCTCGATCGTCGCGAACGGATAATTCGCGGCGAGCGCCCCCGCGTTGGTGAGCGCGTTGAACAGCGTGCTTTTACCGACATTGGGAAGACCGACGATCCCGGCTTTCATGGGCGAAACCTCCGAACGGGGGCGATCCTAGACCGGGCACCCTCGCCGGATCCCGGCTAGGCTAACCCTCCCGGAACAACCGATCCGGATCGGTGTCTCGCCCGAGGGCGAGCATGCCGCCGAAACGCCCACTTCGATTTGGAGACAACCCGATGCGACCTTTCCCACACGCCGCCGCGCGCACCGCCGCGCTGCTCACTTCCCTCGCCGCCACCGCCCTCGCGGGCCCCGCGTTGGGCCAAGACGAGGCGGACGACGAGGAGGAGGACCAGCCCGTCATGAGCAAGGGGTCGTTCAGCGGCCTGAAGTTCCGCGCCGTGGGCCCCGCTCTCATGTCGGGTCGGATCGGCGATTTCGCGATGAACCCAGACCGCCCTGCGGAGTACTTCGTCGCGGTCTGCTCGGGCGGTCTCTGGAAGACCGTCAACAACGGCACGACCTACGAGCCCGTGTTCGACAGCCAGGGGTCCTACTCGATCGGCTGCGTCACCATCGACCCCAACGACACGAATGTCGTCTGGGTCGGCACGGGCGAGAACAACTCCCAGCGGTCCGTCTCCTTCGGGGACGGCGTCTACAAGTCCGTGGACGGCGGCAAGTCTTGGAAGAACATGGGCCTCAAGGACTCCGAGCACATCGGCATGATCGCGATCGACCCGCGCGATTACGACCGCGTCTTCGTCGCCGCGCAGGGCCCGCTGTGGCGCTCCGGGGACGAGCGGGGGCTCTACCTCACCGAGGACGGAGGCGAGACCTGGGAGAAGGTCCTCGACATCTCCGAGCACACGGGTGTCAACGAGGTCCACATCGACCCCGAGGATCCCGATGTGATGTACGCGAGCGCCTACCAGCGCCAACGCAAGGTCTGGACCCTCATCAACGGCGGGCCCGAGTCGGGCGTCTGGAAGTCCACCGACGGCGGGCACACCTGGCGCGAGATCAACAAGGGCCTGCCCGGCGTCGACAAGGGGCGCATCGGGCTCGACATCTCCCCCGTTGATCACCATGTGCTCTACGCGGTCGTGGAGGCCGCCGACGGCAAGGACGGGTTCTACCGCTCGACGAATCGAGGCGAGCGCTGGGAGAAGATGTCGGGCTATGTCTCGGGCAGCCCCCAGTATTACAACGAGATCATCGCGAGCCCCCACGATGTGGACACCGTCTACGCGATGGACACCTACATGCATGTCACCCGCGACGGGGGCAAGACCTTCAGCCGCGTGCCCAAGAAGGACAAGCATGTCGATAACCACGCGCTCTGGATCGATCCGGAGGACCCCCAGCACATGATCGTGGGCTGCGACGGCGGCATCTACGAAACATGGGACGACGCGGAGAACTGGCACTTCAAGGTCAACCTCCCCGTCACCCAGTTCTACCGCGTCTCCGTCGACATGGACGAGCCCTTCTACAACATCTACGGAGGCACCCAGGACAACAACAGCCAGGGCGGGCCGAGCCGGACCACGCGACTCGACGGCATCGCCAACGAGGACTGGTACATCACGGTGGGGGGGGACGGCTACGAAACCGTCGTCGACCCGACCAACCCGGACATCGTCTACAGCCAGTGGCAGTACGGCGGGCTCGTCCGCTACGACCGCAAGAGCGGCGAGATCACGGATATCCGCCCCGTCGAGAAGCCGGGCGATGACCCCTATGTCTTCAACTGGGACACCCCGCTCATCATGAGCCCGCACAGCAACGAGCGCCTCTACTTCGCGGGGAATTTCCTGTTCCGCTCCGACAACGGCGGGTCGTCCTGGGACATCGTCAGCCCCGACCTCACCCGCGGCATCGACCGCAACGAGCTCGAGGTGATGGGCGAGATCCAGCGCCCCGATGCGGTCGCGAAGCATGTCTCGACCTCGATCTGGGGCAACGCGGTCGCGCTCGATGAATCGCCCCTCGTCGAGGGCCTGCTCTATGTGGGCACCGACGACGGACTGATCCACATCTCCGAAGACGGCGGCGAGAGCTGGCGCAAAGTCGAGAGCGAGGATGTCGGGGATGTCCCCGAGTTGACCTATGTCTCGTGCCTGCACGCCTCACCCCTCGATGCCGATGTCGTCTTCGCGACCTTCGACAACCACAAGCAGGGCGACTTTGCGCCCTATGTCTTCCGTTCCGACAACCGGGGACGCACCTGGACCGACATCTCGGGTGATCTGCCCGAGCGCGACATCGCCTACGCGATCCGCCAGGACCACGAGGACGAGGACCTGCTGTTCGTCGGCACCGAGTTCGGCGCCTACTTCACCATCGACGGCGGAGAGCACTGGATCAGAATGTCCGGCGTGCCGACCATCGCGGTCAAGGACCTCGAGATCCAGCGTCGCGAAAACGATGTCGTGCTCGGCACCTTCGGACGCGGGTTCTATGTCTTCGACGACTACACACCGCTCCGCGAGGTCGACGAGGATGTGATGGAAGACAACGCGACGCTCTTCGGGGTCAAGGACGCCGATCTCTATGTCCAGTGGTCGCGACTCGGATCCAACAACGGCCGCGGCTCGCAGGGCTCGTCCTACTACACCGCGGACAACCCGCCCTTCGGCGCCGTCTTCACCTACCACCTGGGCGAGAAGATCCAGACGCTGGAGGAGGCACGCAAGAAGGCCGAGTCCGAGGCGATCAAGGAAGGCGAGGACTGGGAATACCCGAGCGTGGAGGACAGCCGCGCCGAGGACCTGGAGATCGACCCGCAGGTCGTGCTCACGGTCCGCGACGACGAGGGCAATGTTGTCAGCCGGGTCGAGGGCCCGCGTTCCAAGGGCTTCCACAGGGTCGCGTGGAACCTGCGTTACCCGTACGAGGGCCCCGTGAGCCTGCGGGGCAATAGCGTGCCCTATTGGGCGATGCCGCCCCGGGGCCCGCTCGTCGCGCCGGGGACCTACTCGGTCACCCTCGACCTCAAGAAGGAGGGGCAGTTCGACCGTCTCGCGGGCCCCGAATCGTTCGAGGTCGTCGCGCTGGATCACGCAACATTCGCCTCCGATGATCCCGGCGCGGACCTCGCCTTCCACCAGGAAGCCGCCGCGTTGCACCGCGCCGTCGCTGGCGCGAGCCGCGCGATCAGCGAAGCGGACGACCGCGTCAGGCACCTGCGCCAGGCGATCCTGGACACGCCCGCCGCGGGCGAGTCGCATCTCTCGCGTCTCGACGCGATCCGCCTCGAACTCGCCGAGCTGCGCGCCGCGATCTCGGGCGATCGGACCATCTCGCGCCGCCAGGAGGCGCAGACCCCGGGCATCAGCGAGCGCATCGGCGGCGTCATCGAGGGCATGACCGATATCACCAGCCCGCCGACCGAGACCTTCCGCCAGCAGTTCCGCTACGCCCGCGAGGCGTACACCGAGTTGCAGAAGGACCTGCACCGCGTGATCGGGAAGGACCTCGCCAAGCTCGAGGCCGACCTCGAGAAACTCGGCGCACCCTGGACGCCGGGACGCCTGCCCAACTACCAGCCCTGACCGCTGGAGTCGGGCCGAGCCCTGAACCCAACCAAGCCCGGGCGCGAGCCCGGGCTTTTTCGTGCGCGCATACACTGATTGGACAACCCGCCCGCGTAGCTCAGTTGGATAGAGCACCGCTTTCCTAAAGCAGAGGTCGCAGGTTCGAGCCCTGCCGCGGGTGTTCGGAAAGCCCCTGAAAATAAGGCACTTACGGGATTGCTTGCGAGTGCACCGAGCTCTGGCAAGGGGTCAAATCACGATCAAAACCCGCCAAACATAGGCCAATCCGGGGGTATTTTACCCCCGGCGGGGAGTGTACCATCGAGGCGGGGTCACGCGATCGCCGATGATGGCAGAGGTCATCGGGGCGCACGCCGGCCACCGAACGATGGGAAGGGGCCTGAGGTGGACAAAAAAAGCACGACCATTCACGCGTCGACGGATGCCGCGAACCGGAGCCTCCAACTCCGTGCGGCGATCGCGTTGCTCGAGGCCCACGGGTCAGAGACAGCGGCGGCCGCCCGATCGCTCGCGGGTGCCGCCGATGCCGACATCGAAGGCATCATCCAGACCGCGACGGTGCGTCATCCGTGGCTCAGCGCGTGCCGCTTGCGGTCCGGCTCGCTGATCTGGTTCCGGGTTGCCCTCGAGGCGTATGCGGGCGAGCTTGACGATGCAGCGGCGGACAGCGCCGACACCGTCCGGCGGCTGCTCGCGGGGATCGATGACTCGGCCAGGCACGGCACCCTGATCGGTCTCGGGCGGTTCCTCACGGAGCAGGCGCCGCCCCGCCAGGGGGACCCTTCTGGCGAGCGAGAGCTCGCGATCACCATCGCCGACGATGAGCAGCGGCTCCGCGACGCCATCGCGAAGGCCAGGTCGACCCCCGCGCCCCCCGCGTGGGACTGGATCGAGCCCTGGTCTGTCCTGCTCCGCCAGGACCTGCCGGTCGCATTCGCCCGCGGCGCCGTGCGTCGATGGGCGGAACTCCACGACTGAGCGGACGCATGCGCGTTGTGCGCGTTGATGCGCGTTGGATCCGCACAACGCGCATGCGAACCGATGCCCCAAAATCCCCCCGCATGGACGATGAAGGGCGATTTCACGGCGAACGCCGCGCGCGTCTGCGCGTTGCGCGCGTTGGTCGGCCACCCTCAGATCCGGAGAAGAAGTGAAAGGCAAAGGCGGGCACCCGATGCCGCCCCAGTCATCGCGGAGCGATCAGGGCGGGTTGCGGCCAGGAACGGCGCCACAGGCCCGACACCGCCCGAGGCGGGCCAACCCCCAACCGACGGGCCCTCGCGGCCCACAAACGCCCCCCAGCAGCCACAGAACCGCGGACAATCAAGATCAGCGGGCCAACCGGACCCAAAAAACGCGATGAGAACAACCTGCGAGATTTCGGCCAAAGGAGGACCCAAAGACCGGGGGGGGTGGGTCATCCACCCACGCCGCTACTTAGGAGGGGGACTGGGGGAGGAAGCCGGGTAAAGAGATCGGCAGGAACGCGCACAACGCGCGCAACGCGCATACACGCAGAATCATCGCCGCTCACGGGCCGTCAGGCCGGTTTTTCGGGGCCGGAGCGTCTGCGCGTTGAGCAAGACCAATGCGCATCAATGCGCATCGTCGCGATGCCCACCCATCGGACGGGATCCGGTTCATCGTGTCTTGAGTGTCATTGAGACGCCCAGTCGCCGTCAGAGCGGGCGGCGTGCGTCCGCCGGTCTTCCCCGATCCGGCACCGTGGGCAGCATGTGCTCGTGACGACGCAGCCACTCGGTCGCCCGCTGCTCCTCGGCGGCTTCCGTCGGCGGCAGGCGGACCCAGGTCTGCGGCTGCGCGATCCGGCGGAGCGAGTCCCGGTCCATCCCGAGGCGCTCGAGATCTCGCACGCACATCGGCACACGCCCGGGCGGCGCATTCCGCTTCGAAGCTCCGATGACCGGCCAACCGAGCGGTATGCCCTGGGCCTGAAGTCGGCCGGCTGCCGCGGCTGGCCCATCGAACATCGAATCGATCGAAACGGTGCGGTCGCCGATTCTGACCAGTTGGCTCGGCGGGTAGCGGCGGGGCTTCCCCGGAAGATCGCCCCGATTACCGACGGGCAATTCAAACGCGGAGAGAAGCCGCTCAGCTCCGCTGGTGATGGTGCGGCCCGCGCCGTCCACCTCGGGCCGGTGGATCGCGTGAGCCCGATCGCACGGGTCATCGGTCGCGATCAGGGACGCTTCGAACGCGGGCCACGCCGCGGTGCCGCGGAGCGATTCGCCCGCGAGCACCTCGCGAGCGTTGAATCGCCAGCCGCTGCGGGTCTGGGGCAGCGTGCCGCCGTCGCCGCCCTTTCTCGGTTTCGATCGGGTCGCGGGGGGATTCCACCGGCTCCGGGCGACCCTCGTCTTTGTCTTGCCCACCGCCGGCTCCGTCATCGGACCTTGAGAACGACGGCGCCGCGGGTGTTGCGGGCGATCTCCTCGAGGATGCGGGTTTCGGGGTTGACGCCGAGGCGGGCGGTAATGCCGGAAAACCCGCCGAGGCGCGGGTCCGCGACGCCGAGCGTGCGGCCCATCCGGGCGCCGATCATCGCGAGCGTTCGCTCGAGTTCAAGCTCGAGCTTCCGGATGATCGGGGCCGCGGCCTGCGCCCCCAGGCTCCGCTCGATGCTGCGTCGGTTGTCCTCGAACTGCCGGCGAGCCCGGATCCGATCGGCCGCGTTCGATCGCCCGAACTGGTCCATTTTCGCGAGCTCGGCATCCTGAACGAGCCGATTCGCGTTGCGCTCGCGGCCGTTGAAATCGCGGTTGATCTCGAACGCCTCGCCCGCATAAGCCGCGAGGGCTCGCCGTCTGGCGAGCCGCCGTTCCTCGGGGTCGAGGATCGTGCCGGCTTCCGCGATCGCCGCATCGAGACCGAGACGCGCCGCCCTGAGCGAGGTTGCCCGCGTCGGGACGCCCCGCTCCCTCGCGAGCAACGCGACCCGCTCGCGTTCGATGCGGAGCAGCCGCCGTGTCTTCGTTTCCTCGAGCTCAAGCTGCTCAAGCCGCCGCTCGGTCTGGATGCCGAGGACACGCTGGGCCTCGGCCCGCTCCGCCTCGCCGAGGTCGGCTCCGAACAGCGAGGCCATCGACCGCTGATCCTGAGACATCACGCGGAACCGCTGCGCCGCGAATCGGCCCGAGATCGTGCCGTCGTCCAGGCGGTCGGCGTCGAGGAGCAGCGACCGTGCGATCTTGTTCGCCCGATCGACCCCCGCCGACCGGCTTTTCATTCGATCGAATCCCTCCACGAGCCGCGCGCGCTGAAGCTTGCGCTCGTGGTAGGTCAGCGTCGCGTCCGCGTCGATCGCGCGGAGCCTCGCATTGGTCTCGACCGCGGCGCGGCGCAGCTGGGCGTCCGCGGTGTTGCCTGTCGCGGCGAGGCGGTCCGCCTCGAGCAGAGACCTCGCGTCTGCGCCGCGGCGTGCTCGCTCCTCGAGCTCGCGCACCTGGAGGTCGCGGAACGCATCACCACCGATCATCGTCTCGACAAACCGGTCGCCAAACGCGGTGAGGGCCCGCGTGCCCTCGCGTGCGAAATTCGACTGAGTGAAGCCGGCCCCGAGCCGATCGAATGAGTTCGCGAGCAGGTCGACCTCGCGGCGGTGCTCGCGGAGGCGACGCGACGCGAAGTCCCACCGGTCCGCGTACGCGGCGCTCCGCTGCTCGAGCTTGCGGACCGCGACGGCGGACCCCACGGCCGCGGCGGTGATGCCCGCGACCGCGGCACCGGCGACGCCCGCCCCCCGAGCAATCGATCCGAATGCCTTCGCCCCGGTCCGACCCATGCCGCGCATCCGCCCGGTCAGGCCTCGCTGGTCCCGGTCGAGCATCTTGTGTTTGCGGGCGATGCGGTCGAACTCGCGCGCCGCGTCGTCCCCGAGGGTCCGGTTGATCCGTTTGAGCTCGCGGGCGTACCGCTCTTCCTTGCGGATGGCGGCTCGCAGGCCCTTGTCGAACCCGTCGTCATCGAGCGTGAGGGTGGTCTTGAAATCCGACATCGGAGCGGGCCTCCGTGGTCACTCGTGGGCGAGGGCTGAAAGCCACCCGCGGCGGGCTGCCGCGGATGGCAAGGGGACGGCCGTGGAAAGCGGCCGACGCATCGAAAGGCCGGAACCGCCGGCACAAGGAAACCGGGCCATGAGCACCCGAAAACCGCATCACCCCGCCCTCGCGAAGCGTGCGGCGCGAACTGAAAATCAGGTCCAGACCTGGGCGGCGTGGGCGTTTGCGGCCGCGCGGTGCGACCGACCGACCCGGGCCCGCGCGTCATCGAGCGAAGCGCCCGCGGCGATCAGGTCCACCACACGCTGAGTGGCCTCAAGCTTGGCCTCCGCGCGTGCGTCGATGCGAGTCCGCCGGCTGAGGCCGGACCGCTGCTCCTCCCGGAACGCATCGAACAGGTCGGGGTGATTCTCCCGGGCTTCGCGGAACCCGACTGCGAAGCCGTCGGGGTGCCGGCTGGCGAGCGCCCAAAACGCAGCCGATGCGGTGACGAAGGCGACCGCGCCTGTACGAGGCTTCGGCTTCGATTTCCGTTTGGGCGGCTTCGGAGCGCCGGCCGCTTTCGACCGGGCCGCGGCGCTTCTGACCCGCGAGGTTGGGTTTGATCCCGCCGATCGCACACGAGCTTGTTCGGCCGCGCGTTTGACGAGGGCGATTGTTGTTGTCATGGCGTCGTACTCCGAAGCCCGTCGTCCGGTTGCCCCGAGCGACGGGGGGGTGCAATCAGCTTTGAACGAAGAGAGGCGGGTACTGCTCGACGATCTTCCGAAGCTGCTCCGCCCGATTCCTGAACGCAGACCGATCGTTTTCCCGGCTCCCAAGGCGACGGTGTGCCTCCTCAGCAGCCTTTTCCGCGGCTTTCATCGCCTCGCAGGCTTCACGCCAGGCCGCGCGAAGCTCGAGCACATCGTCGGAGATTTGCTGCTCCGAATCGCCGAGCGCGTCGCGTCGCTCTTGGATCTGATCAAACCGACGGAGAACATCTTTCGCATCGTCGAGGGCGAGGAGATCCTCCCCCTCGGCACGATCCGCGAAGTAGCTCGCGAGCTTCAGTGTCCGCGCCGCGTCGGCCAGGTCTCGCGCCTCGGCGTCGCTGAGATGCCCCGTCGGCACCCGGAGCAATCGGCTGAGTGTCCGGGCCGCCTCGCGTTCGACATCCAGGGCCTCGGTCGTCTCGCGGGCATGAAGCGCCCGCCCGAGCGACATCCGCGCAGTGGGATCCGTCGTGGTGGTGGGGGGGGGCGTCTTGGTCTTCGTCATCGGAGAGTCTCCCTGGCGACGCGCGAGCCCGCCGAGCGGCGGGGATGCATGAGACCCTCGGCGAGCGGGTTCGACCGTCGCTCGGCAGGCTCACGAATCGTCGGGGGGTTGGGTCTCATGCGAGGGCATTGTGCGTGACGGCCGAGGCTGCCGGATGGCGAAAGCGGGCAAATGAACGCCTTTGAACAGGCCGCTTGTCAAAATCGCCACATCAGCCGGTTTCTGCACCGTGTACACTGAATAAGTCTGAACAGCACGATGGCCCTTAATAGGGTGGTCTTGGCGCCATAGGACGGCGTCTTCCGAGTCGCTGCGGCAGCATCAGCGGAGCCATGGGAGAGGACGCACGGAGCTACGGACCCATGCAAATCACTAAAAGCGCGTTGTCCGATCTGATCCTGGGCGCGATCTCGCAGTACGGGGCGAGCGAGGAGCACGCGAGCCAGGTCGCGTCTCACATCAACGAG
>MDTD01127424.1_pt1 | contig 25315 bp, 27 predicted proteins | sample 811221 | NCBI WGS metagenome assembly MDTD01 (sample SAMN05326646, study PRJNA326480) | marine metagenome | isolation source: seawater | place: Pacific Ocean: South West | collected 2011 | reverse complement strand
CACTTCAATCCAATCTGAATGCCATTGACTAGTTCAACCGCTTCAGCGATTGTCATATTCATCTTCCAATTGCCTGCGATAAAAGGAACTCTCATAAGTTACTCCTCAATAGGTCTAAGTCGTTTTAAGAATTTTCAAGATACCGGTTTACTTCCTTAGCAATAATATCCTGGAGTTGACCAAATTGAATATTATCTTTTTCTTGATCATAATTTTCCAAAATATTTTTCGTAACGTGATTGGAAGCTTTAGGCCCTAAACCAAGCTTTGCTCTTTTTTCTAAAAGCTTTTGAAGGTCAGCTTCTGGCAAAGTCATCACTGGTCCCATAGAAGTAGCATAAAAATCAATCTTGGCCACATGTTCTAGAAGTTCCACTCTCAAATAGGCTTCTTCTAAGTTTTTACCAATACTTAAAACACCATTGCCTGCAATCATGAAGACATCACTTTGTCTTAAAGCTTCGCACACGACTCGATCATTAGCAACACTACCCGGCATGGAGTAATCAGCTACGGGAATGATGTGACCAATGGAAACAACGGCTTCAGGAAGAGAAATTTCGAGTGGTTTTCCCACAAGCCCTCTTGCTGTTGCAAAGGGAGGGTGAGCATGAACAACGGCCCGAGCTTCCTCCCTTTCATTATATGCAGCAAGGTGGAGGTTCAATTCACTAAAAGGCTTCCCAATCCCACCAGTCTTTTTTCCTTCCTTATCAAGATCTAAAATCATCTCAGGAGTAATAGCGGCTTTCGCCTCTGCTGTAGGAGTCGCGAGAAAACCATCCTCAAACTTAGCTGTCACGTTGCCATCATGATTTGCAACAAATCCTTTTTGATCAAGCTTGCTGCAAATATCAACAATGCCTCTAATTATATATTCTCTCCGATTCCCCATTTTTTTATTCCTGATAAACTTTACTTAAGACTCGGTGAAAGGGTTTCCTTTCTAGCCTAATTGATTTCCGCCTGTTTCTTTCATTTGGTTTAAGTTAGCAATAAGCTTATTGGCAGCTTCAGCAGCTGAATCAATTTGTGATTCTTCACCACTCATAATAAGCCTTCCAGAAGCACCATAAGGCTTAACATCAATAAGCTTAACGTCAGCAGCTTTTAAAGCTTCGTTACAAGCAGCGGAAAGGTAAGCAGCTGGAGTTACTTCCATAATAAAGACTGATTCACCAGCAAGAACCATGTTTCCTCTGGAAAGCCCTGTAAACATAATGGAGTGGTCTTGCTCAATACTTCTAATAATTTTATTACACATGACTTTGACTTCAGCGCGGTCACCTTCAGTGAGGCCTGTCGCTTCAAGAATCGCGTGGCCTGCTTCTCTTACTTCACCTTGATCTTTGTGGTGAACTTCCATAAGGCCGAAAACTCTCTCAGTCACAACTGTTCCAAGACGACAGCTTGTTGACTTGAGGGCAATATCAATCATTTCATGAATTTCCATGGCGGGGGCAATTTCAATAAAAAGGGCCGAATCATACTCCTCAGGATCATAAACTCTATTATCCTTTGCCATATATTGGGCCAATTGTGGTTGAAGGCTGTCTATAAAACTTAACGTTCTCAATTCAAAATTCGCTTTTGACATTCTTTACTCCCTAATAGTCTTAAAATTTTAATTATGTAATTATTTAATTATTTAGTTTTTAATATTGAATACTTAATATCCGTCTTAATCTCTTTGAAAGATTTGGAACTTATTCTAATAGCCCCCACTTTTTCCAGTTTGAGGTTTCGCTATCGTTGAAGATCCTACGACTCGAGATCCTCTTCTTACATAAGGTTTTCTCTCATATCTTTTGCCATAGGTTTTTCTTCCGCCTTTTGTACTACTTGTATCAGAGGATAACTTAACAATAGAGATACTTGAAGAAGCACCAATTCTGTTAGCTCCAGCTTCAACCATATTTTTGGCGTCTTGAGTTGTCCTGACTCCACCCGAAGCTTTAACACCGATTGAATTGCCAACAATACGCCTCATTAATTTAATGTCGTCAACAGTTGCTCCGCCGCCACCAAAACCAGTTGAAGTTTTAACAAAAGCAGCTCCCGCTGTTTTTGAAAGAGCACAAGCAACGACTTTTTCTTCATCATTAAGACTCGAAGTCTCTAGTATGACTTTAACTGGATAAGGAGCCGATGCTTCAACAACTTGCTTGATATCTTCAAAAACTGTCCCGTAGTCCTTGCTTTTTAGGGCCCCAAGGTTAACAACCATATCAATCTCTCTTGCACCCTGATTGATGGCTTCCTTTGATTCAAAGACCTTTGATTGTGTCGTCGCTGCTCCAAGAGGAAAACCAACAACAGCAATAGGCTTAACAGAAGAACCTCTTAAAAGCTCTGTTACCAAAGGAATATTACAAGAATTAACACAAACTGTAGCAAACTTATAAGCTCTTGCTTCTTCGCATAATTTCTCTAGTTGGCATTTAGAAGCCTCAGGCTTTAAAAAAGTGTGATCAATCATTGAAGCTAGCTCTTGATTGTAATCATTTGCGCTTTCCTCAGTCTTCTTTTCAATTTTATGAGTCGTTGAGGGATTTGTTCCTGTCATTTGACCATTAAGCCTCTCTGCAACCTTCTTACTAATGAGAGACACAACGTCTTCCAAGTTCGTGTTTTTTTCTATCATTTGACCTTCTCCCATATTATTCTTTTCAATTTTTTTAATTAATACTTTTTAAACTATTCCTTTGGAACATGAATCTCATCAACAATCCCTACGATGACGGAATGGAATGGATCATTTTTTGTTCCCAACAATTGCCTTGCTGTATTTCCTTCTTGCTGAACTAAAACAAGGTCACCTGGTCCCGCTTGAGTAGCATCACAAGATAAAAAGGAATATCCTTTATCCTCACCGTGAGCATTGACTGGTTGGACAATCATAATCTTATGGCCTTTGTAACAAGGGTGCTTTTCTGTAGAAACCACATTTCCTTTTACTCTTGCTAAAATCATCTTTTAGGCCTTCCTTTCACTTTAATTTCTAAAAATTTCTTCTTTATTTGTTATGCCTACGTCTTCTTTATGAACATCATCAACAATCCCCACGATTGCAGAGTCCACAGGGGCAAATGAATTGGGAAGAGCAAAAGCAGCTTCTCTCGATAATACCCAATAAACCAAATCACCTTCTCCGGCCTTGGCCGTATCGACTGAGGCGATTGGTCTCCCGGCCGGTTTTTGATCATCATCCAAAGGTTGAATGAGAAGGATCTTTTGACCATCTAAAGAAGGATCTTTTACCGTACAAACAACTGTACCGATCACTTTTGCTAACTTCATATTTAATTCCTACCAATAGAGACCTTTCTCAATAAGGTCTGAATGAGGGTTTGGTATTATTTCGACATTCGTCAACATTCCCTCTTCTTTCACTGAATCACTTGCTAGCTTTAAAGAGTCCTGAACATCAGGTAGAAGACCACTTAAAACGAAATAGGCTTTCCCCCCTAAATCTTTAGCAAGTCGAACTTCCAGTAACTTTAAGGGTGTATTTTTTAAAGCAATATCTAAGGCCCTTACACAAGAGACCATAGAAAAAGACTCCAAAATACCAACGGATCCCAAAGGACCTTTTTTCTCTTTTTCAAGGTTGCCCTTCAAAGCCGGAATTATGTCTCTGTGTATGTAAGGAAGGAAGAGGTAATTAATAATAAAGTCGGAGCCGACCTCAACACCTTCTTTCAAGGACTCTTCAACATCTGCTACTTCACCACAGATTAAAATAATAAATTTACCTGGCTGGACCGCGTGGGCCTCTAATATTTTCACCTGTGCTTTTTTAGCTATAGCATCTGTAACAACAATACCTCTTGCTACAGATTTTAGCTCTATCATCCCTAAGGTAGGTTCTTTCATGAATTCCTCCCTTTAATAATCTCAACCCAGTGATCATTAATTTCACTCACTCTGCCAGGAATAGAGGCATGATAAGTTGTCCCCAATTCGCCGGGAGGAGAAAAAGCAATAACATCTCCCATTTTCAAAGTTTGACCTTCAACAACGACAGGTTTAGCTGGAGTTCCTTTGTGCCTCGTCACTGGTACCCGAACTTTTTGAGGGTTTGTTTTTGGAAGGATCGAGCGGTTAAAAGAATCATACTTCTCAACTTGAACCTGCTTGATTAAGTGAGAACATGAAACTTTGTTATAATGGTAGTTTAACCTTACTTTATTTACTTTCTCACCACTTTTTAAAAAAACTTTCTTTTCCTGACGAGCAAGATTTTTTTTAAATTCATTATAAATTAATCGAGGGGATTCATTTAAAGTCGAGGACCCCATATATTCACATAATGAGCAGTCGTTACATGAGTAAGCTGATCTCAAAGAAGAAGGTTTCATCATCAAAGGAAAATGAAGACTTTTTATGACCTCAGATGGATGAATATCATACCCCAATTGATAGCGGGGACAAAGGTCTTCCATCATAGAGCTGTCACCACTGACTCCCTGATTTTGAAGGATCATTTCCTCTAAATTTTTCATTTTTACTTTTGAAACTTTATGGTCTTTAGGTAACACCATGACGGCTGATGTATTTTTACCTATACCAATATTTAGGTCCTTAACAACCTCACCTTGAAGAGGTCCTCCATCAAAAACAACAGCATTTTTTAGATCAACTGTTGTTCCACCTGCAAAATTTAAAATATCCTTGTAAAGAGTCCCAATTGGAAACCAAGTGACCTGAGGTCTTTGGACCTCGCCAACAACACTTATCGGTCTTTCTGTAACTGGTTTCCCATGATAACCTTGATACATCCAAGCAAAACTTAAAAGCTTCTCTACAACAATTCCCTTATCTAAAGGTGTCTTCCCTTCGGGAATCAATTTTTTAGTCACCTCGTAAACTAGGATAGGTTCATCTCCAGATGGATAAAAATCCTCCAAATAGAAGATATCTATGTTCTTCTCTTCTTTTAAAAGTGAGTAAAGAGACCTCATTCTTTCTTTCTCAGAAGAACGAACAGCTATCACGGCTTTAGGCGCCCCAGTAGCTTCCATAGCTATTTTTATGCCGTCAATAATAAGTTCTGGTTTTTCATGGAGAAGGGACTTTTCAGAATGTAAAAGAGGCTCAGACTCCGCTCCATTTGCTATGACCAAATCGGCTTTAGATGATAACTTAACGTAAGTTGGCACGGACAATTTATCAGTACCAACAACGCCAGCATTTCTCATTCTTAGCATAATATCTTTGGTTTTATTCTCTGGTCTCACTAATTAAAACATTCCTTTACACTAAAATCTAAAATTTATCAGGTGATTCTAAAATTTCCTGATAAAACGCACCGTCTTGTTCTTGTGAAGTGACGGGCCGTCGTGTTTCCTTCACCAGTAGGAGAAGCAATTGTAAAAGTCGTTGGTCCTTCCCCCTCCATCGCTAGTCCAGCAAGAGCAGGTCCATTTTTTACAAAAATTGAGCAGTTCATCTTCACCGCCATTTTATGCATATGATCTATATTTTTTGAGTGGATCGCTGCTGTATGAAAGCAGTTTTTTTCGAGTTTGTAAGCAAGCTCTATCGCCTCATCTATATCTTTAACTCTAATAAGAGGAATAACAGGCATAAGCAGTTCTTCAACTGCAAAAGGATGATCGGCCTTGGTTTCCATAAAAGCCAACCTTTTTGATGGATCTACGTCCATTCCAATCTCTTTTAAAATTTCCTGAACGTCTTTACCAACCCATTTTTTGTTAGCCTTTTTATTCTCTGTAAGAACAACCTTCTCTAAACGCCTTGTTTGGTAAGGGCTTAACTCCACGGCTCCATGCTTAATGAGAGACTTCTTTAGACCTTCAGCAGCTGCATGAGTTACAATAATTTCTTTTTCAACAACACAAATAATATTGTTATCGCAACTTGCACTTTTCACGATGTCAGAACCTGCTTTATCCAAGTCAGCTGTTTCATCGACAACAACAGGAGGGTTACCAGGTCCTGCGGCAATAACTCTTTTACCAGATTTCATTGCTTGATTCACAACATGAGGTCCACCTGTAACGACAAGGAGTCGAATTTTTGGATGAACCATTAATTTTTGGGCCGATTCAATAGTTGGATTCGCAACTGTTGTAAGAAGGTTTGGAGGTCCCCCCTCAGATATTATCGCCTTGTTCATAAGGCTCACTGTGAAGGCAGAGACTTTTTTGGCGGAAGGGTGTGGATTGAAAGCAACGGAGTTTCCACCAGCAATCATACCAATTCCGTTATTTATAATGGTCTCTGAAGGATTCGTACAAGGTGTTACACTTCCAATAACACCAAAAGGTGCCCTTTCCAAAAGAGTTAAACCATCGTCTCCAGTATAAGTATAAGGCTTTAGGTCCTCTACTCCTGGGGTTTTTTCAATGGCAAGAATATTCTTATTTACCTTATCTGCAACTCTTCCTAAACCAGTTTCTTCAACAGCAAGTTTGGACATCTCGTCTACATTTTCAAGGCATATTACTCTTATTGCTTCGATTATTTTTTTTCTTTGCTTTAAAGGTACCTGCTTGTATTCCTCAAAGGCTTTTCTGGCCGCTTCTATGGCAGAATCAATATCGAGAAAACAACCTAACTTTCCAGATGACTGAGGGTAAGTGATATAATTGGAAGGTATAGACTTTGAACTCTCCTTGGTCCCCTCCTTAACAGCTTCCGCAGGACTTCCCTTCGTGTTTGAAAGTTGTCCTATGACTTTATCAACGATAGAGTTAATTTGTTGATCAGTAAAATTCATAGCGTTCTTTCTCCGGATCTTCGTTCAATTGTCTTCATTGCTTAAACCTTTCAAACAAAGAATCTAAACTGACTTAATTAAAATTTCTCGTGAATAAATACTCTAGTAGCTCTGGTAATAGGTTTTCCCTTCTCCTTCTAAAGAGTCTACAATCGCCATTATAATGGCATCTACTGGTTTGTCCTTTGAAGTGTTTGTAAGACGGGCAGAACTACCACATGCGACTAAAACCACTTCTCCTACTCCTGCTCCCACAGAGTCGACTGCAATAACATGGTTACCTGTTGACTCTCCAGAGGGCTCTATATATTCAACTATTTGAAAACGAAGCCCTTCTAGTTTTTCATCTTTTTTTGTAGAAACGGCAGTTCCAATAATTTTACCAATTTGCATTGATTGCTCCCTAAAGTCCCTTTTTAATATTCCTATTGACCACAGAAAAAAAGAGGAAGGGAGTCGATTTTCTTCTCTTTCCCTTCCCCAAATAATTGATCAAATTTAATATGAATCTCTTAAGCAGTTGGTCCTTCAGATTGAACATAAACTTCTTTTCTAGAACCCTGGTAACCAGCACCTTCATGTTTCCCACCAAGTGGAAGAGCAAGATCAACATTCGCATGAGGTCTAGGAATGACATGAACAGAAACAAGCTCCCCAACTTTTTCAGCGGCCCTTTCACCGGCTTCAATAGCGGCTTTAACAGCAGCGACGTCTCCTCTTATGACAGCAGTTGTAAAACCACCACCAGTTTTCTCATAACGCACAAGCTGAACATTAGCAGCTTTAACCATTGCATCAGAGGCTTCTACCATAGCGACAAAACCTCTCGTTTCGATCATTCCTAAAGCTTCTACTTTTTGAGACATTTTCTACTCCCTTATTTAAAAAAGTCTTGATTTTATTTATTAATTATTTTTAATTAACCCTCCTTCCAAAGAGGTGGGTAAAAAAAAAGTAAGTAAACAGTGTTCTTAAAATAAAGTTAAAGTGTCAACTTATTTTTTTTTAGATGGTTAACTCACAACAAAATAGGAAAATTACTAAAAGTGTCACATTCATACCCCTTAAAAAGAAAAACTAATTAGCTTAAAATAAGAGAGGATGGCATTTTTTAAAAAGAGGAAATTCATGGAAGACCAAAACTTTGATGAAAAATACGCTAGTAAACTCAGAACCATGATCATATCCAATGACAGAGAAATGGTTAACCAGGCCAAAGAAATTTTTGAAGAATTAAAAGTAGAAATTACAGACTTTTCTCCTACAATCAAGCTTGCTAGAGAAAAGCTGATCTTAGGCGCAGACAAGCTCCTGCCATACAACTTCATCCTCATTATTAACACAAGCAATCAATTTGCGGACGAAGGCCTCACAAACCCGAAGGATATACTTGGGAAAACACGATGCGATAAATTATACCTTACAACTCCTGTCCTGGTAGTAGGGGATGATATCTCCGCAGAAGATGAAGAAATCATGGGAAATGATAGTGAAGTTAAATTTATTAATAAAGAAAGATATAGATCAAGCTTAGGAACGGATTTTGTCAACTTGATAAAGAGCTCATATCCAGAAGGACCAAAATCTTTAAAAACGGCTTTCAAAAAGGGTATCTACTATATCTATATTCCTAATGAAATGGATGCAGCACTTTTTAATGAATTCAAATCTCTTAACAGTGCTCTTCTTAACAATAATGTTATGATTCAAATTTTAGATTTCAAAAAGTCAAAAGAAAGAATGAGCGACAAAGAAATAAAGGTCCTCATGGAATACTGTAAAGAGTCTGAAAAAAATAAACTGCCTATATCGTCTATAAATGTACCTTCAGAGCTCTTAACAATTCTTCAAAACAAGGGTATAGACAGAACCTTTAATCCAAGAAAAGACCTTCAAGACGCTTTAAAAACAATTAATATTGACGTTAAAAAGAAAAATAAACCAGCCTCCCAACCTTCCAGTGGTGGAAGCCAAGGCGGTGGAGCTGGGATGAAAATGAATGTTAATGTCATTAACCCTTTTCTGGCCGCTGGCTCAGAACTCTTCAAGGAGAATGAGGGAAAGAATGTCATTGTTGAAAGACCTAGACTTTGCATAAAGTTTGATGATCCAACAGTGCAATTTGCATCTCTAATTCGCTTTTTCGATCCTAAATTTAAAGGGGGACTCCTGTTTGCTTACTCCGAAAAAACTATAAAAAAGATTCTTGAGGATAACCCGTCCTCTATTCCTGCGAGAGAATTATCATTACATATTGAAAAGATTATTGATGGAGCAAAGTTAAAATCGACTGAAGATAACAAGATCGCTCCCTCTTCTATTGAAATATTAAAAACAAGAGACGAAATTGCGGACGCAGTTGGAAAAAAAGGCGCCATCCGAATACGTTTCGTTTCTGAAGAAAACTGGTTGGACGCCTATATTATAAAATAAAATTAATCGTAGAAAGCTTTCACGAGAATAATTTAAAAAAATTAATCTTTTACCTATTGTTTATACTTTCCCAAGTAGACTCTAGTTTCTCTGCCAGGACTTCTTTATCAAATGGTTTAATAAGATAGTTATTAACTCCAGCATCGAGAACTTCCATCATCTTATTTTCTTGCCCGACTGCCGTAATCATTAAAAATATCGTTTCTTTTAACTTTTCGGAAGCTCTAACTTTTTTAAGAAGTTCAAAACCAGACATAACAGGCATATCGTAATCTGAAATAATGAAGTCAATTTCAGTATCTTCTTTCGACAATATCTGCCAAGCAACTTCCCCATTTCTAGCTTCAATGAACTCAGTATAGCCAAGCTCTCGAAGATTTTTGGTAATAAACTTCCTTGCAGTAAGCATATCATCTACGATTAAGAATTTTGTCTCTTTACTAAACATCTCCATGACTCCCATACTAAAGTATCATTCTTATTTTAAAACCTTTAATTAAATTTTCAATAAATAAGATCGTTCTCTTATCCGCACTTCCAAATCAACTATTCGAACAATCTTTTTAAAGAAAATTTGACAGACCTACTCCCATTATTCAAAATTTTCCTAAGACTTATCTACCTATGAGGATATCGTCAGAAATGAAAAAAATATTTATAATTTTTCTCTTATCTTTTGGCTGTACTTCTATAAAAAAAAGTCACCTCAATTCTTCTGTTGAAATTAGCGTAAAAAGTGATTTAAAAGCAGTTATTGAAGTGGATACATCAAAAAAACTCATCGGATACGCTTCTGGTGTCTATTTATTCCACCTTTTTAAAATTAGTGGAGACGATAGGTTTGGCGATGGCGTCTCTTATAATCAAAAGGAAACACCTTTTTTTGAAAGGATTTTTAGTCTTACCCATTCGGTTAAGTCGGCAGCAGCTTACAATGCGATTAGAACAAGCCGTGCCGATGTCATTATGTCTCCACAATATGTTATAGAAACCAACAATTGGAATCCACTTTATAAACAGGTAAAAGTAAAAGTAACAGGTTTCCCTGGTAAAATTGTCAGTATTAAAAACTTATGAAAAAACTACTAATTCTTTTATGCTTAACTTTTTTAATCCAACAAAATAGTTTCTCCTTAGAAGTTGACAAAAAACTTCTGTTTTCAATAATAAATTTTTCAAAAACTAAAAGGACATTATTAATAAATAAAGGATTGGAAAATGGTCTTAAAAAAGGTGACCAAGCCAAGTTTTTTCTAAACTCTGAAAATTTAGTTGCGAGAGCCACTTTGATTAAAGCATCTCCAACAAGGTCTTTATGGTCAGTATTTAAATACAGAAATAAAAAGATAGTTGAAAAGGGACGAGTTTTAAATTTAATAATTACTAAGAAGGTTATACTTACAAATGACATCACTAAAAAAGTTTTTAAAAGCGAAACGTTTTCTGGGAAGGAAGACAAGATAGTGGTGTCAAATAGATCTAAAAGTAAACGAACTTTTGCAACAAGATTTCTTTCACAAAAGCCAAAGGGAGATTTTTCTGCCATTAATGATATGGAAAGACCCAAAAGAAAAAAGCCTGTTGATTACTCAAACCTAAAAGAAAAAAAGAAAACAAGCCGCTTCAGGATAAAAACAAATTATGACAATTTAAAAGAATCTATTATCGAAAAAGGATTCGGAAAAAACAAACAAAGAGTTGATAAAGAAAATGCCCTTAAGTACTCAACTTTAAGCGAAAATTCTATTCTTCCACCTCTAAATGAAAAAAAAATTAATGAAAAGTACAAAAGGTTAGAAGAGATTTAAAAGGGTTTCCTTATCATTAATTGAATAAGAATAGCTTAAACCATCATTATAAAAATCCTCTTTCTGATCAGCAGATAAGGAGCCAAAGTTCTTCTCAAAAGGTATTCCCATTTTTAAATTTTTAATTAATTTCTCTTCTCCAAAAAATTGCTGAAACTTAAAAAGAATAAACAAAAGCCAATCTATTTTAATAGACTTTGATTTAGTCAAAGGTAACAAATTAATTATCGATAAAGGGAAAAAAGAGTTTATTTCCTTCATATGAACCTGAATCATTTTCAAATAGAATGCGAAAAGGAAGCCTCTGGAATAACCATCTACCGAATATTTTTTAATTTTTTCTTCAAAAAGAAGTAATTCATCGACGTATGATGGGTCGACCTTTTCTGGCCAAGCTCCTCCCTCTTTATAACCTATATAAATAGAGGCGATTTTGGCCCGTAAGTTGTACCAACTTGTAGAGTGCAAAAAGCCCTCCAAACTATCTCCACTGCTGCTCTTAGCTAAATATTTTTCCACAAGAACATAAAGGCTTGGCCTATCTAAAATATAAGAGTTTAAATAATTAATAAGAGAACCCTTTTTATGGATATCTATCTTTAAAAGATGAGTAAAATCATTAGGTAAACTTAAAGAAATGAATTGGTTACTCGCAATCCCCTGACCTTTTTCCTTACCTAATTCCATACATTTTTTCCCCAGGTTTTTTTTTAAAAGAAGGACTGTTTTTTCAAATATAATATTACCATGATTAAATTACCATTCTATGAAGAAATTCGAATCGATAAAAAAGACATTGAGTCGTGGAAAGTCATTATTGAAAACTTAAAATTCGGAACTATCCCTATTTATTTTTTTCTTAATGACCTAGAAGAACAGCTGCAAGAAAAATTCATTTCTCTTTTCTTTGATATCATAAAAGATAGGAAGTTCAATCTATTCTTTCCCTACCCAGTTTATATTATCAGCTCAACCGAAAAAAGTTTTGGAACAAAAAATATTATATTTAAATCCAAAAAAGAGCTCCCAGTATTTTTTAAAAAAGATCTACAAAAATTAAAAGCGAGAGAACTCGATTCATTAAAAAAAATTCTACTTAATGCAGAAAGAATTAGTAACATCGATGAATTCAAAAAACTAAATTTCATCAAAGAAAACGCAAAAAAACAAAGAGTATTATTCAACCTAACTAGTGAGTTTAACTTTTTTCAAAATATCTTGGACGAAACCACCGATAAGGAGGTGTAGAATTGAGTGAAAAAGAATCACTTCTCACAAAATTAACCACAGATGATTTAAGTGAACTTAAAGGCTTTGCGGAACTCATACAATTTTGGACTGAACCTTCATTAAAAAAGGGTTATCAAAAAAGAAATACGATACCATCAATTGATTATATGGAAGTTCTCAACTTTTTAGAAGATGAAAGAAAAAGGGTTAAAAAAATTTATAGCCTTTTCCATGATACTTTGCCTAATTTAGAAAACTATGATCAAAAGGCTTCTCTCATTCAGCAGGAAAAACTAAGAGTACAAAAAACAAAAAGAGAGGTTATAAGAAGGACATGTACAGAAAATGGGGTATTCCATAATGCCCTTTCTGAAATATTCAATAAAGCTTATTCATTCAGTTAAAGAGTTTAATATAATAGGGCCTCCTACATGCTTAAACTCTTCGTCAGTTAATTCCGAAAGATCTGCATCTTCTAATTCTTGCTTAAGATAAAAAATGAAAAGTGATTCAAAGTCTTTTATTTTATTTAGACCAAAAGCTAAAATAAAATCATCAATGGATTTCTTTAATTCGTCAGAGTTTTTAATTTTTAGATTCTCATCCAAAAGCCCCTGAACAAATATTTTATATTCATCAAGAGTAATCCCCATTTTGTTTTCTTGTCCTTTTTCAAAAAAGCCAAGCTTAAAATTTGCAAATGCACTCATGACTAATGACTCAAATGTCAAATCTTCAACGGAGTAATTTAAGTAATACCCGTTACAGATGGCTCCTGATTTTGCAAGCTTTTGATAAATTTCATAGAACTTAACACCAAAAGGTATTAGAGAACTTATTAAAGTAACGAACTCACGCCACTCTTCATAAGTTTTAACATCACATAAATCCAAGGGCTTTGTACTCAAACCTAAATAAGGTGATTTAAATTTTATTGGGTTCTCAAAGGATAAGTGAAGATTCTCACTTACAATACTTCCTAAAAACTCATCTTTATCGCCCTCGAAAGGAGATCCTCTTAAAGCCTTCTTAAGCTTTTTTTGCTCAATTTTTAAAAGAGTGTTTCCAACCCTGTAAAGGTCACTAAAATCAAAAACTTCAAGTAAACTGCTTTCTTCACTAACAGAAAAAATGCCATCCAAAGATAGTTTCTTAAGATAGTCCAATCCCAGAAGAAGTGTATTTTTAGTTCTACTTCCAGTCCTTAAAAGAGCGACAGATCCTTCTTTCAAAGAACTATCTAACTCCATCATACCATTCACTAGCCTTAAGAAATTAAACCTTAAAAAGTCTTCTCTTTTTTCAGTTCTTACTTTTTGGAGCTCATCCTCCAAAGGACCAATTTTATCCTTAAAAGATATGAGTGATGATTTTGGTAGCAACTGGTTTTTTCCAAAATTACTTATTTCGGCTTCAGTTTTTGATTTCTTTTTTATAAAATTAATTAAGATATCAAGATTTGGAAAAGGAGAATCTAAATCTAGTGCATCATAATAATCAACAAAACCAATATCTCTCAGCCTTTCTTTTTTAAACCGAAATTCTTCTTCCTGCATTGTAAGGAAATTTTCAGATACAATCTTAAAAAGTATTGTGTAGGCTTTCTCAACACCCTCTTGTGAATAAAGATCAAGAATAACTCTCTTTATTTCGTTAACACAGTCAAAGTCCTCATCAAATTCAAAAAGAAGAAGGTTATCTTCTGTTAAGAAATATCTATCATGATCTGGATATTGAGGGTCTTCAATATCAAAAGTCCAAATATTAAACTTTGATTTCAAGTAAATTGAAAACTCAGAGCTTTTAGCAAATTCAAGCCTTATTGTTTCTTCTGGACAACTTGAATAGGCCATAAGCCAAAAATTAAAATTTTCCAAGTCCAAGTCGTCTCTTTGCCATAGATCCAAATCCAAAAAAATTTTTCTCTGGGTAGGACTACACTTAGAAAGAAAGACCGCTATTTCTTCATAAGGCCTTGACCTCATCATCATATAAAGAGGCTGAATTGGTAGGTCTGAAAGATCCTTTCCTTCTTGTACGTACTTTTCAAGCATATCAAAATGGGCATAGGCCTCAGATTCTACTGCCATAAGAGAGATCATATTTCTTGAATTGAGCACTATTTTATCCCTTTCTAAAATATAGACGTTAAAAGTTTTTCAACCATTGAGACATTGCATCAAAAGTGATTTTATAAAAGGAAACGCACAAGAAATCAATCCCTTAAGGTAAAATTTTTGGAGCTTTTCAACTTAATAAGATGTTTTTCTCAAGGTCTGTCGCACCCTTTCCTATTGATTTCTTTACCTCGCTACCATCATTAGTATATAAGGGCTCCAATTTTCACACATTGGACTAAGGAGCTCCATTTGAAGGTAATAGGATTTCAACTATTTAGTATAGTCGCTGCAACAATTTTTCTTATTTCATCCCTTCAGGCGGGTCCAAGAGTTATCAAAGACAACCGGTTTAAAGAAAGAGGAATGACGCCTGTGGTCGGAAGAGGCTATTCGATGGCAACGAACACCCTCCAGTCCACGTGCTTCTCCAAAATTAAATTGACCAGACCTAGTTATGACTTTCAATACCAATTCATTGATATTGACGAAACATGGAAAGAAAAGTTTTCAAATAGAAATGAATTAAGTGGGTCACTTAAATACCTTTTCATTTCTAATAACTTTACAAATACAACAATTAAAGAAGGCGAGAAGACTTATTATCACCACCACATCTTTGTCTCGCTGGACCTCGACTCCTATTATCACTCTCTTGATGAGGGGAAGACAGGATTGAGCGGCGATGCTATCCAGTTGCTAAGAAAAAAAGATGTGGTCAGTTTTTTCAATTCATGTGGTCCTTTTTATATTCGTTCCATTGGCAGGAACTCCAAATTTTTTGCTATGTTAACGTATAAAACGGAAAGCACAAAAAGAGACGAACGCTTTGATAGCAAACTTAAGGCCCATTTAAGATCTCTTTTCAAACCAAAGACAAATAACAATGATACTTCCTCCGACTTTCAAGAAGAAACATTCAAAAAGAGGTTACAAATAAGCGTCTGGGGATATGGTCTTGGAAAAGACCATCAAGCAGATCTTCTTCCAACCGATATAGACTCCTTTAAAAGAATAGTGAAAAATTCTATATTGGCAATGCAGGATTCAGATGTTGGTATGATTTCTTCGGTTGAAGTAGTTCCCTGGATGGAAAACCCTGAATTTCAAAACGAACTTAGGCTTGAATCCACATCAGATAAAATTCAATTTGAAAGAAAAAGAAACCTTGAAGCGAACTCAGAACTCATCGCTGAAATAGATCGCATTGATAGTGCTTTTATGAACACATATTACAAAGGCCTGAATTGTATAAGGTCGCTCAAAGAAAAATTTCCTCTTGGGAATAATGAGTATGAGTTTGATCCAGAAAAAACTTTTATTCTTGACCTTGCTGAACCATCAAATAAGAAAAAAGAAATCAAACTTTCAACTCTCTTAGAGACCGTCAATGATGAAAATATTGAAAAAATATACGAAGAAAATCAAAACTTTCTTTTTGGAGATAAAAAGGCTGTGGCTTGTGTTAAAGAACTTCAAAAAAAAGGAATTGATACGACCCATTATCGCGAAGTCGAAACCTGTAAAAGAGTGAGGTCACAAATGGTTCCAATCAAACCTATTTTTGACCACTACTGCCTACCAGAACTGGCACGTGTTCTTCCTTAATTTAAATAATGGAATCATTTTGAGGCGGCTATGAAGAATTTTATTTGGGTCCTTATAATTTTATTATCCTCCAATCTTTTTGGGTCCCCTAGAGTCATTAGAGACAACAGAATTGGAGATCTTGGAATAACTCCTAACCTTGGAAGGGGCTATGATTTAACCAATAACTCTTACCACTCAATGTGCTTTAGCTCCATAAAAACGACCACTCCTAGCTTCGATGTTAAGTATGATTTTTTGGAAATTGATGCATCTTATTTAAACAAGATTACCAAAACAGGAAAGTTAGAAGATTCCTATCTAAATTCCTTCCTTTTAAAACATATCGATTTCTCTGAAAAAGATACAACAATTGACTCTGACTCTTCATCAACAAATAGAAGGAGCCGAAGGTCTGAATCGAGGGAAGTTAAACTAAAAAACATCTTGGTTCATATAAGTACAAATAGTTTCTATCATGCCATTAACGAATCTCTATCTGTTATGGACTCTGAAGCTGAAAAACTCGTCTTAAATGGCGACCTGGTAAAGTTTTATGAAGTATGTGGATTTTACTATATCAGGGCCTTAGGTAGGCATTCCTCATTTATGGCCCTTTTAAAATATCAGGAAACTAAAGACACAGAAAAAAATGAACTTTTTAAAGAAAAACTGAAACGTAGGCTTTTTAGTTTTAATCACCAGCCTAAAGAGGATAAAGAGTTTTCAGAAGAGATTTTTAAGAGGAAATTGAGGATTAATGTTGAAGGGATTGGATTAGGAAAAGGGGATATTTCAGATTTACTCCCAACTGATATCAATGAGCTTAAAAAGACCGTCGATGCAGCAGCCAAATTAATGCAAGACTCTGACGCCGGCGTGGTTACTTCAATGGAAATTTCTCCTTGGCATGAAAATGTTCATTTCCTTCAAGCAGAAAAGGATGACAAGAACACAGTAAATAAAAATCTTTTTAGAGAAACAAAAAACCTTCAAGAAAATAATGCTGTCATTGCTGAAATTGAAAGAATCAATGAATACCAAATGAATTATTATTATAAATCCTATAATTGCTTAAGAATACTTGAAGAGGAATACAAAGAAGGCTCAGGGCAATTTGAGTTTGATCCCGATAAAACATTTTTCTTTAACCTCTTTAATAAAGCTAACAAAAAACTTCATAAATCTCTTAGGAATTTAAAAACATTTATAAATCAGACAAGTATTGAAAAAATTTATGAATCAAATACGAAATTTTTATATGGTGATCCTGAATCCAAAAAACCTGGTGCAACTCAATGCCTCGATAAAATTTATGAAAAGGGAATCAAAAAAATAAACTACCATCAAATTCCATCCTGCATGGACGTTATGAGGTATAAAAACCAAAGCTACTATCTAATTGATCACTATTGCCTTCCCGAAATGGTCCCGCTATGAAATGGCCGATTTCACTTTCGCGGATTATTTACTTCAAAATCATATTTTTGCTCATTGAAGTTACTTTCTCCTATCGTGCTTACTCAAAACAAATAACCGGCATTGACTCTATGCCGTTACTTGGAGCTGGAATAAAGTTTAATCTTACAAAACCATCACTGAAAACATGTTTAGCAAATTCAAAAGAATATTCTGTAAAAAAAGAAATCAATACTGAAATTCAGTATCTTGACAATAAACAAAATCATAATTTTGAAGATTATGAAATCGAACTTTTTGTAAAGAAAAATTTAGAGCTCCTCAAGAAAAAGGAAAAACGCCTCAAAAAAGAAAAAGTCTCTTCGTTTCTAATTGTCATAGATATTGATAAAAACATTGAGTTCAAGTCTCTCGATAAGCTTTCATTTCAAAAAGATATTGAAAGAGTCTTAAGTGAAAAAAATTATGACCTCTTTTTTCAAGAGTGCGGCGACTATTTTATTGAAGCTGTTAAAAAGCGATCCCGCCTTCTTCTTTTCGCATCTTTTTATGGAACGAGAATCAAAGACCGAAAAGTTTTGAAAAAAACAATTAAAAAGAGGATCACTTACGATACCAAAGACTCATTTCAATTAAACCTCTTTAAAGACTTTGAATACAATAGTTTTTTTCATTTAGATGTTCTCCAAAAGGGTGTTAATCAATACGTTGACATCCTCTATGGAGTAGATAAGTGGAAGGGCAAAAGTCTTGATTATTACATCAAAACTATTCTCAAAAAGTCTCTCAATACCCAAGATGGTTATTTAGTAAATTTTCAAAAAAGGAAATGGAGTGATCTACCGACACTACTAAAAATTTATAATGAAAATGATCTTCCTAAAAAATCAAAATCTTTACAGCTTGACTCACGAAAATTCCTTCAAAGAATTCAAAATGATCTTTTTCTTTTTAAATCAAAAAAAGCCATCGCTAAAAAGAAAGGAAACAAATTATGCTTTGCTAAAGCAAAAGCCCTTGAGGAAAGCTTGAATTGGGAAACCTTTTCTGATTGTAAGAAAAAGCTCCTCTTACACCCCCTCGGCAATACTAGTATGATCAAAGAATGCCATGCTTTGAAAAATCAACTCATGGTTTTTTTCAAAGAAAGAAATTGTAAAAACATTAGGTCTAAAAACCCACTCTTATCTCCTTTTATTTATCAAGAAAGAACTCTCAATCTTACAGGCCCTAACCCAAAAAATATTCAAATGGGCTTTGGAACTGATACTAAGGGGAAAGTATATAGAAATTGCCTTAAAAATATTGAGCTTCCTTACATTCCTAAAACGAATAATAATAATTACGCTGAAAACCGCTATTCACCTCTTAAAAGGGGGGTTTTCTTTGCTAAATTAAACAGCTCCTTAACTATTTCAGAAACATCTCAAAGAGCTCTATCAAGATTTAATCTTTCAAAGAACCTTATTGATAAAATAGAAACAAACCTCCCCCAATTTTTCAAGGAATGTGGCACGCATTTTATCTCATCCATCAAATTCAAAAAGGGTTATAATCTTGACCTTAAAATAAGCCATTTTAGGGCCTTTCGGAAAAAGGTCTTTTTAGACGACGAAAATGACTTACCTAGTTTAACATCTTCTATGGAGCTTTTTAGAAAACAAGATGTAAAAGAAGAAGGAAGAGTTAAAAGATTGTTTTCAAAAAGAAAGAAAAAACGAAGGGCTCGTTGGCTTAAAAAAATTAAGGTGAACTTTTCAACAATTGGGATTAAAAATAAAAATTTTAATCCTAAAAACCTTGAAGAGTTCTTGAGAAACCTTCAAAGTTTTAAAAAGTCCCTATCAAACGAAAAGGGAACTCCTATAAAAGTTACCCTCACACCTTGGTCTGACGTCATAATATGGAATAATATTTTGAAAAGCAGAGATCTAGACTTTTTTGATCAACTGACGCTCTGATAAAAGTAAGTTTAGCTTATTTTCATATCCGTCTTTTTTACTCTACTAAGAATTTATTTGATTCGCTCATAATTCAGTCTATAATTTACGTTGATAATTATTTTTAAACTTTTAAGGGGATAGAAACGTGGCAGACAAAGATAACGACAGGGCCATTATAATTGATGATGAAGAAAGCGTTTGTGAAACGTTAGAGCTTTTTCTTTCAAACATGGGTTTCTTTGAAGAGATTGTTATATGCCAAGATGGAAATGAAGCTCTAAAAAAACTGTCCAATCATGATTATTCTATCGTTCTACTAGATTTAAATATGCCAGGGATAGATGGTTTTGAGGTTATAAATAAGCTAAAAGAAGAGCATAAAACGGATGAAACATTTGTTCAGAGAATTATCATTGTCTCAGGTGGACTTGGAATAGATAATATAGAAAAGGCAAAATCCCTAGGTGTTAAACACTTCCTGGCAAAACCATTTGATCAAAAAGAATTTAGAGGAAAAGTTCAAAAGATCTATACTATTTTAAAAGCTAGAATGAGTTAAGACTACCACCACTTTTCAAAATGCACATGATCCCGGGGGACAGCTTTCCCCTTTAAAAGCCCTTGGGATATCTCTTCAATCATGCTAGGTGGCCCACATAGAAAATAGTGAGGATCCTTAAATGGGACATTTATACTATTCCAAGTAAGATGGCCCTCGTTGTGGCTAAAAATAGTTTTAACAACAATCCTTTCATCTTCATCTAATTTACAAAATAAGTTTTTAAAGGACCATTCTTCTTCACTTTTCACAGAATTGAAAATAGCTATTTTGTTATTTTTCAATTCCTTATTTTCATGAAGAGTCCTGGCCATACTTAAAAGAGGTGTTACGCCTATTCCACCCATTACCAAAACTGATTCTTGATGAAGCGATGGATCATAGACCGTGCGCCCTCCTGGACCATGAATCATGACTGAATCTCCTTTTTTTGCTTCTTCAAAAAGCCATCCCGTCGTTGGATGGCTTTTTCCCTTTCTCAAACCAAGCTCAAGATAAGGAAGCTCTGAAGGAGATGACATCATAGAGTATCCACCCCAAGGAAATGAATCATCAGGCCTTAAGTCAAGCCACTGGCCAGGTAAAAAGTGAAAGCTATCGTCTTGCAACTCAAAGCGAAACCACTTTGTTAAATGAGTCTCCTCTTTAACATCCCTTAAAATGGCCTTCACCTCTGTTTGAACGGGGAAGATCATAAGGCCTTCCTCTCCTTGCACTCAACGAGAGTCAAAATATTATAAAGGGCAACCATTTCATCATTTTGATTCGACACCTCCACATTCCAAACAACGACTCCATTGGCCTTTTCATCATCTCTCAAAGGCTTTCTTGTCTTCCTCATACAAGTTAATTTTGCTTGGATTGTGTCACCAATTCCAACAGGTTCAATGAAACGGAGGTTATCTAACCCATAATTTGCTTGGACTGGGCCTGGTGCTGGATCAACAAACAGCCCTGCAGCAGCGGATAACACGAAGTAGCCATGGGCCACCCTCTTTTCAAATAAAGAGTCCTTAGCAGCAATTTCATCCATATGAGCGTAGAAATAATCACCACTAACTCCTGCAAAATTAACAATATCGGCTTCTGAAACAGTTCTCCTTGGGGTTATTAAAGTCTCTCCAATTCGGAGCTCTTCAAAGTATTTTCTAAAAGGGTGAACTCTATCTTCTAAACCTTTGGCACCTGTCATCCACTCATTCGTTACATGAGACAAGGTTGTAGGTGACCCTTGTAATGATGTTCTTTGCATATAGTGGAACACGCTTCTGACACCGCCTAATTCTTCGCCACCACCGGCCCTACCTGGACCACCGTGAACAAGATGAGGAAGAGGTGAACCGTGGCCAGTTGATTCTTTCGCGGAATCCTTATTAACAATCATAATTCTTCCATGGTGAGAAGCAGTTCCAAGAACAACCTCTCTTGCTATATCATCATCTGCTGTAAAAAGAGAGCCAACTAAGCTTCCCTCTCCCATTTTAGCTAAAGTGTTAACTTCATCTACATTCTTATAGGGCATGACGGTGCTTACAGGCCCAAAAGGCTCAACCGAATGAGCTTCTTTTGAATCGAGAGGGCTCTGGCAATGAAGAAGAAATGGAGGAAAGAAGGCACCTTGCTCTGTCCCCTGACCCAAAGGCTTAAACCCATCAAAGCTTCCATGGACTAAATCAGCTGATTTTTGCAAAAGGTCAACATTCCTTTTCACCTCTTCCACTTGATCAAGGCTGGCAAGAGGTCCCATCCTCACTTCTTTTAAACTCGGGTCACCAATAGTTATTGTCGACAATTTCTCTTTCAAACCTTTTATAACAGCTTCTTGAAGGTTCTCAGGAACAAAGATTCTTCTTATAGCTGTACATTTTTGACCTGTTTTCGAAGTCATCTCTCTCACAACTTCTTTTACAAAAAGCCCAAACTCTTCATCCTCAGGCTTTACATCCATTCCTAAAATGGAACAATTTAAGGAGTCTGCTTCCATATTGAACCTGGTGTTATTCTTTAAAATGGCAGGATGACTCTTTAATTTAAGGCCAGTTTCGGCAGAGCCAGTGAAAGTGACGACATCTTGACCAGTCATATGATCAAGCAAATCTCCAACGCCTCCACAAATCAACTGAAGCGAGCCTTCAGGTAAGATATTTGATTGGATAATACTCTTAATCATGCTTTCAGTTAAATAAGCTGTTTGACTAGCAGGCTTTATAATCGAAGGTACACCGGCCAAAAAACTACCTGAGAACTTTTCCAAAAAACCCCAGCACGGAAAGTTGAAAGCATTAATATGAACTGCAACCCCTTCTAAAGGAACGCAGATATGGCGGCCAATAAAGGATCCTTCTCTTGAAAGAGGCTCTATATCACCATCAATATAAACCTTTTCATTTGGCAGCTCCCGCCTACCTTTGCTTGAAATAACAAACAGTGTTCCAATACCACCATCGATATCAATCCAAGAATCTTTCCTTGTGGCACCTGTGGCCTTTGAAATTTCATAGAAGGCTTCTTTTTTTTCAGTTAAATAAAGGGCCAATTCTTTTAATCTGAGTGACCTCTCGTGAAAAGTCATTTTTCTTAAGGCACGACCCCCTTTATCTTTGGCGTATTCCAACATCCTCTGAAAGTGAATACCTTCACTGGAAATTTCATAAACTTTACTTCCATTAACTGCGTGAAAAAGGTCCTTACCGGCACCTGAAGCACCATACCATTTTCCTTCAATATAACTCTCAAGTTTCATGACTCGCCTCTTTTGTTGACTAAAGTACTCTTTTTTCAAGCTAAGACTAACGGCCTCTGTTTCCCCTTGTAAAGGAGCTCAGATCCAATAGAAAAGGGTTTAAAATTTCTAAAGAATAGAGGCCATTAAGTCGATATTTGGGATGAACAAAGTGAGAGATAATGAGCGAGGAAAGAGATAAATTACCCCTTATTTTTTTAACGCCCCTATCAGATGTTTTGGATTCTGCAAAACGGCAGATTCTGAAAGATGGTGATATAGAACTCTACGAAGTCAATTTTAAGGAACTTAAGCCTGAAGAGTTTATGAAGAGAGTACCTGGGGTCATAGTTTCTGGAAGTCCTCAAGAAGCAGTCGCCTTTCTTAAGCTTTATGATGAAGTTGTTAAGAAATCATCTTCCAAAATGATTCTAATTACCGAGGAGGAAGCCCCTCCAAAAGTGATGAAGGTTATAAAAAACCTCAGGCTAGCCGATTATGTCTACGGAAATGTCCAACCTAAAACAATCCTTTATAAAATTAAACTTCATCTAAAGGCACTGCCTGTTTTGGATGAAGACGATTTGGTTAAAATTTCAAGGGTTACCTTCCATATTTGGGAAAACTCCAAATTGGAAATAAGAGATATCGGTACAAAAATGCCCACTGAAGAGGAAGTTCGGATTAGAGGAGTCACTCAATACTTAGGAGTAGATCGATCCACAATGAAAGTTGGTGAGGCAATTGATAGCCAAGGTCGAGGTAATCTTGATAAAGATGAACTTCAACACTTTTACGACTCAAATAGGCGCCTTGCCATTGAGCTTGAGGACATTTTTGATAAGTTTGAAACTAACTTGGGAAACAAACACCTTTTAGTCGAAGCTGACCGTAAAGTAGATGAAATTAAAAATGCATGCCTAGATAAGGGTTATAATGAGCTTGGTCTCTTTTGCGACATCATTAAAACGATTTGCTATAAACTGGGGTTTGTGAAAGACGATAGTTTTTCAACAGTGGTCGTTGGACTCCTCTTTAACTCCGCTGAGTTTCTAAAAAGTGAGCTCAATCAAGTTAGAAAAGGTGTGGGGGCATCCATTAGGGATAATCCTAATAAATCTCTCTTTAACCGTTACCATTGGCTTAACCAAAAGTTTAACTCTATAGAGGAAACAAAGTCAGATGACCCAAAAAATATCAGCTTAACAGAACTTTTAGAGTTCTTACGAATATAAAAGTGTCTTGTTAAGGATCTCATCTTTGTATTATCATTTCCTGTAGACTTCTTTTTAATAAAATAAAAGTCAAAGTTTTTTTGATAAAAGAAAATAAATAGATAAGGAAATGAAGATGAAACAGTCAATTATAAAAAAACTAATTTTGCTACCTCTATTTACACTAGTCTTTTCTTCTAAAACTTTTGCCTGTCCATATAAGGATTTTGAGACATGCATATCAGAAATTGGCAAAGAACTCCCTCCAGAGCTTAAACCCTTTATAGAGAAACAATGCGAAGCACTCGGGTGCCGCATCCCATTAAGTCCTCTTTCAGACCTTGCCAAAATGAAGGATAATAACGCTTCAAACCATAGTAAAAAAAAGTCTTCTAAAGCAGAGAAAATTACATGTAACAACAAACTTTCATCTTGACGAGAATCCCCCTTGTGCGTAATTAAATAATGAAAAGCACAAAGGATTGCCCACCGTGAAAAAAAAATTGATTTTCTCAGTAGAAGGAATGAAGTGCGGAAGCTGCGTCAAAAAAATTCAGGATTCGTTTGAAGAGCTTGATTTTGATGTTGAAGCCACCTTTAGCGTTGAAGAAAAAATTGTATCCCTTAGCTTTGACCCAGCTGATGGGGAAAGCCTTGAAATAAAAAAACAAATAGAAGAAGCAGGTTTTCAAGTTACTAAAATAAGTTGATTCAATTATGGCCAAAGTTTCATATAAAATCGGCGGCATGAGCTGTGTTAATTGTGCTCAAAATATTGAAAAGTCGTTTAAAAATGTTCGGGGAATTCAATCTGCCACTGTTAACTTTACACTAGAAATAGGAACCTTCGAAGGGAATTCTGAAGGGCCGGAGGTTACAAAAGCTGTAGAAGAAACTCTCTTAGAGTTGGGCCATACCTTTGCTCCTCTTGATGACAATTCCAAAGGAGGTGGGACTCAAGAACAAAGCAAAGACCTCAAAACATTTACTCTTTCTATTATCCTCTCTCTAGGAATTCTCTTTTTCCACATGGGACCAGGGAAAGATTTAGTTTCCTTAAAAATGTCTTGGCTCATTCAACTCCTCCTAAGCACTCCGATATGGGCTTATGTAGGACTTCCCTTTCAAAAGGCCCTTTTCCACTTCATCAAGTCCGGTCAGTCCAATATGAATACACTGATAGGGCTTGGTACAACTGTGGCATATCTGTACAGCACTATAATTACCCTATCTGCATTTTTATCAAATCAACCTATTAAGTCCTTTACCATTTACTTTGAAGCTGTTGGTTTCATTATTTCGTTTGTTTATTTAGGCAAAGTGTTTGAGCAAAAAGCCAAAAAGAAAGCAAAGGAGTCTTTGGATGCTCTTTTCAAACTTCAATCCAAAAGTGCTCTTCTTCTTGAAGATAATAAAGAAACTCATATCTCTCTAAATGAAGTTCAAAAAGGTCAAACCCTGAGGGTAAAACCAGGGGATAAAATTCCTGTCGATGGAAAAGTTATTAGAGGAATTTCTCATATAGATGAATCGTCCAT
>MDTD01018981.1_pt1 | contig 25322 bp, 23 predicted proteins | sample 811221 | NCBI WGS metagenome assembly MDTD01 (sample SAMN05326646, study PRJNA326480) | marine metagenome | isolation source: seawater | place: Pacific Ocean: South West | collected 2011 | reverse complement strand
CTTATTTTTGCTCATGTCGTTTTTATATCCCTTATAGGTTCCAACATACTGACTAAACCTATACTTTAATATACTAATAATGTCAGAGTTTGGTTGAAGACTATCTTTAGAAGTTTTTATATCATATCTAACTCCCCTTAAAAAACCTTTGAAACAATGAAAAAATGTATTTTTAATAATGTGTACGTCAGATTTTAAATCTTTGTTTATATTTTTCATTGCTTCAGCTTCTCTTCTGTATCTGTTTTGAATTGTCTTAAAGCTTTCTCTATGTAGATGCTCCACATTTGCTTCTGCACAATAAAATATCTCCCAATTGTTGGCTTTGGCTTTTTTACCTAAATCAATATCTTCCAAGCCAGTCAATTTTTCATCGAACTTATTTTCTAACCAAACTTCTTTTTTGTAAGCAGCATTTCCATTATTTAAAAATACTTCAGAGATAATTTTTGAATGACCGTTAAACCAGGCTTTTTGAACAGAAGCCTCTGAATGCATTGTCTTAAGATGAGGAGATTGACAACCATAAACGATACCAACATTTTTAATTGAAAAAGCCTCTATTATGTTTTCTAACCATCTGTCGTTAGTTGGAAAACAGTGTGCACTGAGAGATACAACTATATTCCCATTAGATTTCTCAAAACCTATATTGAGTGATTTCCCAAAGGTAAATTCATTTTTATTGATGTGAAATAAAGAAATATTATCATATTGACTGAGATAACTTGATATCGTATCTAATGTTCCATCGTTGCTTCCAGAATCTACAAAAATTATTTCAAAATTTTTTTCTGTTTGGCTTAAAAGTAGTGGAATTAAAATTTTTAGATTTTCATTTTCATTTAAACACCTGATGACAATTGATACCTTGTTAGTCAACTTACCTCAATTGTATACCAAGTCTTATAATTGTTAGATTTAGGTAAGTATATCATGTCATTTTTTACAGCATCAACAAGGTCTTTAAGGCCAGAATTACATGGCTCCAGTACATTAACGTTTAGATTGTTCCAACCTCCTCTTGATTGAAATATCCAAAGATATGGAAGTGATTCAGTATCATATTCAAAAATACACGTATTATCGTTATTTAAAACATTTATTTTTCCATCAACTCCATAAAAGTATACAAAATCATTCTTTCTCTGATTTGGATTAATAGAAGATATAAAATCATTTAAGTCATCACCAACAACAATATTCCCAAAACTATCATCAACTTTTTTGAAGGATTTAAATTTAAAATTTACACTATTTCTTTCTATAGGTAAAGCTAAGTGAAGTTTAAATAAAAAATAATCTAAACTGATTTTACTAATGTCATAATTAATAAAAATTTTATTATTTTGAATTTCAATTCTTTTAATTATTTCAGAATTTGAAAAATAGCCTTTACAAAATAGTTCTAAACTAGACTTTGATTTGTTAATTATATCCCAACTTGATGCCCAAAGTTCACCGTGATCAGGCGATTTTTTATTATTAAAAGTTTCTATCTTGTCACTTGGAAATAGTTCTTCATAACCACCTATCCATTGGGAATCATAATCTGAGTATTGATTTGGTTTGAAATTTTTGTACTTTTCGCCATCAAACCAAACCCAATTAGATTTATTTTTTTTATCAAAAATTTCAACTATTTTTCCACCAAATAAAGTATCTATTTGTAATTTTAAGTATTCGTTTTCAAGAGTTAAAAAATTATTCACTTAAATATCTTTCATTTAAAATATCTATATTTGAATCGGTAACATTATAAATTTCAAAACCTAGACTTTCTAGTTCTAATACTTGATTATTTAATATATTGATGTGACTTTTGTAATATTTGTCAATATTACGATCAACAAAAAAGCTTGGATGATTTTCTATGTGCTCATCCAAAGTTTGTTGAGTTTTTTTTGAATACTTCCAAAAATTTTTTTCATTATTGCCTCTTCCGTCAAACCCGCCGAAATAAATATTTTTAGAAATTAAAACTGAAAAAGGTAGCATAAATTCTGTTAAAACATTGCTTGTATTTGGCGATAGTAATTGTGTATCTTTTCCAATTTTATAATTTTTGTAAATTGGCTGAAAACCAATAATGTAATTTTCATCAATTTTCCAATCGTCAATCAAAATTGGAAATGCGACTACTGGACAAATTATATAAAATTTTTGGTTATTAAATCTTTCTTTTACTTTACTTTTAAATCGAAAAGCTTCTTCGCTTTCACCAAAATGAAAAACCGGATCAGCAAAACAAATTATTCTACATTTTTGATTCCAAAGTTCATCATCATAAATTGCAGAATTGCACGTAACAATTTCTATATTGCGGTTTAAAAAAATATCTCTTGCTTTTTCATAAGATGGACCTGTACCAAGAACTGCAACACTGTCGAAATTTGATAAATTCTTGAGTCTTTCAAAATTTTGATTTGATAGATTTATGAAGTTTTCTCTTTCATTCAATGAAGAAAAATCATAGTATCTTAATCTAAGTCTTGTAGAGGCTTCGGAGCTTAAAAAAAAGTTTTTATCAAGAATTCGAATATTTTTTAATTGAAATACAAACTTAAAAATTAGTAAAAAATTAAACTTCTTAATTAAAATTAAAGTGTCTTTATCAGCCTTTTCAACAAATTGAATATGGAGCGGGATTGATAAACTTGAAACTTCAGATTTACTAAAATCATAAAGAAATATTTTTTTGTATTTTTTTGTATTTTTTAATTGGATTCTCCTGAATAAAAACCATATAAAAGATTTGACGAAATTGAGAGGATTAATAAATTTAGTTTGTCTAAAACTAATAGGTAGCATTTTTATATTATAAATTGATTTGATAAGTAAAGAATATTAATAATTTTTAAAAATAAAATTATTATTTGTATTCATATAAATTTCAATATCCTCTTCACTTGATAGCAATTTTAAATCATTATTTATCAAACAAAAAGCTTCGTAGTTTAAGCTTTTTAATTTAGTAAATACTTTTAGATAGTTTTTATTATGTCGCTTTTCAATTTCAATGAGTAAAGTTGTGTCAAAACTTGAAAGTGTATTTGTCCCACCATTGATAACATTATATTCGGAACCCTCCACATCAATCTTTATAAAAAGTTTTTCAGGATTTAATTTTTTTATATCTTCTAAATATTGATCTAGAGTAACAGTCTGAATACTTCTAGTTTCTGAATAATCAAATTGATTGCTTATAGACGATTTACCAAATATTTTTTCATTGCCTTCAACTGGAATATTTATTTTTAAAGTAGTCTCTTCATCTAACACTGCTTGATTAACAAGTAAAATATTCTTATAAATGTAGCCTCTTTTAATATATTCAATACACTCTTTTATAGGGTCAAAAGAAATAGTTAGTAGTGACAGCCTTCCAAAAAGAAAAGTGAAAATACCATAATTTGCACCAACATCATAAAAAATGTATTTGTTTTTATATTTTTTATATTTTTTAAAAAAATAGTGAATCTCTTTTTCGCCAAAATATTTGTTGTAATAGGCTCTTAATGGTCCTGTAAGTTTTGGAAATTTTAACAATTGTTTTCTCATATCATAAATTTAAAAATGTGACCGGCTAATAGCTTTTATTTGATTTTTGACTCATAGTAGAATGTTATTATGAAAAAATTTGATAATCCAATACCTTATATGAAACATCAAGTTACAGAGGATGACAAAAACTTTGTAATGGAAGTTCTTGATGGCGACTTCCTCACACAAGGCCCTTTTGTAAATAAGGTAGAAGAGCATATGTCTAACATAACAAATAAAAAATATGGTGTTATGTGTTCAAATGGAACTGCTGCTCTTCACTTAGTTGCTGAAATGTTAAATCAAGACTCTAAAATTAGCGACAAAAATATAATTACAACTCCTTTGACATTTGTAGCTGACGCTAACTTTGGTAGATATATCAATGCTGAAATTCGTTTTGCTGATATAAATTCAGACACATGGACAATCGACCCGTCAAGTGTAGAAAAATTAATTGATAAAAACACAATTGCTGTTGTTGCACCACACTATGCAGGCTTAATGTGTGATATGCCGAGTCTGTCTAAAATTTGTAAGGATAAAGGAGTTTTTCTTGTTGAAGATGCATGTCATGCACCTTCGGCTAGAATTGATCATCATTTGTCTGGTTCACTTGGAGACGTTTCAACTTTTTCATTTCATGCAACAAAACATATTGGTGCAGGTGAAGGGGGTGTTATATGTACAAACAGTAGTGAAGAATATGAAAAATTAAATGTATTAAGAAGCCATGGATTGCCTCACTGGAGTAAAAGAACTGGTTTTGGCTATGATATTAACAAAGTAGCTTTTAATTATCGACCTAATGAAATTGCAGCTTCTATTGCTTACTCCCATTTATTAAGGCTAGATACTCTAGTTAAATCAAGACAGAATATCTCCAAGGTTTATGATGAAAATTTAGACTTCGATTTTTATGTAAAACAGCATATTCCAGAAGGCTATACACATGTATATCATTTATATCCTATTTTGGTTCCTTCAAAAGAGTTAAGAACTAAACTGTTAGAGTTTCTAAAAGAAAAAAATATTTTTGGCCAAATTCATTATCCACCAATTAACAAAATGGAGGGTTTTAAAAATTATGTATCTGTAACACCAATTTCAGATGATATTACTAGTAGAGTTGTTTCAATTCCTATGTTTCCACAACTTACAGATCTAGAAATTGAATTTACGATTGATGCTCTTGTAGAATTTCAGCAATTACATTGATTTCTATAGCGGGAATTACCCTATCTAGTCCAGATATCGGAATGGGGCATTTAGTAAGAACAACCCAATTACTAACAAGTCTTGATCCTAAATATTTTAAGTTTAAAATTTTTGGTCAAGTTAAATCTATTCCTTCGTGGTTAGATAATTTTGATCATGAAATAGTAGATTTTGAAGAAATTGATTTTAATTTAATAAACGAATATGACCTAGTTGTATTTGATAGCTATTGGCATAGAAATATGCTTAATAAAATTACGACAAAAAAGTTAATTATTGATGATTTAAATCACTTAGGCGAAAGTGATTCAGATATTATTTTAGATTATAACTTTGGGTCTCAAAAAGAACTTTATGATGAAGAAAAGCAATTACTAATAGGTCCAGAATTTTTTCCAATATCAAAAAATTCATTTCCAGAGTTTATTACAAATAAGCAATATATCTACAAAGATTCTTATCCAATACTTCTTTCTTTTGGAGGAGTTTCTGACCAAAATCTTATTGATATCTCAAGTGAAATACAATTTTTTAATAATTTTGGAGATGTTTATCTTATGGACCCCCTAAACAAGCTTGAAAAATATGAAAATAAAGTAAAAAAAAGATTTATCGACAAATCCTTATCTGAAGTTTTTTCTTCAGAAAATATAAAGTTTTGTAAAGTAGCTGGCGGGACATCAAAGTACATAGCAATAGCACATAAAATTCCTTTTCTGTATGTTTATAGAAACGAAGTTGAAAAATTTCTAATTGACAAAATGTTTGAAAAACAATTGACGATTAAAGATGATGAAATTGTTAATTTACAAAATTTAAATATTCTAGAAAAGAAGATGAATGAACTTAGTAAAAAATATAGTAGTTTTTTCAATAATTCAAATAAATTGACTGTTAACGAATTTTTAATAAATTACTTTAGAGTATCTATATAGGTTTTTATTTCGTCAATTGAAAGGTACCATTCGTTGTTAAAAGAATTGTATTCAAAATCATCTTCAACTTTTTTGGCTTTCAATGAATTTCCATATTCTGAATAATTTTTTTCACCTTTGTTGAATGAAATAGAAGGTTCTATAACAAAAAAGTTATCGAATTCATAGATTTTTTGATATTCATCTTTTGGACACATAACTTCATGTAGCTTTTCTCCTGGTCTTATACCAACTATTTCAGTCTTTATATCTGGGGCTAAAGCATTAACTAAGTCTGTTATTTTTACACTTGGAATTTTTGGAACAAAAATTTCTCCACCTTTCATTATTGATAGAGACGAAATTACAAAATTGACTGCCTCTTCTAAGGTAATCCAAAATCTTGTCATTCTTTCATCAGTAATTGGAAGGGTATCATGATTTTTTTCTAATAAATCAATGTAAAACGGTACAACTGACCCTCTAGATCCAAATACATTACCGTATCTAACAACTGAAAAAGTGATGTTACTTTTACCTCCTATATTATTTGCAGCAGTAAACAATTTATCTGAGGCAAGCTTTGTTGCACCATAAAGATTTATAGGATTTGCTGCTTTATCAGTTGATAAAGCAATTACTTTACTTACATCGGCAGATATAGAAGCATCAATAACATTCTGTGCTCCCATTATGTTTGTTTTTATACACTCCATTGGATTATATTCTGCTGCAGGAACCTGTTTTAATGCGGCAGCATGAATTACAATATTTACATCATTCATTGCCATCATTAATCTATCAGCGTCTCTGATATCACCTATAAAAAATCTTAATTTATCTTTTATAAGTTTTGCATCGTATTTGTCTTCTAACCTTTTTTGCATCACAGACTGTTTTAATTCATCACGAGAATAAATAATTATTTTATTTGGGTTAAAATTGCCAATAAGCGTATCGACCATTTTGGAACCAAATGAACCTGTTGCTCCAGTGACTAAGATGTTTTTATTATCTATATCCATTTAAAATATACTAACTCATAGTAGCTTTTAAAAAAATAAAATTTTTAAGGGTTCTTTATGTTGTAAAGTTGATTAATTTTGTATAGCAGTGCATCTTTAATAAATTGGTTACCATCTCCTTTTTTTGATGGATAAGTACTAGATTCTGGGTATGTTTGGTTTAATAATTGTTTAATCATATAACTTGTTGAACTAAAGTCAAAATTGTCTTGATTTAAAATTTCTTGCATAGCATTCTTAATTTCTAACTCTGTTTTGGGTTTAAAAACCATATCGTTATATTTATAATAACTATCTCCAAGAACGATAATTTTTTTATTACATATTAAAGATTCGATTCCCGCTGTAGAGTTAATAGTTATAAGTCCAACACTTTTAAGAATAAGTGGCCTGATAGGTAGCTTTGGATCAATAAATTTAATATTTTTAAACTCATGTTCTAAGGTTTTAATATGCTTTGTGCTTATCATTCCTGGATTAACAGGATGCTCTTTAACAACTAAATCAACTTCTTTTGGGAGATTTCTTGCTATTAATTTTATATTTTTAATTGTATCGGTGTAACTGGGTGCCCTTACCAACAGTTGTTCATCAAAAGGCTGATTTAGAGGATAAATAAAATATTTCTTTGGTAAATTTCGAATATCAATATAATATCGTTTGTTCTTTTTTGAATGATATAGTGACTTAAGCCTTTGTTTGGACAAGAAATCATTCTTAAGTATTACTCTTATAATATTTTTAAATATATTTGAAAATTTTGAAGGGGTATATCTTTCTCTAGATTTTATTGCTCTGGCTGCAAGATTAAAATTATCTTGTAACATAGACTTTTTTAATAAACTAATTTGCTCCTCAGTTTTTTTACTGGGCCAATCAAAGTCATAATGTGAATTTATATCTATATCCCAGAAAATATCTGTACAAAACCAAATTCTATAACCCTCAAAGTAAGGATTTAAATAATCTGCTGGAACTAATTTATATGCTAAAACATTCTTTTCTAATGCTACTAAATGAGGTACAGTCCAGATTAGTCGACCAGCTGAGCCTGAAAATATTACATCAAAATTTTCATTTGCAAATATTTTTCTACAAGCAAAAATATACTCGAAATACATTCTGCGATTAATACTTTTATCTTTATTTATAAAACGGGGATCTGCTTTGTAGATTTCTTGATTTTTCCATATTTTTCTATCCAAAACAGGAATATCTTTATTTGAATTTTCATCAATATAATCATTTAAAACAATATTTTTATATTTTGTTTTAATTTTGTTTTCAGAAATAAAAACAATGTCAAATTTATTATTATCTAACGATACAAAATATCTCTCAATGATTTCTGCATAATTTTGGTCTCTTATACAAAAACCAATTTTCAAAATATCCATTAAATCATTTTATTAAAGAAATTTATAAATTTGAATTAAGTTAAAGATATAATTCAAAGGAATAACAATTTATGAAATTAAAAGTAGTTTTTACCAAAAGTTTTAAAATCCTAAAAGAATTTAAATTTTTTATATTAATTTCAATATTTTTATCATTTTTTAGTGCAATATTTGGAGGCTTGAGTATTGGACTATTGTTACCAATAATAGATCAGAATCCTGAGTTTGTAATCAATCAACTAGGTCTTGATTTTTTAAATAGTTTCTTAAATAGTGTCAATGTAACTAGCCAAATTGAACTTGTTCGATTGTTTGCAGTTTTGATAATAGTTATGACAGTTTTCGAGACACTTTTTAGCGTACTTTCCAGCTTTATAGCTATTGATATTAGTTCAAAAATTATCTATAAGTTGCAAACAAAATTAGTTGAAAAATATTATGACCTTGACCAGATTAAAAGAAATAATTATGAAAGTGGTTATGTTTTTTCATTGATTAGTGAGAATTCTCGACAAATAGGTAATTTATTTTCACAAGTACTGAGTAGCTTTAAGAATATTTTTAAAGTTATAGTTTATGGATATGTCTTAATAAAAGTTTCGTTATTAATGACAATAAGTGCTTTTTTTCTTCTCGTAATATTATCAATAATAATAAAAGCGTTTGTTGGTAAAAAGTTGAAAAAACAATCAGAAATTACTTTAAAAAGTATTGAAAATTTAAATAGCTCATTGATTGAAAATTTAAATAATTCCAAATATATAAAAGGAACTGGAAGAAGCGTTGATTTTCAAAATAGACTAAAAACAGATATCGGCGAATTCATCGAAAATTATATTAAAAGGAGTAAAATTACTGCAATCTCTGCACCTATTTTTAATACTATTAATGCAGTATCAATCGCTTTACTTATTATTTTAGGAACACTTTTTATTAACGTCTCAATTGATCAATGGTTGCCTTTAATGGTTCCGTTTATAATTATAATTTTCAGGCTTGTAGGACCAATTAATTCCCTTAACTCATTAAGAGTAAAGTTAGAGGGAGTTTTGCCAGACTTTAGTAGAATAATATCTTTTGTAGAGGATGCATCTCAAAATTCAACATCAAATGGTAGTAAGATTTTTGACTCTTTAAATAAAAGAATTGTCTTTGAAAATGTAGATTTCAAATTCAGCAAAAGTAGAAAATTTCAGATTAAAAACCTTAATTTGGACATTGAAAAATTTAATCACATTGCTTTGATTGGCCCATCAGGTGGAGGAAAGTCAACTATTGTTGACTTGTTAATGAAGACCTATGATGTACAAAATGGAAATATTTTAGTTGATGAAATTAATATTAACGATTTGAACACACCGACTTGGCAACAAAAAATTGCTTTTGTGAATCAGGAACCCACTATTTTTAATACTTCAATTAGAAACAACCTTCTTTGGTTTAGTCCAGAATCTAACGATACTCAAATTATTCAATCATTAAAAGATGCACAAATTTACGATTTTATTTCTTCATTAGACGGAGGTTTAGAACATGTATTTAATGATAATGGAACAGGTTTATCAGGTGGACAGAAGCAGAGAATAGCAGTAGCGAGAGCTCTATTAATAAATGCAGACTTAATAATTTTTGATGAAGCAACTAGTCAGATTGATATAACTACTGAAAGTGAAATTTATGATACTCTACTTTCGCTTAAGAATAAAGTTACAGTCTTAGTAGTTGCACATAGATTAACTGCAATCAAAAATATTGATAAGATTGCGATTATAGAAGATGGTCAACTTTCTGACTTTGGAACGATTCAAGAGTTATTAGATTATGAAAACTTCTATTCAGATTCTCTAAAAAAAATAAAATGAAAAAAATTACTGTAATACCCGCAAGATCTGGCAGCAAAGGTTTGATTGATAAAAATATTCTAAAGATTAAAAATATACCGTTATTTGCATGGTCAATTTTACACGCAAAATATTATTCATCAGATAATGATTTAATAATTGTGTCTTCTGACTCAGATAATTATTTAGAAATAGCAAAAAAATACGGAGCGATACCATTTAAAAGAGATGCCAAACTATCTTTAGATAGTACACCAACAGAGCCTGTCATGAAAAATGTCACAGATAATTTATCTGTAAATGAAGATGATCTAATAGTTTTACTACAACCAACTAGCCCCATTAGAAAAAAAGATACTATCGATAGGTTATTTGAATCTTTTAAAGACAAAAATACAGATTCTGCTTTAACTTTAACTAAGTATCACAAATTTTTGTGGAAAGATCATGATGGCTATGTCACACCAAAAGAGAATACTAGACCCAGAAGACAAGATATAAAAAATTTATTTTATGAAACCGGATCAATTTACGCAACAAAATATTCAAATTTTGTAAATAGTGAAAAAAGAGTCTCAGGGAATACAAAAGGTGTTTTTGTAGACTTTGATGAGGTGCTCGAAATAGATAATGAAATCGAATTTAAAATTATTTCTAAATTCATGGAATCATTTAATGAATGGGAACTGGAATTAATTAATTTTCAAAAATAAATTTTAAGTGTTTTTTATTATATTTACCAAGCGGTTGTTCATTTAAAAAGAATAGATGAACATCTTCATCAACAAAATGATGATAGTCCCAACTTCGCTGAAAATTATTCATTAAAAACCTAGCGTTTGTTGTCCTTCCATCAATATAAATTATTGTTCCAGGAGTTAAGAAATACTCTAAAATGATTAAATCTGAAGAAATTGGAAATCTGTCTAAATGTTTAGTATTTAATCCATTTATATTTCCTGTAATACCATCCCATTGACTTGGTCCATCAATATATATGAAATCTGGTCTAAAGTTAGGAAGTTTTTTATACTGAGTAGTTATTTTGTTGTTTACAAGTACCGTTTTTACTTTTGAGTAATGAAACACTGTGTGTTTGAGTAAATCTTTATCTATTTGATTTTTTGTTAAAGTTATATATTTTTTAGATGAATCAACTGAATGTAGAATAAATTTTTTATCTGTTCTAATTCCGTCAAGTTTATCAGAAAACATTAATTCGTTTTGCTTTAAAGCATGGGCAATTACTCTAGTTGAGTATCCAACACCAAACTCTAAAACTTTTAAAGATTTAAAATATGAAACTAAAAAATGTATTCTTACCAAATCATCAAACTCTGGTAAATAAGGAGTTTGATTGTCTGGGTTAACGTTCATATACACATCTTGAGTTTCATGATCGTCTTTAAAATTTAATTCTTTAAATAAATCACTTAAATTATTTTTTTCAAAATATGATTGATAATTTAAATTATTAAATACTTTATTTATTTCAAACATTTTTTTATAAATTTATTATATAATATTTTTTTTTAGTCTATCAATATACTTATCTATTAGATATGAAAATATTACAAATTGTAGAAGAAAGTCCAAGCTTAGACTTTAGCTTGCCTATATTTGAGTTCTTGAATGATTCAGATGAGATAATTGTTTTTTCAACAAAGCCTAATTTTGAACAATGGTATGAAGTAAGTCCCAATGAATTGTTGTTTAATAACAAACTAGTTAATTTTTCTACAACCATTGATTGTCTAAAATTACCTTCTTTAATTAAAAAGTTTTTGAGAATTTTAACTAAAAACAATAGAGATAATATAAATAATTTTTTTTCAAAAGCATTGAACAAAATTATAAATTTATTTATAAATTTATTTATAAAACCATCAAAATATATTACAAATAAATTTGAAGGCTTGCCTGATTTAGTCTTTATAGATACTCGTAATGATTTGATTCCTAACAAAGTCAATAAAGATCTATTTAATTGGATAGATCAAAATAACATCAAAACCATTGGAGTTCCAGTCAGTCTTTACACCTTGGAAGGTGTAAGTTGGTCTCCTATAACTCCTTTTGGAGTTTATGATCTAGAATCAAAACCTTTTAAAGGTTTTCCTAAAAATTATGAATATTGGTTAACAAGTAAGCAACCCTACGTCATAGAACAATTAGGAACATTGGATAGTAAAGTAGTGGGATATCCTGGTGTAGATTCAAAGTGGTTATCTTTGTTTAATTATGATCATAAAATCCAAAGCTCAAATAATGAAATTAACATATTGTTGAATGTAAGGCACTTTGGCAAATCAAGAAATTTAGAAAAAGCAAAAGGCAAGTACATATATGATGATATATATAATTTCTTTAAAGAGATCAAACAATTAATTGATAGTTGTGAAGATTTAAAGATTAATTTGTATATTAAGCCCCATTATTATGTTAATTTCAAGTCATTTAAAAAATTATTAAACCAACTAAACATAAAGAATTACAAATTTTTAAGAACTTCTATATATATGGCATTGAAAAATATAAATTTTGTCGTTGGTTTGCACTCAAGTGTCAATTTAGTATCTATTTTAGCTGGCATACCAACATTAATATTTCCACAAATATTAACTGAAAAATTTATTGATGAGGATGAGAAATCATCGAATATTTATAAAAACTTAAATGGTTACACAGAAAATATTCAAGAATTTAATGAATTGTTTTACAAATATTTAGATCCTGAACTCAGAGAAAAACATATAAAAAAAGACAAAATTCATGTCAGAAATTTTTTTCAAGATCAAACAATTGACAATATAATTAAAACAATAAAGACTTAATCTTTAATCAAACCATCCAAAAATATCTTTTGCTTTATCATCAATGTAAATATCAGCAAAAGGTTTACCAATTTTAAATTCATGAAATTTACAACCCCAATTTTCTAGTTGGTTTTCTGTTGTTTTTGACCAATCAATACCAGTCGTGTAACCCCTTGCAGTAAAATAAATAATATTGTTTCCTTCATCATATAGTTGATTTATTTGATTAATTCTGTCTTTGTATGGTACTGCGTTTTTATAATCACCATTTGTATTCGAACAAATTGTTCCATCAATATCAATGCAGTAAGTTTTCAATTTACCAATATCTCAGCTTTTTTGCTATTTTCTCTTCTTCTTCTGTTATTTTTTTTATGCCATCACCATAGACCAAATTAAATTTTCTTATCATATTCACCATTCTTTTAAATGCTTCTGGTTCAAGTGAAGCTGATTGGTCACTTCCATACATAGATCTGTCTAATGTTATATGTCTTTCAATTGCAACAGCACCAAGAGAGACCGCATATACTGTTGGAGAAACTGAAGTTTCGTGGCCTGAATAACCGATATTAATTTTATATTTATTACGTAGTGTATCAATCATTTTTAAATTGAGATTTTCATATTGAGATGGATACTCTGAGTTTGTATGCATTAATACTATCGGGCAATCATTACTTTTAAATATTTTTACTGCAGCATCAATATCATCTATCGTGCACATTCCTGTTGAAACAAAAGTTGGTTTTTTTTCCGTCGCAACATGTTCTACAAATGGTAAATTTGTTGTCATGGCTGATGCAATTTTATTGAATTTTAAATTGTATTTTTTGAGAAAATCTTGACTTGGAATATCCCATGCCGAGGCAAACCAATCTATGTCTATTTCTTTACAAAAATTATCTATTTTGTCATATTCTTTTTCAGAGAATTCTAATCCTTCTTTTTGTTCTCTTTGAGTTGTTCCCCATGGCGATTCTCTTGAAGAATCTAATACATCTTTTGAATAAACAATATCAATAGATCTTTTTTGAAATTTAACTGCATCTGCACCAGCATTCTTGCTTTCTAGAATAAGTTTTTTTGCAATGTCTAAATCTCCATTGTGATTAATTCCAACTTCAGCGATTATATAAACTTCAGATTTGGCGTATGTAAAATTTTTGAATGAATCCACATTGCATTATATCAAATTAGAATAAATCTATGACACAATATATTGATAAGTACTTAGACGAATCTTTACGAGTTGCCAAGTTACAGTTAGAACTTAAACCAACATTTTTAGAGATAGCAAATCAGGTTCTCGAAAGAGTTTTGCAAGATGGAACAGTATTTTTCTGTGGAAATGGTGGATCCGCTGCTGACTCTCAACACCTTGCTGCTGAGCTTGTTGGCAGATTCAAAAAAAAATAGAAAACCCATTAGGTCAATATCATTGACAACTGACACTAGCATAATTACTTCAACTGGAAATGATTTTTCTTTTGATGAAATATTTAGTAGGCAACTCACAGCAATTGGAAGAAAGGGTGATGTTTTAATAGCTATTTCTACTAGTGGTGAAAGTAAAAACGTTATAAATGCAGTAAATTATGCAAATGAAATTGGGATGCTGACTATAGCTTTTACAAAAAAAGATGACAATAGCTTGTCAAGTATCACAAAACTATGTTTACCAATTCCTAGTCAAGAAACAGGGGTAATTCAACAAGGACATATAACATTTGGTCAATTACTTTGTTATTTTCTTGAAGAAAATATTTAGAAATTTTTTATACTGACTCATTAAATCAAGAGGTAAAATTTAATAAAAAGGTTTATGATGTATGAAAAATTAAAATTTTCTAATTTAAGAAATCTTTACTTATTCATATTCTATTTAGTCAATAAATTTCTAAATTTAATCAACTTTAGGAACGATTTATGGGGCTATGACTTTAAAATTTTAGATGGTGAAAGTTTCAAAAATAAAATTTTAGTATTTTGCCCATCGTTGAGTCTTGACAAGCCATCATATTTAAATGTCGGAATCAAAGCATTGATTAACACTGCAAAATATAAAAACATAAATATTGACCTAATACAATGTCAAAAATCATTAGCAATATGTCACTTAGGTGGAAGCCCGTTTAGTTATAAAAATAAAATGCCTTGTTTATCGTGCACGTCAATCAACAAAAGGCTTTATAAAGATACAAATATTATCAAATTAGAAAATATTAAAAAAAATGATGAAAATGATTTAGAAAATTTATCTCTTGAAGAGCTTTTAAAATATAATTACAAAGGTTTTGAGTTGGGTAAATTAGCAACATCGTCAATAATTTGGATAAAAAGAACTCCTTTATTGGATAAAAAAGACGTTGGTTACTTTAAAAAAATAATAAAGGATAGTATCGGTTTAATTGATTATTTTGAAGGTTTAAACTTAAAAGATTATTCTGCTGTTCTAGTATTCAACGGTGCTTCATTTCCAGAAAGTATACTATATGAATTTTGCAAAAAACAAAACATAAACGTTGCAACTTTCGAGGGCGGGTTGTCTTATAAAAATAAATTTTCAATCGAATTTAATTATGGAATTACTGCACAACACAGGTTTAAATTTGATCGAAGTTTGGATTTTAACAGTACAGATTTATTCGAAGATCCTAATTTAATGAAGACTCAATATGTGGATGGCGAAAATGTCAAAGAAAATTATTTTGATAAGAAAAAAGTACTAAATATAAATGGGAAAAAAATAGTAAGTGTTTTTGGAAATGTATCTTGGGATACAAGTCAGTACATCTCAAACACTATATTCCTCTCAATGTTTGACTGGTTAGAGTCTTTAAAGGAACTAATTAAATCTAATCCAGATTATTTATTTATTTTTAGAGCACATCCAGGAGAAAATAGAAGACTAAAAAAAACTTTCTACGGAATGGGCCAATGGCTTGAAGATAATAATATTCAAGATTTTGAAAATGCTATTATCGTAAACTCTGATGACAAAATAGATTCCTATGAAATTATAAATAAATCTAATTTAGTGTTGGTATATAATTCAACCATTGGGATTGAATCCACAATGATGGGAAAAAAATCTTATGTTGCTGCATCAACACATTATTCAGATCAGCCATTTGTTATGAACTTTAATTCGAAGCAAGCTTATATTGAACAACTTAAAACAGATTTAAAAACAGAAAATTTTAAAATCAGTGAAACTATGATTCAATTATCAAAAAGTTACTATTATCAATTGTTTAATCACGTATCGTACCCACTAGATAATTTAATAATTAAAGCAGATGGAAAACAACTAGAAGTTAAAAATGATTTAATAGATGACAGGAAATACCTACTCAATAGCCAATTCAATAATTTATTAGAAAACTTAATTAATAATCGAAACATTCAAGCAATTAGTTGAAGCTTCTTAAAATGAGTTATATATAATTAAGGTGAGGTAAATTGAAAGTTTTAAACATACATAAGCTAATTAATAATAAGCCTTTTATAGTTGCTGAAATATCAGCCAATCATCAGCAAAGTCTTGAAAAAGCTTTAAAGTTAATCGACATTGCAAGCAATGCTGGTGCAGATGCTGTAAAATTTCAAACTTTTCGACCAGATAGTTTGACTCTTAATTCTGAAAATCAAAACTTTAAGCTTGATGAAAATAGTAATTGGTCGGGCAGGACATTATATGATCTTTATAGTGAAGCTGCAACCCCATTCGAATGGCATAAAGAATTATTTGATTATTCAGAAAGTAAAGGGTTAATTCCTTTTACATCAGTTTTTTCAATTGAAGATATAGATTTTTTAGAGTCTTTAGGTTGCAAAATCTATAAAATTGCATCTTATGAAACAAATGACATTCAATTAATAGAAGAAGTAGCTAAATTGGGTAAGCCAGTTATCCTTTCTGTTGGTGGGTGTACAGAAGATGAAGTTTCTTTAGCAATTGATATTCTAAAAAAACATTTAACGGATAACTTCGTGATCTTAAATTGTCTTAGTGCATACCCAGCTCCGATTAATGAGTTCTCATTTCAGAGAACACTTAGATTGAAGAATGATTTTAATGTCACTACTGGACTTTCTGACCATTCGATTAATCCCCATGCTGCGCTTATAACTCTTGCTTTAGGTGGGCTTGTTTTTGAAAAACACATCATGCTAGAAGATAAAACTGAAGTTTCTCTAGATAAAGATTTTTCATCTACAGAGAATGAATTTAAAGATTATATTGAAAATATAAAAAATGCATTTGAGGGGTTGCAAAAACATACATTCCAAGTAATGGACTCAGAAATAACAAATTCTCAACTGAAAAGAAGCATTTATGCTACTGAAGATATTGGGATTGGAGAAGAGTTTACAATAAATAATACAAGATCGATCCGTCCTGCTGATGGATTACATCCTCATAAATATGAATTGTTATTAAAAAGTAAAAGCAAAAGAGAAATACCAGCCAACACGCCAATCCTAGATTCAGACATTGAGTAAATTTAATTACAGATTTTGTATTATCATAAAAAATGAAAAGTAATATCTGCGCCATACAATCACGAATGGGTTCAGAACGTTTACCTAAAAAATCATTATTGAAATTAGGAAACGAAAGAATAATTGAAAGATGTTACAAAAGCGCTAACTACAAAAATATTTTTGACAAAGTAGTAATTGCAACCTCTATAGAGGAATCCGATGATGAATTATGTAATTTTTTGGAATCAAGAAAAATACCCTTTTTTAGAGGAGAACTGAATAATGTTTTATCTCGTTTTATTAATATAGCAAAAAAATATGAAGCCAAAAATATTGTAAGATTGACCGGTGATAATCCACTAATTGATCCCACAATAATTGAAAATGTTTTTGATTTACACGTGAGTCAAAATTTTGATTATACATCGAACATTATTGAAAGAAATTTTCCAAGAGGAAATGATGTAGAGTGTATAACTTCTAATACTTTATTTGAGTTGGAAAATTTTGATTTAGATAACGATGATAAGGAACATGTAACATTGTATATTAGAAAAAATCTAGGTAATTATAAAGTTGGCACATACAAAGGGAATTACAAACTCTCATTTCCACAAGCTAGGCTGACAGTTGATTATTCAGAAGACTTTGACTTGGTAAATGAAATTTATACAAAACTCAATTTATCTGATAATGCCAATGATGTCATGAAAATTGATAAATTCTTATCTAGAAATCAAGACTTGTTAAAAATAAATAAACATATTGAGCAGAAAAAGGTTCAGGAGTCTGAATGGTAATCAAAATTTAAATTTTGAAGTATCCTTTTTTTAACATTTCCATCAACTTTGTATAAGTGATATGAGAGAATATCATCTCTTTCATCCCTCGAGTTATAAATTATTACTTTATTGTCATTTTTGAGAAAGCTTGCAATATCTGTAAACATTTGATTTTGTGATTCCAAAGTATTGTAAGCATTACATATTTTGTTTAAAATCATCATATTTTCCAACTTTGGATTAATTGCTTCCGCCCATTTTGGAATAAATATTGGTAAATCAGTTACTAACATTTCTAGAATTACAGTAGAGTTAAATCCAATTATTAATTTTGAATCATTGTAAATATTTAATAATTCTTTCTCATGGGAAATTTCTATGTCTGAATCAAGCAAAGCACTGTTATTTTTAATAATCATTTGAGAACTTTCGAAAGACTTTGTTTTAATAAAAAATTTATAATTAGTGTTGCTTTTTGATAACTCTATAAAAGTACTGAGAGTTTCATTCCACAATGTTGGAGCCCAATCCCCCCCCTGCCATACCTTTGAATAATCAGAATCTATATTAAAATCTGCAGGAAAATCACCGCAAGGAAATGCAAAAAGAGTCACCTCTTTTCTTTTTAAATTGTATTGCTTTTTTAATATTTCATTGTTTGTATTTTTAATTTTTTCAAATAGTCTATCTGTCTTTAAAGATCCGACTTCAACTATATTCTGATTTTGAACCAAATTTGTATCAATATACTGTTTATAGCCAGATTTTCCATAAACTAATATTTTCGTAATGTTATTTATCTGATTTGCAAGATTTGAAAAGTGAGTATTAAAAGCTTCAGATCTTCCAGGCGCTAAAACACTCTCTTTGGAGTAAACTACTACTGGAATTTCTAGCTTTTTAAATACATTTGCCCATGACTGATGTTCATAATAATTACAATTAGCCACAAAAAGTAAATTAATATTTATAAATTTTTTTAAATGATTTACTATCTTCAATAAATGTTTTTCATAAGATATTTTTTGTTGTTTATATTTTTCATTTGTTAATTCAAAATAACTTTTTTGTGACATAATTTTTTCATCTAAAAATAATTTAGATATTCTATATTGAAGGCTTGATGAAAAAAACAATACATCATACTCGCTAAAGTTTTTAACAATTGACATATCTGAATTTATGCGATCAAAGACAATCATGCCTTGATTTTTGTTTGAAAAATTATATTGAGTTTTTTTAAAGATTAAATATGCGTAAAATAAATGAAAATTTAACAACAACGAAAACTTAAATATTTTTTTAATTAGATAAAAAATAAATGTTTTAATTTTGATTTTCAGCAATACTTTTATTCCAGTCTATATTATCAGGTAGTTGGCTCGATAAATGAAATGAGCCTTCAATATCCACCCTAAAAGGCTTCATTGTTTTGTAAATTAGATTTTTGTAATTTGTAATAAAAAGTTTTTCAATCTCTTGTCTAAGTTTAAGGTATGAATCTTTAAGAGTTATATCTTCATCAAAGAAAACTTCTTTCTGAATTAATATCTCACCAGTATCGACACCTCTGTCAATTTTATGAATACTAACTCCATGAGGTGTCTTATCATGAAATGCCCAAAAATTTGGATGCGCACCTCTGTTCCATGGCAGTAAGGAAATATGTAAATTTAAAGGGTCTTGTTTGCAATAACTAAGTTGTTTTTCGCTAAGAATATGCCTATATCCATACGAAATTACTAAATCATATTCTGCAAGGCTTTTAATATCTAATTTTTTATGCGTATTTTGAACATTAAATTTCTTTGATACTAAAAAATCAATTAAAGGGTTTTCATTTTTTGTATATCCAAGTAAGAGAACATCATTTGTTTTAATTAGATTAATTGAAAATAATTGTAAATCATTTTGATAGCTGGCATCTTTTAAGGTAAATCCACAGTTCATGAAAGTCTTTATACTTGGTATATTGTGAGGTTTTATTGATGCTAGAACATTTAAACTTTCTTTTTTTTCATTTTCAATCAAAAAATGTAAGGATTCTTTTATAAATTGAGACGAGAGCTTCAAGCCTCTAAACTTGGGATTTAAATTTATGCTAATACCATAATCATTATTTTGAAGATAATCTAATTTAATTAATCCAGCAGGTAATGAATTATAAAAATGCATTATTAATATAGTTTCATTTTTACTCAATTGATTTGATAACCACTTTTTATGATCTTCTTTAGATACAATTTCTTGGTTTATTGAGTTTTTTCTTGTGATTTCATCATTTCTCCATTCAAGAATGGTAGATTCATATTTAGAATTTTTTAAAATTTCAAATTGTTTTGTTTTTGACATTATTATTGATTTTATTTGCTAATTAAAGTTTATGATTAAGAAAATTATTTTTAAGGTATTAAGAAATTTACTTACTTTTCTAATTAAAGTAAAAGCTGAAAAATTAATTGCTTTTTTAATAATACAAAGTATCAAAAAAAATAATCCTGGCGTTGCTGAAAAAGATAATAATGTTTTAATTTTCGAAAAACCAAGATTTATAAATGACGTAATTGAGATAGACAAATATTCTGATTTTTATCCAATTATTTTAAAAATGAAAATTTCTGTGATTTTAGGAAAAATATTTTTACCTGAGGAAGTAAGAGGGCAACACAAATACCACAAAATAACAACTGAAAAAAATATATCAATGAAAAAGAAATATAGAAGTTTTATTTCTAAAATTTTGCCGCTAATCGTTAACGAGTTAAGCATTAAAGCAATACTTGTCGGAAATGTGGATTATTGGGAGCACCAAGAATGGTCTTGGGCAGCAAAAAATATTGGAATTCCTACAGTCGTACTTTACAGAGAAAGTGTTGGATGGTCGGAAAGAAATATTAAACTTCATAAGCATTATTCAAGTCTTGATTATGATTTGCCAATCAGTAAACTTGCAGTTTTTGGACCTGAAACTCAGAAATGGATGAGTGAAACTGGTTTAGTGGAAAAGAAAGATATTATTGTAACAGGTGCGCCTAGGACCGATAAGTTTTATGAATTTTCGAGTAAATTAAAGAATGATAAAACAAAAAAATTAGTAGTTCTATTTGATTTCATAAGTCAAAAATACTCCAGTTCAAAGACTCCTGTTGAAGTATTAGAAATGTTTACAAATATAGCTAATAATTCAAACGAGTATGAATTTCTTATCAAAACAAAAGAAGATATTTATAAAAAAGAATTAATGAATAAAATATTCGAATTGAAGCTGCCAACAAATAATTTGACAGTTGAAAGTGACATTGATTTTAGAGAAATATTACAAGAATCAAAATTAATTATTGGATATATGAGATCTACAGTGATGTTAGAATCCATGATTGCAAAATGCCCAATTATTTTACCAGTGTGGGGTGACTTGACTGATGAAGATTTAGAAATTTCAAAATCTGAGAGTGAGTCTGCTGGTGTATACAAGGTAATACAGAAAGAAAATTTCATACCTACAGTCAATAAAATTTTAGCTGAAGATCAGTTAGATGAATTTGATAATTACATTCATATTAGAGACCAATACATTTACAAAAACCTATATAAAATTGATGGAAAATCATCAATTAGGCTTTCAAATGTAATAGAAGAAGCAATTAAAGACGAAAAAAGTTAACTAATTTATGATTTACCATTTTATTTATTTAATCAATTTGTTTTATTAATCCATTTTTCAACAAAATTTTTATTAATGAGTTAATTTCTTTCTTACTATAAGGTAAGTAATCATAAAGATCATCAACTAAGTTTTTTCCATCACAATACGATATAACATTAACTAGCTTAGTTGATAATTCACCGTGAAGATCTTTTGTTTTAGTTATTGAACTAATTTTTGCATATAATTTTTTCTTTGAAAGAAAAGGTTCTCCTAATGTTGTAGAAATATATATAGGCTCGCTTTCTATATTCTCTATTAGTTTTTTAATAATTTTTACAGACTGGTTTAAAGATTTAGGATTAACCATAGCTAGATTGTCAAGAGAGGTGTGATATTCTTTATACTCTCTAAATAAAGATCTTGTTATGGTCACAAATGGTAAATTTACATTCGGGTGTGTGTATTGTCTTTCTTCGCTACCTTTGTCAAAATAAGACCTTAGGTTGAATCCAAGACTAAATTGCTTAAGCGTTTTTTTTGCAAATGAATCAGCCAAGGTATCTCCATATTTTGATGGAACTAAATTGGGTACTGCCTCATCGCCAAAACAAGTAAAAACAAAACCCGCGATAACATTTTTTTTCAATTTCTCTAAATTGTTATTTACGTAACACAATGTACCTATTGTTTCAATATTAAATAAAATTCTATATGTATATTTCGTATCCATATTACTTAGCAAATTAGATATGAGAATTAAAATTGCTGGTGCTGCCAATTCGTTGTTTACCATTTCTGGATGACATATATAGGTAGATAATATAATTTCTTTTTTTGATTCTCCTTTTTTGACATACTCTGCGGTTTTAAGAGTACCTTTTACAAAGCTTGATTTTATACAAACTTCATACTGACCATCTTTAAGATTCTTATAATCGTTGTAAGGTATACAAAATCCCCAGTTTTTATCATAAAACGAAGTTACATATGGAATAGCATTAGGCAGATCTTCTAGGGTATATAAATGTTTTTTTAATTCATTTAATGTAATTTTTTTATTTACAGATTCTGAATATCCTACAATATGTAATGATGAATTATCTGAATGGACAATTACATTACCATCTGGATCTTTGATGTATCCAAAATCTAAATGCCATTCGTTCGGTACAGTCCAATCAAATACTTTTGTTCCACTCATATATTTATTAATTTTTAAATTAGGAATTTTATTTTTCAAAAATTGTAAAGTTTTATCCGTGCCTGGTCCTGCGAGTGTCCTTCTTATTGGGTATAGTTCTTTAATCCATGAGTATATTTTTTGACCATCATTCATAATTTATTCCTTAGGAAGTGTAATAAATCAAATCACTATCTTTTACATTTGAAGTTATTGAATTATCTAGACAATAATCTACTACACGATCTTCAAAATGTTTATATATCATCAAAAGGTGTTCGGGTCTCCACATATTTCCTGTCCATAATCTTCCTGTGCTCTTTTGCTCATAACTACTAATGGATTGTTTATTTTCTAGAAGCTTTGGTACCAACCCTTCCATCTCTTTAACAAATTTAGTCACAACTCTTCCAGCAAGCATATGTAAGCCATCACCAGATACCAAATCTGCTTTCGTTTGATGGATGATAGCCCCCCCATCTATTTTTTTTGTAAGTTTATGTAAAGTCATTCCTGTCAATTCTGGCTCCAAGTTATAAGACGGCCAAAAATGTGTAATTATACCTTTATACCAAGGTGAAAGTCCACCATGAATATTTATAGAATCATAATTTGAAAGAGAAATAACTTCTTCATCAAGCAAATGACAGCCATAAGATATGATCAAATCGCAAGAATGATGTTTTAAAAATTTTTTTACCTCATCTGAATTTTGTTCATGTTCACCAACTGTTAAACTTTTGACATCTTTTGAAGTATTATTGATTTTACTGAACCAAAATTTTTCGGACTCTTCCCTTTTTTGGAAGTGTATATCAAATAAATTTCCTAAATCTTTATTCTTAATAAAGCTTGAGTCTGGAACAAAGTTTTCTCTTGTTTCAATAACCCAACACTTCACAAAACCAGTGCTTATTAATTTATCTGCTAAAAATAAATGTCTCGGGTGGTTACCGGTAATCAAACCTAGCATGAGCCATTATATAATATAGTTTGTATATAATTTTTAAATAAGTGAATAAAATCGTAGAAATAGTTGAACATAAAGTTATAAGAAAACTTTTGTATATATTTTTTTTGCTATCTTATAAACTTAATCTAAAAATTTTTGTTTTCTTATTTTTTTATATGTATATTTCAATAAAAAAATATTATAAAATTTTTATATTAAAAAACAATAAGAACAATATCACAGTAATTACTTTTTGGAGGCAATCTTTTTTAAAAGATCAGGTTGAGCTGAATAAGTCCAAGGATGTTAATTTAATCATGATTAAACCATACGTATGGTCAACACTTACAAAGATTTTTTATCCTAAATATATGAGGGGTCAAATTAAGTATCATCTTTTTGTTGATATCGATAGTATTAAAATCAAAAAGAAAGCTGAACAATTCATTTTTCCTATTTTAAGGCAACTTAATAAAAAACAATTAGCAGATTCTTTTATTGTTGGAAATGTAGATTATATGGAGCATCAGAGTTGGGGAGATGCAGCTAAAAAATTAAACATACCGTTTTTGGTAATGCTTTGTGAGGGTTATTTTACAAAATATTGGCACAACAGATTTATAAACCAAGAACATTTTTTAGCAGAAACAAAATTTATATATGATAAAGTTCTTGTCCCTGGCACTTCTGCTATAAACCTTGCAGAGGAGGCAAATATTGCATCAGAAGATGACATCATTGTTACAGGCTATCCAAGAACAGATACAACTTATGCCATATTTAATAAAATAAAAAAAGTGAGTTCAAATGAAAAGAATATAATTTTACTAATAGCATTCAATGAACCTAACTATCTTGCAGATAATTTATGGACAAGTGTTTTAGATGAGTTTTGTAATTTAGCTAAAAACAATAAAGATTTCACTTTTATTATTAAAACAAAAAAGCCTACGCTAACATCTAGTCTTTTAGATTCGATGGACAAGAATCAAAAAAATATAACGAATTTAAAAGTAGATGATAGTTTTGATATTTTTGAAATTACTGAAAAATTAAGAGTCGTAATTTCTTTTACTTCTACTTTCCTACTAGAGGCAATGTGTGGGAAGTTGCCTCTAATCGTTCCAATGTGGAGTGATGGAATAGAATCTTACAAGGCTGGTGCAACATTTTTTGACTTGAATAATTCTGGTTTAGATTATATTTATTCCGTCCAAGACTTTAATACATTAATTAATGACTTGTGTTTACAAAATAAATATGAAGATTATTTAATAAATATAGAACAAAATTTAAATGCAAGAAAAAATTTTCTTAAACCTTTTTTATATAAAGTCGATGGACAAAGAACAAAGGCTATTACAAATCATATTATTGAGCTAACTAAACAGGCTTTATGACTTTGAATAAAATAGCTTCTAATCGAAAACAATGTCTTCATTGATAAATTTTTTATAAAATAATCTCTTAAATATTTTTTCTGACTCTAATAGTTTTAAATAAACGGCTTTCTT
>MDTD01051023.1_pt1 | contig 25323 bp, 21 predicted proteins | sample 811221 | NCBI WGS metagenome assembly MDTD01 (sample SAMN05326646, study PRJNA326480) | marine metagenome | isolation source: seawater | place: Pacific Ocean: South West | collected 2011 | reverse complement strand
TTGTAGGACGAGGACTGCGTCTGGCCCTTCACGACCGCATCCGCCTCGGTGATCTCGAGCGTCACATACTGCGGCAGCGTGATGCCGATCGGACGCTCCTCGTGCAGCTCGAGCGTCACCATCATGCCGTCCTGCAGGAAGGCGGCGCGCTCGCCGACGAAGTCGGACTGGAGCTCGATCTGCTCGTAGGTCTCGGTATCCATGAAGACCAGCATGTCTTCCTGCGGATACAGGTACTGGAAGTCCTTCTGCTCGAGCCGGACGCGCTCGACCTTGTCGGCGGAGCGGAAGCGCTCGTTGAGCTTGCGGCCGTCGATCAGGTTCTTCATCTCGACCTGGGCGAAGGCGCCGCCCTTGCCGGGCTTCACATGCTCGGCCTTGACCACCGCCCACAGCGTATCCTGATGCTGCAGCACGTTGCCGGGCTTGATTTCATTGCCGTTGATCTTCATGCGTTCGGACTCGTCTGTCTTGTCGTTCTTGAAGCGTGATACTTGCAATTCCTGTCGCGGGACCGACTGCTCGGGCTGGCGGTCCGTCAGGGACCTGCCGGCGCCGCGCGCCGACGCTTCTGCCCGGTTGCACGGCTCCAGGAGGAGCCGGACCGGCAAGGTCGGAACGGGCGCGCCTCGCGAAAGGACGGCTCGATGTTCGGTGCGCGGCCTGTGCACCACACTTCCGGTTCGCAATCAAGCAAAAAGCCGCTTTTGCGCCGTTACGGCGTGGTGGCCGCCTCGTCGGTGGCGAGCTGTTCCACCGCCGTCGCGAACCCGCGCGCGAAGGCCTGCGCCTCGTCCAGTTGCTCCGGCGTGAGGTTCGCCAGGATCGCGTCGAGCTGCAGGTCGGAAACGCCAAGCGAGCGGGCTGCCAGATGCCAGCCGGCGGCGGCCTGCGTGTCGACCTCGCGTCCGCGCCCCAGCGCCAGAATGCGCGCGAGCCGGTTCATGGCCACCGGATTTCCCGCCCGCGCCGCGCGTTCGAACCAGTCCGCCGCCTCCGCCTCGTCCGGCGCAACGCCACGCCCGTTGAAGCGCAGGATTCCGTATCGCACCTGGGCCCCCACATGCCCCTGGCGCGCGGCACGGCCCATCCAGAAGGCGGCGCGCGCCTCGTCGCGGATGTCAGCCGGACCGTCGAGATAGAACTGGGCGAGCTGGAAGCGCGCGTCCATGTCGTCGAGTTCGGCGGCCTGCTTGAGAAGCTCGAATGCCTTGTCCGGATCGTAGGGGCGCCCCTCGCCGGTGCGATAGAGGCCCGCGAGATTGTAGATCGCCTCGGCGCTGCCCGCCTTCGCGGCGATCTCGAACATGTCGCCGGCCTTTTCCTCGTCCTGCTCCACCCCCAGCCCGTTCAGCAGCATGAGGCCGTAGCGCATCGCGGCCTGCGGGTTGCCGGCCTCGGCGGCAAGCGAATACCAGCTCGCGGCCCGCTTCGCGTCACGCGGCAGGCCCCGCCCGGTCTCGTAGAGGACGCCGAGAAGCGTCTGTGCGGCGGTGTCGCCCTCCTCCGCGCGCGGGGTGGCGAGCGACAGCGCGGTCATGTACCAGCCTCGCTGAAACGCGCCATAGGCATAGTCGGCTGAGCGGTCGACGCCGGTGATCCCCGGCCCGGGCGGCAGAGGTGGCCGGACCGCGACCGGTGTGGGAAGGGAGGGGGTCGTGTCCGAGCCCGACGTCCGCCCCGGAGCCCGCGCGGCATCGCTTTCGCCCTCGCCGGCCTGCGGAAGGTCGAGCGGCGCGACGTCCCCGAAATCGGTCGCCGGCGGCGCGACGGGCGCGGCGGAAGCGTCCGGAGTGGAAGATGTTTCGGGCGTGGCCGGGGCATCCGTCGTCGCCGGCGCATCAACCGGCTGCTCCTGCCCGCTTGCCGCCAGGGGCGCGAAAAGCCCCGCCGACAGCGCAAGCGCGAGGAGATCCCTGGTCACGCGCCGGCTCATCCCTCGTGCGCCTCCTCGAGCGAGTAGGTCTGCAGAACCGCATTCGCCTGGCGCACGGCTTCGGCCGGCCCCTGCTCGTGATCCCATGCGGCCTCGCGCAGGGCGACGAAATCGGCCCCCGTCGCGGCGCAGGCGGCAACCCCCGCCGGATCGGTGCCGCACAGAGCCACGCAGGGCGTTTCGAAAAGCTGGGACCACCACGAGGCGAACTGGATCGTCTTGTCGTGCGGCGCGGCCTCCGGTGTCAGGGACAGCAGGCCGAAGAGGAGGTAGTCGACGCCGATCTCGGCAAGCGTCATCGCGTCGTGGCGCGAACGGATCTCGCCGGCCCCGACAATGCCGTCGGGCCTAAAGGTCTCCAGCGCGCGCTCCATGTCCTGCGCGCCCTCCTCGCCGTCGGTGTCGAGATGCACGCCGTCGGCCCGCGCGCGTCCCGCCGTGCGCGTGTCGTTGCGCAGGACCACGGCCGCGCCGGCCTTCTGCGCAAGCGGCACCACCCGTTCGGCGAGCTTCTGGAAGTCCTGCTCGGACAGGCCCGGGTTGTCGAGCATCAGGCAGGCGACGTCTCCGCCCGAAAGCGCCTCCGCGAGGCGGTCGGGAAAGGTCGCCGGGTCGAGCGTCCGGGGCGAGATCAGATAGAGGCGCGGATGCACGGTCTTGGCTCTTTCATCTGGGGCGGGACCTGTGGATCCCGTCACACTGGAATGGTCGCCGATCGCGGCGAAAGCTTGACGGAACAAGGCGCCCCGTCAATGCGAAATCGCCACGCGGCAGGGACCTGCCGCGTGGCGAGACGTCATTCCTGCGCCGCACCGGCCCCGAAAGGACGGCACGGCGGACCGGGCGGAGCGGCTCAGGCCTGCTCCAGGTCCTTGCTCCATGCACCGCGCGCGGCAAGGCCGTTCATCTTCGCACGGTGAAGGAAGGCCGCCTGGGCCGCCGGGACGTTGTCACCCTTGCCGCCCCATGCCTTGAGCGCAGACTGCTGCAGCGCGCGACCATAGGAGAAGGTCAGCGTCCAGGGCAGGTTTCCGGACGCGTTCATCAGGTGCAGATGCTCGCTTGCCTGCACGTCCGACTGGCCGCCGGACAGGAAGGCGATGCCCGGAACTGCGGCCGGAACGGTCGCCTTCAGACAGCGCACGGTCAACTCCGCCACTTCCTCGGCCGACGCCTGGAAGGACGCGTTCTTGCCCGGAACGATCATGTTCGGCTTGAGGATCATGCCCTCGAGCAGCACGTCCATCTGGAACAGCTCGGCGAAGACCGTGTTCAGGGTCCACTCCGTGACCTCGTAGCAGGTCTCGATGTCATGCGAGGCCGACGGGCCGTCCATCAGGACTTCCGGCTCGACAATCGGCACGATGCCCGCTTCCTGGCACAGCGCCGCATAGCGCGCCAGCGCATGGGCGTTCGCCTGGATGCAGGTGCTGGAAGGCAGGCCGTCTTCCTCGTTGATGTCGATGACGCCACGCCACTTGGCGAAGCGCGCGCCAAGCTCGTGATACTCGGCCAGACGCTCGCGCAGGCCGTCCAGGCCCTCGGTCACCGTCTCGCCGGGGAAGCCCGCGAGCGGCTTGGCGCCCTTGTCGACCTTGATGCCGGGAACGGCGCCGGCCTTGCGGATCATCTCCACGAAGGGCGTGCCATCGGCGGCCTTCTGGCGCAGCGTCTCGTCGAACAGGATGACGCCGGAGATGTAGTCGTTCATGGCCTCGTCGGCCGAGAACAGCATCTCGCGATAGGCGCGGCGGTTGTCCTCGGTGTTCTCGACGCCGATCTGGTCGAACCGCTTCTTGATGGTGCCGGTGCTTTCGTCAGCCGCAAGAATGCCCTGGCCCGAGGCCACCATGGCCTCTGCAATGTCCTCGAGACGCTCGCTCATCGGTTCGTCCTTCTTCCCTGTCGTTGTCCGCGCCTGTCGCGCGGCTCCTTATTATCCAGCCTGCCGCAGCGCACAAGAGACCGGCGCCGCAACTTTCAGACAAACTTAACCAGTCGCAGGCGCGCGACGCCTGCGCATCACGCCTGAAGCGCGCTCACGCCGGGCAGATCCTTGCCCTCGAGCCACTCGAGGAAAGCGCCTCCGGCGGTCGAGACATAGGAGAACGCCTCCGCCGCGCCCGCGTGATTGAGCGCCGCGACCGTGTCCCCGCCGCCGGCGACGCTCGTGAGCGCCCCCGCCTTGCTGCGCTCCGCCGCATGGCGCGCGGCCGCCACCGTCGCCTTGTCGAAGGGCTCGATCTCGAACGCCCCGAGCGGGCCGTTCCAAACGAGCGTCTTCGCCTTGTCGATGGCCGCCACCACCGTCGCGATGGACGCCGGCCCCACGTCGAGGATCATGGCGTCGGCGGGAACCTCGTCGACGGAGACCGTCTCGTTCGCCGCATGTGCCTTGAACTCGCGCGCGACGACCGCATCCACCGGCAGGATGATCTCGCACCCGGAGGCCTCCGCCGCCTTGAGGATGCGCGTCGCGGTATCGGCGAGATCGTGCTCGCACAGCGACTTGCCCACATCCTTGCCCTTCGCGGCGAGGAAGGTGTTCGCCATGCCGCCACCGATGACGAGCATGTCCACCTTCTTCACCAGGTTTTCCAGAAGGTCGATCTTGCTGGACACCTTGGCGCCGCCGACCACGGCGAGCACCGGACGCACCGGCGTGGTGAGCGCCGCGCCGAGCGCCTCGAGTTCCGCCTGCATGGTCCGCCCCGCATGGGCGGGAAGCCGGCGCGCCAGCCCCTCGGTCGAGGCATGTGCGCGATGCGCCGCGGAAAAGGCGTCGTTGACGTAGATATCGCCGAGGCTCGCCACGGCGTCCGCGAAGGCGGCCTCGTTCTTCTCCTCGCCCGCGTGGAACCGGGTGTTCTCCAGCAGCGCCACGTCCCCGTCGCCCAGCGCGTCGACCACGGATCGCGCCGCGTCGCCGATGCAGTCGGAGGCGAAGGCCACCGGCCGACCGAGGTGCTCCGAAAGGGCCTTGGCGACGGGCGCCAGGCTCATGTCGGCGACCGCCTGCCCCTTGGGACGGCCGAAGTGTGCCAGAAGCACGACCCGCGCGCCCTTGCCCGCAAGCTCGCGGATCGTCGGCAGCACCCGCTCGATACGCGTCGCGTCGGTGACGCGTCCGCCGTCCATGGGCACATTGAGATCGACGCGGGTGAGGACCCGCCGGCCGGAAAGATCATCGAGATCGTCGAGGGACTTGAAGCTCATCTGTCGGCTCCTGACAGGTCTGGGGTGTGGCCCCGGGGGCGGTCCGGACGTTCGCCGGACCGGAAACGGCCTGCGCGCGAGGCGCGCCGCCATCCGGATATGCGTCGGGCGGGAACCGTCGCCGGAGCCCGCCCGAACATCAGCGGATCAGATGGTCTTGGCGAGCGCCACGGCCGTGTCCGACATGCGGTTGGAGAAGCCCCACTCGTTGTCGTACCAGGTCAGGATGCGCACCAGCGTTCCGTCCATCACCTTGGTCTGGTCCATGTGGAAGATGGAGGAATGCGGATCGTGGTTGAAGTCGGTCGAGACCAGCTTGTCGTCGGTGAAGCCGAGGATGCCCTTCAGCTTGCCGTTGGCCGCCGTGCGGATGGCCTCGTTGACTTCCTCGACCGTGGTGGCGCGGCGGGCGACGAACTTCAGGTCGACGACCGAGACATTCGGCGTCGGGACGCGGATCGACACGCCGTCGAGCTTGCCGTTCAGCTCTGGCAGAACCAGGCCGACGGCCTTGGCGGCGCCGGTCGACGTCGGGATCATCGACAGCGCGGCCGCACGGGCGCGGTAGAGATCCTTGTGCATCGTGTCCAGCGTCGGCTGGTCGCCCGTGTAGGAGTGGATCGTGGTCATGAAGCCGGTCTCGATGCCGATGGCCTCGTTGAGGACATGGGCGACCGGTGCCAGGCAGTTGGTGGTGCAGGACGCGTTGGACACGACCATGTCCGCGCTCGTCAGGCTGTCATGATTGACGCCGTAGACGATCGTCTTGTCGGCATTGGTGGCCGGCGCGGACACGAGAACGCGCTTCGAGCCGTTCTCGAGATGCACGGAGGCCTTGTCGCGGTCGGCGAAAATGCCGGTGCACTCCAGCGCCACGTCGACGCCAAGCTCGCCCCACGGCAGCTCCCTGGGGTCGCGGATCGCGGTGACCTTGATCGGGCCGGTGCCCACGTCGATCGTGTCACCGTCCACCGTCACGGTCGCCGGGAAGCGGCCATGGACGGAATCGTAGCGCAGCAGGTGGGCGTTGGTCTCCACCGGGCCGAGATCGTTGATGGCAACGACCTGGATGTCGGTGCGGCCAGATTCCACGATGGCGCGCAGCACGTTGCGTCCGATGCGACCAAAACCGTTGATGGCAACCTTCACGGTCATGCTTGTCTCTCCTGTGGCGGCGAACCGCATCCATGGGCAATGTTCTGGCGACACCGTCGACCCGACTGCGGTCGGCATGGGCCTGTCGCCCGGCACGCCCCGTCCGGGGCCTCCGCACGCTGGTTACCGAAGCCTCGCGGAGGATGCAACGGGGTGAGCCACATATCTTGGTGCCGCAGACGCGGAATCTTGCGCGTCATGCGTCAGGATGACGCTCATTCATCCCCTCCCCGGCGCAGCACGCCCAGCGCCTTCTCGAGCGCGGCCTCCGCCCGACGACGCGCGTCCTCGTCGAGCCTGTCGAGGTCGAGCCTCAGGTGCAGCCCCTCGCTTTCCTCGTTGATCGTCGAGGACCCCGGCGTTTCGCCCGGGGCATTCTCCGCCAGCCCGTCGACCGCATAGGGTACGATCTCGCCCGAGATCCCCTTGAGCGTGATGGGATCGAGACGATGCACGCGCACCCTGTCCTGCACATGCGCCCAGGTCTCGTAGGAGATGACGATGCCGCCGGGCTCGGCGATGCCCTGCAGCCTGGCCGCCAGGTTCGCCTCCGCGCCGATGATCGTATAGTCCATCCGGTCGGCGGAGCCGAAGTTGCCCACGTTGCAATAGCCGGTGTTGATGCCCATGCGCACCTCGAACGGCTTCTCGATGCCGCGCCGGCGCCATTCGCCCTTCAGCTCGCCCATGCGCCGCTGCATGGCGATTGCCATGTCGAGACAGGCGTTGGCGTCCTCGCGCGCGCCGCGCGTCTCCGGATCGCCGAAGAAGGCCAGGATCGCATCGCCGATGAACTTGTCCACCGTCGCGCCATGGGCGTGGGCGATCACGGACATTTCGGTGAAATACTCGTTGAGCAGGTTCGTCAGTTCCTCCGGCTGGAGGTGTTCCGCCGTCTCGGTGAAGTCCTTGATGTCGGAAAAGAAGATCGTCAGCTTCTTGCGCTCGGTCGAGATCACCACGTCCTTCTCGCCGGAGAAGATCGACTTGTAGATCTGCGGCGAGAGATATTTCGAGATCTTCATCGAGATCGTGGCCAGGAACCCGTTGGCCTCCTCCAGCTCCGCGTTCATGGAGCGGAACATGTTCGCCTGACGCCATTGCAGTCCGGCGAAGGCGATGCCGAAGGTTCCCGCGCCGGCGAAATACAGGAAGAGATACTTGAACGAAAACAGGTTCGTGGCGATCGGCTGGTGAACGGAGATCGCCTGGATGCCGCGCACGTCCCCCACCTGCCAGTCACGCTTCGGGCTCTCGGGATGGGTGTTGTGGCAGGACACGCAGGCCTGGCCCATCATCACCGGCACCGCCATGCGCACCTCGCGCTGGAACAGCGAACCGGAAAACTGCGTGGCGATGTCGTCGGCCTCGCGGCTTTCGCGAAATTGCGCCAGCGCCTTGCGCTCGAACGCGTCGAGCCGGTGCGGCGCGCGATTGGCGAAGGCCGCGTCGGACACGAAACGGTATTCGACATTGCCCCCGCCGCGCGCGGCGATCACGTCGCCCAGTTCCAGCGACAGGGTTGCCGGGATCGGAATCGCGCCCTCGACGTCCTCGTAGTTGTGGAGAGCAAGGGACTCGCCCTTGAAGCCCTGGACGCGCGCGACGACCTGCGAGCCGTAGTAGCCCCGGATCTCGGACACCATGGCGTTGAGGGTCCGCGCCTGCGCCGCCAGCCCGGCATCGGAGAGATTGCGAAGGTCGAGCCAGACCGCGACGGGAAGCAGGATGAGCGCCGCCGCGATCGCGAGGCCGAGGATCCACGGACGCTCTGCGACGGCGAGCCACACATGATCGGTGGCACGATGCTTCCCGGACTGCGACGGCACGGCTGTTGTCTCCCCCTCGGATGCCGGGTTTTACTGCCGTGCGGCATGTCCATGCAACCGGGATGAGGCGAGACGTCCGGGGTGCGCGACCGAAATGGACGCACACGCAAGAAAAGCGGATGCCGGAGGGCGGACGCGCCGCCCTCCGGAAAAGATGTCCGTCAGTCGGCGAGCCGGGCCTTGACCGCCTCGACGGCCGCCTCGGCGGTGATGCCGAAGTGGCGGTACAGCTCCTCGAAGGGCGCGCTGGCGCCGAAGCCCGTCATGCCGATGAAGATGCCGTCCGGCCCGATGATGCCGTCCCAGCCCATGCGGATGCCGGCCTCAATGGCGACGCGCACCTGGTCCTTGCCGATGATGTCCGCACGATAGTCGGCGGACTGGCGCTCGAAGCGCTCCATGCAGGGCACGGAGACGACCCGGGCGTGAACGCCCTCGCCGGCCAGCGTCTCGGCGGCCTCGACGGCGATGGCGACCTCGGATCCCGAGGCATAGAAGGTGACCGTGGAGGCCTCCTTCGGCTCATGGATCACATAGGCGCCGCGCGCCGACAGGTTCTCGGCCTCGTAGGAGGTGCGAAGCGCCGGCAGGTTCTGGCGCGTCAGGGCCAGCACGCTCGGCGTGGAGGTCGCCTCGAGCGAAAGCTGCCAGCATTCCAGTGTCTCGGTCACATCCGCCGGGCGGAAGAAGTCGAGGTTCGGAATGGCGCGCAGCGCGGCATAGTGCTCGACCGGCTGGTGCGTCGGGCCGTCCTCGCCAAGACCGATGGAATCATGGGTCATGACATGCACGACGCGCAGGCCCATCAGCGCGGCCAGGCGCATGGCCGGGCGCGCATAGTCGGAGAACGCCAGGAAGGTGCCCGAGTAGGGAATCACGCCGCCGTGCAGCGCCATGCCGTTCATGGCGGCCGCCATTCCGTGCTCGCGAATGCCCCAGTGGACATAGCGGCCGCTGAAGTCGGTCGGGGTGATCGCCTTGGTGTCGGCCGTGCGGGTGTTGTTGGATCCGGTCAGGTCGGCGGAACCGCCGATGGTCTCGGTGACGACCGAATTGATGGTGCCGAGAACCAGCTCGGACGCCTTGCGGCTGGCAAGCGTCGGCTTGTCGGCGGCAAGCTGCTTCTTGAGCGCGTCCATCGCGTCGGCGAAACCGGCCGGCAGGTCGCCACGCAGGCGCCGCTCGAACTCGCCGCGGATCTCCGGATCGGCGGCGGCGAGACGCTTCTCCCATTCCTTGCGCGCCTGACCCGAACGCAGGCCCGCGATGCGCCAGGAATCCAGCACGTCGCTGGGAACGTCGAAGGCCTCATGGGCCCAGCCGAGCGCCTTGCGCGTGGCGGCGAGCTCTTCCGCGCCAAGCGGTGCGCCATGCACCTTCTCGGTGCCGGCCTTGTTCGGAGCGCCGAAGCCGATGGTCGTCTTGGCCGCGATGAGGGTCGGGCGCGAGCTCGAGCGAGCGGTCTTGAGCGCGGCGAGGATCGCCGCCGGGTCATGCCCGTCGACGGAGACCGTCTCCCAGCCGCTGGCCTCGAAACGCTCGATCTGGTCGGTGCTGTCGGTGATCGACACCTTGCCGTCGATCGAAATGCCGTTGTCGTCCCAGATGACGGTCAGACGGTTGAGCTGCAGGTGACCGGCCAGGGAGATCGCCTCCTGGCTGATGCCTTCCATGAGGCAGCCGTCACCGACGAGCGCATAGGTGTAGTGGTCGGCAAGGTCCGCGCCAAAGGTCTCGCGCATGTGGCGCTCGGCCATGGCCATGCCGACGGCATTGGCGAGCCCCTGTCCGAGCGGCCCGGTCGTCGTCTCGATGCCCGCGCCGTGGCCATACTCGGGATGGCCGGCGGTCAGCGCGCCGAGCTGACGGAAATTCTTGATCTGGTCGAGGGTGAAGTCCTCGGAGCCCAGCAGGTAGTGCACCGCGTAAAGCAGCATCGAGCCGTGTCCGGCGGACAGCACGAAGCGGTCGCGGTCCGGCCAGTCCGGCGTGGTCGGGTCGTATTGCATCACCTGGGTGAAGAGAACCGTGGCGATGTCGGCCGCGCCCATGGGCAGGCCCGGGTGGCCGGACTTTGCGGCCTCAACGGCATCGGCGGCGAGGAAGCGGATCGCATTCGCCATGCGATGGTGCTTGTCGAGGTCGGTCATGTGATTCCCGTCTGTCCCTGTCGGAGGCCCGTTGGCCGTGACATGCAGTTAATGTGCAACAGCGCCGTTCGTGCGGACCGGCGGGTCCGGTCCGACTGGCGCCGGCCTGGCTGGTGCGGTGCCAGGGCGCCGGAACTGCCGGCGGGCAAGCCCCCGGCAAGGCGGCCCGACAAATATCAGGAACCTTGGGCGAGTCAACAAAGCGCGTGCCGGCCTGCGGCCCGGTTTCGTGCGAACTCGCATCGCCGGCGAAGGAATGCTATAGGCACCTTTCGGCGTCGTGCCGGGTCGCCGCGACTTGAGTGGCAGGCGCGCTCGGCATGCGTCGTTTCGGGGGGCGACACGGGCATTCGGCATCGGGCTTTCTTAATGGCGACGGACGAGATCTCTGCTGGAAACTCGGCGGACGCGGCCGGCACGGTTGACGCCGCGCTGGAGCGGCTTTCGCGCGCCGTCAGTCGTCTGGAAGCAGCCGTCGAGCACCGCCTCGAGGCGGACATGTCGGTGGACGGGCTCGCGGCGGAAGTCCAGCGGCTGGGCGAGGACCGCTCCCAGCTCGCCGCCACGCTCGACACCTCGGAGGCGCGCGTCGCCCGGCTCGAGGACGCCAACCGCGAGGTGTCGCGCAGGCTGGTCTCGGCCATGGAATCGATCCGCTCCGTCCTGGAAACCCACGGCGGCTAGACACCCGGAGACCGGCATGGCGCAGATCACCGTCACCATCAACGGACGCAGCTTCCGCATGGCCTGCGACGACGGCGAGGAGGAGCGGCTGTCCGCCCTGGCCCGCCGTTTCGACGGCGCCATCGACACGCTGCGCGGCAGCTTCGGCGAGATCGGCGACCTGCGCCTGACCGTCATGGCCGGCATCATGGTGACCGACGAGCTCGCCGAACGCGAGCGCCGGCTCAAGGCGCTCGAGGACGAAGTCGCCGCCCTGCGCGACGCGCGCAGCGCCAGTCTGGAACGCATCGAAAAGACCGAGGCGACCATCGCGCGCAGCATCGGCGAGGCGGCCGGACGCATCGAGGCGATCGCCGACGGGCTGAGCCGCTCCGTCAAGCCCGCCGAGAGCTGAACGCCCGACCGCCGTAGCCCCGGCCGTTTCCCCTCCTGGTCCGCAAAAGCATCGGGATTTTCGCCGCGTATGCGTATGGCGCGCCAGCCCTGCGAAAATCGGGTGTTGTCATTCCCCGCGAGGCGACCCTATATCGGGGTCGGCGTGGCTGCGCGGTTCGTCAGGAGACATATCCCCGGGGCCTTACGCATCCCAAGGGAGCTGTCCCTACTCCGGCCCGTGGGCTGGAGCAAACGGCGCCCACCTACTTTGTAGGTCTCCCGGGATTGCAACCTCCAACGGCCGAGGTGGCCACGTCAGAAATTCACCTCCGGCACGCCCGTGTCGGTCCGGCGCATCGCAATGGCGCCGCGGCACGGTTTCCTTCCCGCTCCCTTTTCGGTTATTGACGACGAAGCGGGGCCGCACGGGTCCCGAGCGACCCGTTCCGCAGTCCCGAGAGAGCGCATGGCGAAGAACGCGCCCCGATCAGACCTGACGCCGATCCAGGCCGACAAGGAAAGGCACCGCCGCGCCGCGCTGGCGGCACGCGCCGCCCTGCCGGAGACCGTCCGCATCGAGGCGGGGCTTGCCCTTGTCGACCACATCGATGCGCTCGGGTTCGCGCCGGGCGCCATTGTCTCGGGCTTCTGGCCCATCCGCGACGAGATCGACCCGCGCCCGCTCATGGATGCGCTGCGCGCACGCGGCCACCGCCTGGCTCTTCCCGCCATCGTCGAGGGCGACCTCGTCTTCCGTGAACTCACCCGCGAAACGCAACTGGTGAAGGCCGGCTTCGGCACACTGGAACCCCCGGCGGAGGCGGAGGAACTCGTCCCGTCCTGCATGCTCGTGCCTCTCGCGGCTTTCGACCGGCGCGGCGGGCGCATCGGCTACGGGCGCGGCTACTACGACCGCGCGATCGCGCGGATCGCGGTGGAAAGCGGTCGCGAGCCGGTCACGGTCGGCATTGCCTTCGCCGCCCAGGAAGTGGAGGAGGTTCCCGAGGAGCCCCACGACCGGCGGCTCGCCCGGATCCTGACCGAAACGGGATTCGTCGTTGCGGAAACCCGCGAACAATCACACACGAGCGGCAATCCCGCCGCGGGCAGGGAGTGACATGCGTCTATTGTTTCTGGGGGATCTGGTCGGGCGCAGCGGCCGCCAGGCCGTGGTCGAAACGCTGCCCGGCCTTGTCGAGGCCAATGCCATCGACTTCGTCATCGTCAACGGCGAGAACTCCGCCGCCGGCTTCGGCATCACCGAGGCGATCCTCCAGGACGTGCTCGATGCCGGCGCGGATGTGGTCACCACCGGCAACCACATCTGGGACCAGCGCGACACGCTTGTCTACATCGAGCGCCAGGACCGCCTGATCCGTCCGATCAACTTCCCCTCAGGGACGCCGGGGCGCGGGGCCAACATCTTCACCGCCCGCAACGGCGCGCGCATCCTCGTGGTCAACGCCATGGGGCGGGTGTTCATGGACAGTCTGGACGACCCCTTCGCGGCCGTCGACCAGGTGCTTGAGTCCACCCCGCTCGGCCAGGTGGTCGACGCCGCCGTCATCGACATGCACGCCGAGGCGACCAGCGAGAAGCAGGCGATGGGCCATTTCGTCGACGGTCGTGCCTCGCTCGTCGTCGGCACCCACACCCATGTGCCCACGGCCGACCACCAGATCCTGCCCGGCGGCACCGCCTACATGAGCGACGCGGGCATGTGCGGCGACTATGATTCCGTGCTGGGCATGGAAAAGGACGAGCCGGTCTCGCGCTTCCTGCGCAAGATCCCCTCGGGCCGCTTCACCCCGGCGCTCGGCGAGGCGACCGTCTCCGGCGTTGCCGTGGAGATCGACGAGACGAGCGGGCTTGCCACCGCCATCGCTCCGCTGCGGCTGGGCGGCCGGCTCTCGCAGGTGCTGCCGCCGGACTGGCGCGAGGGCTGAGACGCCCGCCGCGAGTCCGCTGGCTTGCGTGGCTGGATTTTTGGCCGCGCGAGACGTATAACGCGCCGATCCGCGCCCCTCGCCACCCGGATGTCCGGGCAGGCGGCACGCGTTCCGCCGGTCCCCCGTCCCGTTTTCCGGGCCGGGCGAGGATCCGCGGACACGGGCTGCGCCGACACGCAGCTCAGGGCCACGGCAAGGCAATTGCAGGAACGAACCAGGAAGCGACATGGCCGGACATTCCCAATTCAAGAACATCATGCACCGCAAGGGCCGCCAGGACGCGGTGCGCTCCAAGATCTTCTCCAAGCTGTCGAAGGAGATCACGGTCGCTGCGAAGATGGGCGGACCGGACATCAACGCCAATCCGCGCCTGCGCCTGGCCGTGCAGAACGCCAAGGCCCAGTCCATGCCCAAGGACAACATCCAGCGCGCGATCAACAAGTCGCAGGCGGGTGACGGCGACAACTACGAGGAAGTCCGCTACGAGGGCTACGGTCCGGCCGGCGTCGCCGTCATCGTCGAGGCGCTGACCGACAACCGCAACCGTTCCGCCTCCAACGTGCGCTCCTACTTCTCCAAGTGCGGCGGCTCCATGGGCGAAAGCGGCTCGGTCGCCTTCATGTTCGACCGGGTCGGCGAGATCGTCTATCCGGCGGACGCCGGCAGCGCCGACGCCATGCTCGAGGCCGCCATCGAGGCCGGCGCCGAGGATGTGCAGTCGGACGAGACATCCCACGTCATCACCTGCACCTTCGAGGATCTCGGCGACGTCTCCAAGGCGCTCGAGGCATCCGTCGGCGAGGCGGAAACGGTGAAGACCATCTGGCGGCCGCAGACGCCGGCACCCGTCGATGCCGAAAAGGCGCAGACGGTCCTCAAGCTCATCGCGATGCTGGAAGACGACGACGACGTGCAGAACGTCTACTCGAACTTCGAGGTGGACGAGGAAACGCTGGCCAAGCTCACCGCGGCCTGAGCCTTTCCTCTTCCGACCCGACACTTCGCGACGGCCGGGCCATGTGCCCGGCCGTCTTGTGTTTCGCCCGCTTGAGAACGCACCAGAACCGAAAAGGGCCGCCCGGTTCTCCGGACGGCCCTTTTCGTTCAGGTCATGATGCTGCTGCGGGAGAACCGCACGGCGCGTCTCAGCGCTGCTCGTCGTCCTCACCCGGCTGCTCGGCAGAAGCCGTCTCGTCGGAGCCGGAAGCCTCGTCCGTCGCGTCCTCGCCAGTCGCATCCTCGCCAGCCGCGTCCTCGTCCGTCTCCTCGTCGGAGCGGCCCTTGAGCGCGTTGAGCTTGGCGAACACCGCGTCGGCGTCGAACTCCTCCTCCTGCGGCTGGGGCGTGGAGGTGGTGCGGGCAAAGGCGGCCGCCATCGCGTCCTCGGAGGTGGTCTCCTCCGCCGGCAGGAGCGTCTCCTCGTGATGCTCGCCCTCGGGCCGCGGCGGCAGGTTCTTGGACGCACGCTCCACCTCGAGATCGAGCTCGATCTGGCTGCAAAGGCCAAGCGTCACCGGATCGCTCGGCGTCAGGTTGGCCGAGTTCCAGTGGGTGCGCTCGCGAATGGCGAGGATCGTCGGCTTGGTCGTGCCGACAAGGCGCATCACCTGGGCGTCCTTGAGCTCGGGATGGTTGCGCACCAGCCACAGGATCGCGTTGGGACGGTCCTGGCGGCGCGACACCGGCGTATAGCGCGGTCCCTTGCGCTTGGCCTCGGGAACCCGCGTCTTGCTCTCCTGGAGCTTCAGCCGGTAGCCCGTGTCCACCTGCCCCTTCTCGATCTCGTCGCGGCTCAACTGGCCGGTCATGACAGGGTCGAGACCCTTGATGCCCTGGGCCGCCTCGCCGTCGGCGATCGCCTTGACCTCGAGCGGATGCAACTTGCAGAAATCGGCGATCTGGTCGAAGCTGAGGGACGTGTTGTCCACGAGCCACACGGCCGTCGCCTTTGGCATCAAGGGTGTGGTCGCCATGAATAAAAGCCTCCTGTTCGCTCCGCCGGTGACCCGCAAGGCTGCAGGTCGCGACAAAGACTGAAACACACTCGAATTAAGAGGGGAACTTTCGGGCTTATACGCCGCTTCGCGCGCGAAATCAAACCCGGATCACGCTCCGGCAGGCGTCACCAGGACGATCTTTCCCACATGCGACGACCCTTCCATGCGCGTGTGCGCGGCAACCGCCTCATCGAGCGGATAGGTCGAATCCATCACCGGTCCCACCTTCTTCCGTGCGATCAGCGGCCACACCCGCTCACGCAGCTTCGTGGCGATCGCCGCCTTGAAGCCCTCGTCGCGCGGGCGCAGGGTAGACCCCGTATGGGTCAGCCGCTTGACCATAAGGCGGCTGAAATTCACCTCCTGCGACGTGCCGTTCAGTGTCGCGATCTGGCAGATGCGCCCTTCCACGGCCGCCACCTTCCAGTTGCGCTCCACATAGTCCCCGCCGACCATGTCCAGGATGACGTGAATGCCGGCCCCGCCGGTGACGCGTCCGATCTCCTCGACGAAATCCGTCTCGTTGTAGTTGATGACGTGATCCGCCCCGAGCTTGCGCGCGGCTTCGGCCTTCTCCGCCGATCCCACGGTGGTGAAGACCTCCGCCCCGAAGGCCTTCGCGAGCTGGATCGCCGTCGTGCCGATGCCCGAGGTGCCGCCGTGCACGAGGAACCGTTCGCCCGCCGTCAGACCGACCCGGTCGAAGACGTTGCTCCACACGGTGAAGAAGGTTTCCGGCACGGCCGCCGCCTCGACCATGGAAAGGCCATCGGGGACGGGCAGCACGCAACCCGCGTGGGCGGTCACATATTCGGCATAGCCGCCGCCCGGCACGAGCGCGCAGACCCTGGCTCCGACCTCCAGATGCGCCTCGCCGGAAAGACCGGGCCCGCGCGCGATCACCTCGCCGGAGACCTCGAGGCCCGGGATGTCGGTGACGCCCGGGGGCGGCGGATACAGGCCCTTGCGCTGGATCACGTCGGGCCGATTGACGCCGGCGGCATGCACCTTGATGAGAACCTCGCCGTCGCGCGCGGCCGGCACGGGCCGCTCCTCGGGCGCCAGCACGTCGGGTCCGCCGGGCGACTTGATCGCGATCGCGGTCATCATGCGCGGGTGGCTCGGGGCATCGTCATGCGCCATGGCACGTCCTCCGGTTCGATTGGCGTGTTTCCTCCCGACCGTTTTAGCAGCCATGCCCGGCCTGACAATTGACCTTGTCGGGGCGGAACAGCATTCTTCCCGGTCGGCAGCGGCAGAACGCAAGGGAGGAAGACATGTTCGAAGACCTCGATGGCCCGCAGCGCCCCGCACAGGCGACGGTGGTCGTTGGCGAGGACCTGTCCCGCCAGTCCGTGGAGGAACTGGAAGCACGGATTCTCGCGCTCAGGGCCGAGATCACGCGCACCGAGACGGAGATCTCCACACGTGGCGGTGTGCGGGCGGCAGCGGACGCGGTGTTCCGAAAATAGACACTTCATCCGTGACTACTTGTTTTCACTTAAGGATCGGAAGCGGGGACGTTGCGGAATAACCATTGAAATCACGACACTTTTAATAATTTACTTTTTATTAAGCTTTCCAAATCATAACTGTGGGTATCCAGTGATCTGGATTTCGAGTGGCTCCTGTCCACTCTGTTTGACGCCTCCCTGTTAATGACTTCGAGCCGCGGTCTCCGCGGCTCTTTTTTTGGCGCGCTCTCCGGTGTATCCAGAGGGGGTGGCCGGGATCTGCCGTCGGATCCTGGCATGATGCTTGCGACGCAAGGGTCGACAGACGCACCACGGTTTCAAAGCGGCACAACAAGGGCCGCCGCCCTCCCGATGCGGGACATGGTCCCGCGACGCACTCCGGCAGAAGCGCCCCTCGCACGGGCCCGCCGGCGGAGAGGCGAGAGAAGGACAGCCGGGCGCGACAGGCAGGTGTGAACAGGAGACGCAGGCATATGACGGACCGGCACGCAACAACGTCAGGCGGGGGAATGATCGACTTCGCCGAGCGGCTCGCCAATTCCGAGACCTTCAGCACCCTCTTCCGGGACGGAATGGGCCTGGTCGAGGAGACCGCCGCCTATCTCGACGGCGATGGCCGGGTGGAATCCAAGTCGCTTCCGCGTGCCGCGTCGCTTGCCTATGCCACCGAATCCATGCGCCTGACGACACGGCTGATGCAGATGGCCTCCTGGCTTCTGCTTCAGCGCGCCGTGAACGAAGGCGAGATGACCCCCGAGCAGGCCGGCAGCGAGAAGACCAAGGTGCGCCTCGACAGCGCCTCGCCCAACAGCGGCGCCGCCGGCTTCGAGGAACTGCCCGAGATGCTGCGCTCCCTGATCGAGCGCTCCGTGCGTCTGCAGGAGCGCATCCTGCACATCGACCGCATGATCCAGGACAGCCGTCGCCAGGCCGAGGCCGTCTCGGCCCGCAATCCGGTCGCCGCCCATCTCAACGCCCTCAACGCCGCCTTTGGCGCCGGTCGCCTCGACGGATAAGCCTCGCGGCACAAGGACTGCCCCATCCAGAAACCCCGGCCGGACCCGATGTCCCGCGCCGGGGTTCTTGTATGCGCCCGACATGCGCCCACCGGGCGTGAACGCGGTGGCGAAAGGGCACAGGAACGCAAAGACCCCCGGCCCATCGGACCGGGGGTCTTTTGCATGTACTGCCTGTCCGGGCTGTCCCGAGCGTCCCGAAGCGGGACGCTCCCGATCAGTTGCCCAGGAAGCCGGCGTACTTGTTCTTGAAGCGCGAGACGCGGCCGCCGCGATCCATCAGCTGACGGTCGCCACCGGTCCACGCCGGATGGGTGCGCGGGTCGATGTCGAGCTGGAGCGACTCGCCCTCCGCCCCGTAGGTCGAACGGGTGGTGAACTCGGAGCCGTCCGTCATGACCACCTTGATGGTGTGGTAGTCGGGGTGAATGTCTTTCTTCATCTTCTTCGTTCCCGTGGTTCTCGATCCCGCCTGCACGGGTCCGTGTCGACGGAGAAGGCCGGCGCGGGGCGCGGCGCTTCGCGATGCCGTTTTGTCCTGTTCCCGTCCCTGCATCCTCAGGGTTCCGCCTCCCCCGGCCAATGAAGAAGGCGCGATACCGGTCTGCGGATGCATGAACGAAAGCGGATCGCGCACCTGACCGGCACACGATCCGAAACCTTGCGCGCGAGCCTATAGCCCATCCGCGCCCGGAACACAAGGCCGCAGCCGGTCTCGCGACGGTCCCGGCGCTGCGGGTTCCGCTCTGCTCTTGCGCCCATTTGTCGCTTCGCGCAAGGGCGCCGTCGCGCAGCGGTTGGCCTGACGCGGGCAAGCGGCTAAGGTCCGCGCCTGGTTCCGGTTCCGCACGGATCCCCGGCGCGTTCCCCCACTCGGGCGGAGCCGCACGAAACCACACCCGCGCACACAGAAGAAGAGACATCCGCGTGTCCCGATACGGCTCCTCCTCCGCCCCCGACCGCCCCGGACGCCGGGACATTCGCCCCCTCGGTGCGTTCCTGCCCTATCTGAAGCGCTACCGGATGCGGGTGGCCCTTGCCCTGCTCGCCCTGGTCGGCGCGTCCGCCATGACGCTCGTGCTGCCGATCGCGATCCGCCGCATGATCGATTTCGGTTTCGGCGCGGACGACCCGTCGCTGGTCAACAACTACTTCACCGTCCTTGTCGCCGTGGCCGGCGGCCTCGCGGTGTTTTCGGCCCTGCGCTACTACTTGGTCACGACGCTTGGCGAGCGCATCGTCGCGGACGTGCGCTCCGACGTCTTCTCCCATGTGGTCACCCTGTCGCCGGGCTATTTCGACAGCGCCAAGTCCGGCGAGATCCTGTCGCGCCTGACCGCCGACGCCACGCAGATCAAGGCCGCCGTCGGCGCCAGCGCCTCCATCGCCATGCGCAACCTGGTGATGTTCCTCGGCGCCACCGCCATGATGGTCGTGTCGAGCCCGCGCCTGTCCATGTTCGTGCTGGCGGCGATCCCGGTGATCGTGCTGCCGCTGATCGGCTTCGGCCGCTCCGTGCGCCGCCGCTCGCGCCATGCACAGGACACGCTCGCCGAGGCATCCGCCTATGCGACCGAGACCGTCGGCGCCGTGCGCACGCTCCAGGCCTTCACCAACGAGGAGCATTCTGGCCGCCGCTTCGCCGGCTCCGTGGAGGAGGCCTTCCTGGCCGCGCGCAAGGCGATTCTCGCGCGCGCCTTTCTCACCGCTTTCGCAATCTTCGTGATCGCCACCAGCGTTGTGGCGGTGCTTTGGGTGGGCGCAAGCGACGTCTTCAACGGCCGCATGAGTGCCGGCGCGCTGGGTCAGTTCCTGCTCTATTCGATCTTCGCGGCCGGCGCGCTCGGCGAGCTCAGCCAGGTGTGGGGCGAGATTTCGCTCGCCGCCGGCGCGGCCGAGCGCCTGTCCGAGCTGCTGCGCGTCAAGCCTGCGATCTCCGCCCCCGAACATCCGGTCGCCCTGCCGGACCGCGCAACCGGCGCCGTCGCCTTCGAGCAGGTCGCCTTCGCCTATGGCGAGGGGGCCGGCCTTCCGGTTCTCAACGGCATCGATCTCGACATCGCGCCCGGCGAGACGGTGGCCGTCGTCGGTCCCTCGGGCGCGGGCAAGTCGACGCTCTTCCACCTGCTGATGCGCTTCTACGACCCGACCTCGGGAACGATCCGCCTCGACGGAACGGACCTGCGCGCCTGCGATCCGCGTGCCCTGCGCCGCCAGATCGCCCTCGTGCCGCAGGACACGGTGATCTTCGGCACGACGATCGCCGAGAACATCGCCTTCGGCCGGCCGGACGCCGCCCGCGCCGAGATCGAGGACGCGGCCCGCCTGGCCTCCGCCGACGGTTTCATCACCAGGCTGGAGAACGGCTACGACACGCTCGTCGGCGAACGCGGCGTGACGCTTTCAGGCGGCCAGCGCCAGCGCATCGCCATTGCCCGCGCCATCCTCAAGGACGCGCCGGTGCTGCTTCTCGACGAGGCGACGAGCGCCCTCGACGCGGAGAGCGAGACGCTGGTCCAGGAGGCGCTGGAACGCCTCATGCAGGGCCGCACCACGCTTGTGATCGCACATCGCCTGGCCACCGTCCTCAAGTCCGACCGCATCGTGGTCATGGACGAGGGGCGTATCGTCGAGACCGGACGGCACGAAGACCTTGTCGCCGCCGGCGGCCTCTACGCCAAGCTTGCAAGGCTGCAGTTCCAGAGCGGCGCACAGGCCTTCGACGCCGCGCGCGGGGAAAGCTCCGTCGCCGGCTGAGCCGGACGACGCTGAACCATCATGACAGAAAGGGCCGGGCGATCCGATCGCCCGGCCCTTTCTGTCTGTCTCGAAACGGGTTCGCGAGGCGCGATCAGTCCTCGTCCGGAACCGGCACCGTGTAGTTGAGCGGCAGGCGCCCGCCATCGGCATAGATCGTCTGGCCGGTGACGTAGCTTGCGTCGTCCGAGGCCAGGAAGGCCGCGACGCCGGCGATCTCGGACGGGTCTCCGACGCGCCCGAGCGGCGTGCGCGACAGGACGCGATCCCGCGCCGCCTTGTCCGAGTTCACCGAGGCCAGCATGTCGGTCATGATCGAGCCCGGCCCGATGGCATTGACCCGGATGCCGTGCGGCGCCAGCGACAGCGCCGACACCTTGGTGAGCTGGTTCAGCCCGCCCTTGGACACCGAATAGGGCACCTGGTTGGGGATCGCGAAGACCGCGTTCACCGAAGACATGTTGATGATGACTCCGGGCTTGCCGCCTTCCTTCACCTTGTCGACCATGTGCCGGCCGACCGCCTGGGTGCACAGGAAGGCGCCCTTCAGGTTGACGCCGAGCACACGGTCGAAGTCCGCCTCGTCGAGATCGAGCAGTTCACCGCCGACCACGACGCCCGCGTTGTTCACGAGGATGTCGATGTCACCGAAGGTGTCGAGCGTCGCGGCGACGAGATTGCGCACGTCGAGCTTCTCGGCGACGTTGCAATGAACGTAATGGGCCTCGCCCTGCGCCTTCAGCTCGGCTTCCGCGGCCTCGCCCCGCTGATCGTCCACGTCGGCGATGACGACCTTCGCGCCATCGGCGACGAACCGGCGTGCAATGGCAAGACCGATGCCGCCGGCCGCGCCGGTGACGATGGCTACCTTGTTTTCCAGGGACACTGGGATCCTCGTGCGTGTAGAGCGTTTGACATGACGGGCAGCCCGCGACGGGGCGTACCTGAAACGGGTCCGGCCGGTGCCCGAGGACAACCGGCCGATGCCCGCGACCATAGGGCGAGACGCCGCCCCTGTCGATGGCTGCCGGGCCGCCCCGCTCAGCCGCCCGTGACGATGCCGCGCTCGCGCAGCGCCTCCTCGATTTCATCGAGGATGGCCGGGTCGTCGATGGTCGCGGGCATGCGCACCTCGGTCCCGTCGGCGATCTGGCGCATGGTGGCGCGCAGGATCTTGCCCGAGCGCGTCTTGGGCAACCGCTCCACGGTGAGCGCCAGCTTGAACGCCGCGACCGGGCCGATGCGCTCGCGCACCAGGCGCACAAGTTCCGCCTCGATCTCCTCGTGCGGACGGTTCACGCCGGCCTTGAGCACCACGAAGCCGCAGGGCGCCTGCCCCTTCAGCGTGTCGGTGATGCCGACGACCGCGCATTCCGCCACGTCCGGATGACTGGCCAGCACCTCCTCCATGGCGCCCGTGGACAGCCTGTGGCCGGCGACGTTGATGATGTCGTCGGTGCGCGCCATGATGAACAGGTAGCCGTCCTCGTCCATGATGCCCGCGTCCGCCGTCTTGTAGTAGCCCGGGAACTCGGCCAGATAGCTGGCGTGAAAGCGCTCCGGCGCATGCCAGAGCGTCGGCAGGCAGCCCGGCGGCAGCGGCAGCTTCACCACCACGTTGCCCAGGGTTCCCGCCGGCAGCGGATGTCCGGCATCGTCGAGGATCCTGACGTCGTATCCCGGCATCGGCACCGTCGGCGAGCCGTGCTTGATCGGCAGCAGGCCGAGCCCCACCGGATTGCCGACGATCGCCCAGCCCGTCTCGGTCTGCCACCAGTGGTCGACCACGGGCACGCCGAGCTGGTCCTCCGCCCATTGCAGAGTGTCGGGATCGGCACGCTCTCCGGCCAGGAACAGCGTGCGGAAGGACGACAGGTCGTATTCCGCCAGCAGCTTGCCCTGCGGGTCTTCCTTCTTGATCGCGCGAAAGGCCGTCGGCGCGGTGAAAAGCGCGGCCACGTTGTGTTCCGCGATCACCCGCCAGAACACGCCGGCGTCGGGCGTGCCCACCGGCTTGCCCTCGAAGACGACGGTGGTCGCCCCGTGCAGAAGCGGCGCATAGACGATGTAGGAATGGCCCACCACCCAGCCGACGTCGGAGGCGGCCCAGAACACCTCCCCCGGCTCGATGCCGTAGTGATTGGACATGCTCCACTTGAGCGCGACCATGTGCCCGCCGTTGTCGCGCACCACGCCCTTGGGCTGCCCGGTCGTTCCGGACGTATAAAGGATGTAAAGCGGGTCGGTGGCCTTGACCGGCACGCAGGCAACCTCGCGCCCGGCCGTCATCGCCGCATCCATCAGCGCGCCCAGGTCATGGTCGCGTCCCGCCTCGAGGTCGGCCAGCGCCTGCTCGCGCTGAAGCACGAAGCATGCCTCCGGCTTGTGGTCGGACAGGCGGATCGCCTCGTCGAGCAACGGCTTGTAGGCAATGATCCGGCCCGGCTCGATGCCGCAGGAGGCGGCGATCACCGCCTTGGGCGTCGCGTCGTCGATCCGCGTCGAGAGTTCGTTGGCGGCGAAGCCTCCGAACACGACCGAGTGCACCGCGCCCAGGCGGGCGCAGGCGAGCATCGCCATCACCGCTTCGGGGATCATCGGCATGTAGATGATGACGCGGTCGCCCTTCACGATGCCGTTGTCGGCCAGGACCGCAGCCATCGCGTTCACGCGCTCGAGCGTCTCCTCATAGGTGTAGACGGCCTTCGCGCCGGTGATCGGGCTGTCGTAGATGATCGCCGGCTGCCCCGGACGTCCACGCTCCACATGCCGGTCGAGACAGTTGTAGCAGGTGTTGCACTCCGCGCCCGCGAACCACTGGCCGAACCCGCCAAGCTCGGGGTCGAACACCTTGTCGAAGGGCTTGATCCAGTCGATCTCGGCCGCCGCCGCGGCCCAGAACCCTTCCGGATCGCGCTGCCATGCCTCGTAGACCTCGTGATAGCGGCTCGCCATCGCTTGCTTCCTCCCGTCGTTCGCTTGCCGGACGGCCGGGCCTCCCCTCCCGGCCACGGACCGCTTGCCGGCCCGTCGCTCCTGTCGAGCGTATCTGCCGCCTCAAGGCGGTGAAAGGCAAGAGACGCGGCTTAAGACATTCGGCGAATGGGGTGTTTGCGTAGACATGCGCCGCCGCGCCTGTCACAACTCGCTTGCGGGCGCTGGCCCGCCATCGGGCGACAAGCGCCCAGATGATGACTTCCCCTCACCCCCGGCTTTCCCTTGCACCCCATCTCGGATCCCCATTTCTACATGTTCGCCATTCCGGCGGTGCTTCTCGTCGGCCTTGCCAAGGGCGGCTTCGGCGGACCGCTGTCGATGCTCGGCGTTCCCCTCATGAGCCTGACGATCCCGCCGGTGCAGGCGGCCGGGATCATGCTGCCGATTCTCGTCGTGATGGACTGGTCGGGCGTCTTCGCCTATCGGGGCAACTTCGACCGGCGCAGCCTCGCGATCCTGCTCCCCGGCGCGATCGTCGGCATCACCCTCGGCTATTTCACGGCCGCCATCGTCAGCGACGCCCATGTGCGGATTCTCGTCGGGCTCGTGGCCATGCTTTTCGCGCTGAACTCCTTCGTCGGCCGTGCCCGCGACGGCGAGCCGCGCCCGCACCGGCCCTGGATCGGGCGCTTCTGGGGCTTCCTGTCCGGCTTCACCAGCTTCGTCAGCCACGCCGGCGGGCCGCCCTACCAGATCTACATGCTGCCGCTCAGGCTGCACCCGGTGCATCTGGCCGGCACGACGGTCATCTTCTTCACGACGATGAACGCGATCAAGCTCGTTCCCTATGCGGCGCTCGGCCAGTTCGACGCGGAGAATCTGGCGACCTCCGCCGTCCTGCTGCCGCTTGCCCCGCTGGCGACCCTTGGCGGCGTCTGGCTGGTCAGGCGGATCGACCCGAGCCTGTTCTACAGGCTGACATATGCCGCCGTCGGCATCATCGGCGCCAAGCTCCTCTACGACGGGATCGTCGGGGTCCTGGGCTGATGCCGGACGGATCGCGGGATCCGCTTGAAGGGGAACGGCGTTTTCGGTTTCATGTGCACAGGATCGGCGGCACGAGATCCGCCGGCAGCGAGGAAACAGGAATGCCCGTGACATCCAGCCCTTACGAGCGTGATCTCGGCAAATGCGCCGCGAACCACACGCAGCTCTCGCCCCTGAGCTTTCTCGCCCGCGCTGCGGCCGTCTTCCCGGACCGCACCGCGATCGTGCACGGCGCGAGCCGCACCAGCTACCGCGATTTCTACGCCAGGGCGCGCAAGCTCGCCTCGGCCCTGTCACGCGCGGGTGTCGGCAAGAACGATACCGTCACGGTGATGCTGTCGAACACGCCGCCCATGCTCGAGGCCCACTACGGCGTGCCCATGACCGGCGCCGTGCTGCATTCGCTCAACACGCGCCTCGATGCCGCCGTGCTCGCCTTCCAGCTCGATCACGCCGAGGCCAAGGTCGTCATCACGGATCGCGAGTTCGCCCCGGTGATGAAGGAGGCGCTGGAACTTGCAAGCGTGCAGCCGCTGGTCATCGACTACGACGACCCCGAGTTCCCCCAGACCGGCGAGCGGCTGGGACGGGAGGACTACGAGGCGTTCCTCCAGTCCGGCGACGAGAATTTCGACTGGAGCCTGCCCGCCGACGAGTGGGACGCGATCGCGCTCAACTACACCTCCGGCACCACCGGCAATCCCAAGGGCGTCGTCTATCATCATCGCGGCGCCTACCTGCTGGCCGAGGCCAACATCCTGACCGCCGCCATGGGCCGCCATCCGGTCTACCTGTGGACG
>MDTD01117554.1_pt1 | contig 25332 bp, 23 predicted proteins | sample 811221 | NCBI WGS metagenome assembly MDTD01 (sample SAMN05326646, study PRJNA326480) | marine metagenome | isolation source: seawater | place: Pacific Ocean: South West | collected 2011 | reverse complement strand
TTCAGGGTCCAAACTTTGAATTTTCAACTGAAACAAGAGAAGAACTTTATTATACAAAAGACAAATTACTTGATAATGGTGATAGATGGGAAAATATTTTAGCAGCAAATATTAAATCAGACAACCCATACAGATAATTTGATGATAGCACATTCAATTTTTTTTTATTTTTTTTCAGTGATTGCTATTATTTCTGCAATAATGGTAACAGCTTCAAAAAATACGGTCCACTCAGTTTTTTTTCTTATTTTAGATTTCATAAGTATTTCATGTCTTTTTATTATGATTGGAGCAGAATTTTTAGGAATGATAATGTTAATTGTTTATGTTGGAGCAGTAGCGGTTTTATTTTTATTTGTTGTTATGATGTTAAACGTTGCTCAACAAAAAAATCAATGGTTTTTATCAAAATCAAGCTCAAGTCATATTCCTATGGGCCTTATTATAAGTGCAATTATTTTTTTTGAGCTGATAATTGTAGTTGGTGGATGGAAATATAAACCAAATCTATCAAATCAAAATACTCCTTTGATAAGTGATGTTAGTAACACGCATTCATTAGGCCAGGTTCTTTATACAGATTATATACATATATTTCAAATTAGTGGAATGATTTTACTGATAGCCATGATAGGAGCAATAATTCTAACATATCGCCAAAGAGAAGGTGTAAAAAAACAGAGCTATATAAAACAAATTTCTAGAGAAAGATCTGAAGGAGTCGAAGTATTAGAGGTTACCTCAAATAAGGGAGTGAAAATTGATGACTGAAATAGGCTTAGGGCACTATTTAACACTTGGTGCAGTTATTTTCACAATCGGTGTTATTGGTATTTTTTTAAATAGAAAAAACATAATAGTAATTTTAATGAGTATAGAATTGATTCTGTTAGCAGTTAATGTAAATTTAGTTTCCTTTTCAATTTATTTAAATGATCTTGCGGGCCAAGTTTTTACTTTATTTATTTTGACAGTGGCTGCCGCGGAAGCTGCTATTGGTCTAGCAATTATAGTTGTATATTACCGAAATTCTGGAACTATAAGAGTTGAAGAGATAGATAAATTAAAAGGTTAAATATGGAACTTTTAATTTTATTTCTTCCTCTAGCTGCATCAATAATTTCTGGTTTTTTTGGTAAATATTTAGGTGATAGAAATTCAGAACTTGTAACTAGTGTACTTGTTTCAATCTCAGCATTTCTATCTATATTTGTTTTATATCAGGTAATTTTTAATCAATATCAAGAAAATATTGTCATAGCAACCTGGATTAATTCAGGATCACTTGATGTTAATTGGTCAATGCTTATAGACCCATTGTCAGCAATAATGCTAGTTGTTGTTACATCTGTTTCATCATTGGTTCACATATATTCTATCGGTTACATGTCTCATGATCCCCATAAACCAAGATTTATGGCATATTTATCTTTATTTACTTTTGCAATGTTAATGCTTGTGACGTCTGATAATTTTTTACAATTATTTTTTGGCTGGGAAGGAGTAGGATTGTGTTCATATTTCTTAATAGGTTTTTGGTTTAAAAAGGAAAGTGCTAACGCTGCTGCAATAAAAGCATTTGTTGTGAATAGAGTAGGGGATTTTGGTTTTGCTTTAGGAATTTTTTTAATTTTTTATTTGTTTGGTACAGTTAATTATGATGAGGTCTTTGAACAAGTTCCATCTATGTCAGCTGCTGGTGTTACACCATTTTTAGATAAAGAATTGGTATTTTTAGGAATAAATTTTAAGGCTGTAGATTTAATTTGTTTACTTTTATTTGTTGGTGCGATGGGAAAATCTGCGCAAATTTTGCTACATACTTGGTTACCAGATGCTATGGAGGGTCCAACTCCTGTTTCAGCACTTATTCATGCAGCAACAATGGTCACTGCTGGCGTTTTTTTGGTTGTAAGATGTTCACCTTTATATGAATATTCTGAGCTTGCATTAAATGTGATAACAATTGTTGGTATGTCTACAGCTTTCTTTGCTGCAACTGTAGCACTTGTTCAAACTGATATAAAAAAGATAATTGCTTATTCAACTTGTAGTCAATTAGGATACATGTTTTTTGCTGCAGGTGTAGGAGCTTATAATGTTGCAATGTTTCATTTGTTTACACATGCCTTTTTCAAAGCACTATTATTTTTAGGGTCTGGATCAGTAATTCATGCTTTTAAAGACGAACAAAACATTAATAACATGGGAGCTGTATGGAAAAAATTACCATACACTTATGCTTTAATGATTATAGGAACACTGGCTCTAACTGGATTTCCTTTTTTATCAGGATTTTATTCTAAAGATGCAATTATAGAGTTTGCATATTTAAGGGGAAATATACCAGGCTATTATGCAGCTGGGATTGGAATAATTACAGCTTTTTTAACCTCAATTTATTCGTGGAGACTAATTTTTAAAACTTTTCATGGGGAGTATAACAATAAAGAAATTAAGATTGAGGAAACACATGAGTCTCCTCCAGTTATGCTAATACCCTTAATTTTTCTTTCAATAGGAGCAATATTTGCTGGATATACTTTTAAGGAATTGTTTATCGGGCATAGTGGTGAAACAAACTTTTGGCAAGACTCAATTTTCTTTCTAAGGCCTTTGAGCAGTGAACATCCACCATTTTGGTTTTTAGTTTTGACACCAATTTTAGTGATTTCATCAATTCCTATTGCTTATTATTTTTTTGTTAAAAATAAAAATTTATCTTACCAAATCGCCAATGTTAATAAACCTCTGTACAATTTTTTATTAAACAAATGGTATTTTGATGAACTTTATGACGCATTAATTGTAAAACCATCAAAAAAATTAGGATTATTTTTATGGAAATTTCTCGATATTAAATTAATTGATGGTTTTGGTCCAGATGGCATTTCAGCTTTAATTAAGAAATTATCTTTAAAAGCAAATAAATTTCAAAGTGGATATATATATCAATATGCTTTTGTAATGTTGCTTGGTTTTTCTGCCTTACTAACTTTCCTGATTGTCAAATAATGAATTTCCCTATTCTTTCTTCTCTAATTCTACTTCCTTCGATAGGAGCACTTTTTTTATTTTTTACAAAAAGTAAAAAAGAAAGCAATATTACAGTAAAATATGTTGCTTTATTCACTTCTCTAGTAAATTTTTTCTTATCAATTTATTTGTGGATTTTATTTGATCAATCAACTTCAGAATTTCAATTTGTTGAAGATAGAGTTTGGATTGAAGACTTAATAAATTATAAAGTTGGAATCGATGGTATTTCAATATTATTTATTATCCTAACAACTTTCATTACACCCTTATGTATTATTTCAGTAAATAATTCTATCAAAAATAGATTAAGCGAATTTCTAATTGCGGTATTAGTAATGGAGTCTTTTATGATTGGGGTTTTTTGTTCTCTCGATTTAGTTATTTTTTATTTATTTTTTGAGGCAGGCCTGATCCCAATGTTTTTAATTATAGGAATTTGGGGTGGAGCTAGAAGAGTTTATTCAGCATTCAAATTTTTTTTATTTACACTCCTGGGTTCTGTTTTAATGTTAGTTGCTATTATTTCAATATTTTGGATTTCAGGAACTACCGATGTAGTAAAACTTTATGAATTAGGTATTGATACAAAATATCAAAATCTTTTGTGGCTAGCTTTTTTTAGCTCTTTTGCGGTTAAAACACCTATGTGGCCAGTCCACACTTGGTTACCTGATGCTCACGTAGAAGCGCCTACAGCTGGGTCTGTTTTATTAGCTGCAATTCTACTTAAAATGGCAGGATATGGATTTATAAGATTTTCCTTAGGATTATTTCCAGTTGCTTCAGAAATATTCACACCTTTAATTTACACTTTAAGTGTGATTGCAATTATTTTCACTTCTTTAATTGCTTTAATGCAAGAAGATATGAAAAAATTAATTGCTTACTCATCTGTTGCACATATGGGTTTTGTAACTCTTGGAATTTTTACAATTCAACAACAAGGAATTGAAGGCAGTATAATTCAAATGATCAGCCATGGACTTGTTTCCGCCGCTCTTTTCTTATGTGTTGGAGTTGTTTATGATAGAATGCATTCTAGATTAATAAATACTTATGGTGGCATAGTAAGTATTGTTCCTAAATATTCTATTTTATTCATGATATTCTCATTAGCTGCCCTTGGATTGCCAGGAACTAGTGGCTTTGTGGGAGAATTTTTAATTTTAATGGGAGCTTTTAAAGATAATTTTCTAGTAGCTGTTTTAGCAAGTTTAGGAGTAATAATTGGTGCTGCTTATATGCTTTGGTTGTATAAAAGAGTTATTTTTGGAAAATTAGTTAATTTAGAATTAAAAGAAATGTTAGATTTAAATAAATCAGAATTGTTTATATTAATATGTCTAGCAGTACCAACTTTATTTTTTGGGTTTTACCCTGACCCATTAATAAATACTATAGAAGTTTCAATTAGTGATCTTATAAGTTTTTATAACTTTAATGTAATTAATAAATAAAATGTCAAATTTAGAATTAGTTTTTCCAGAAATTTTTATTTCAATATCTATAATGTTTTTGTTAATTTTAGGAGTTTTTAAAAAAGAAAGTTCAAAGTTGATACAAAACTTTTCTTTAATTATTTTGCTTGTTACAGCAGTAATTATTTTTAATGAAAATTTAGGAATTGAGGAAACTTTTTTATTTAACGGCAGTATTATTATTGATTATTTGTCATCTTTTATGAAAATAATTACGTTACTAGCAGCTTTTCTAGCTTTAGTAATATCTTCAAATTATTTAAAAACATTCAAGATATTTAAAATTGAATACCCTATTTTAATTTTAAGTTCTGTACTGGGAATGATGATAATGATTAGTTCTAATGATTTGATTGTATTCTATATGGGCTTAGAACTTCAATCATTAGCACTATATGTCCTTGCAACGTTTAATAGAGATCAACTCAAATCTTCTGAAGCTGGATTGAAATATTTTGTCTTAAGTGCTTTGTCCTCAGGCTTATTACTCTATGGTTGTTCTTTGATTTATGGTTTTACAGGCTCAACAAATTTCAATGAAATAGCGAGTGAATTGACCACCAATCAATATGCATTAACATTTGGAATTGTTTTTATTTTGGTAGGTTTGGCATTTAAGATTTCTGCAGTTCCATTTCATATGTGGGCTCCAGATGTCTATGAAGGATCACCAACCTCTGTAACTTTATTTTTCACAATGGTTCCAAAAATTGCTGCTCTAACCGTATTTATAAGATTTTTATTTGTTCCTTTTTTAAATTTGATTGATCAGTGGCAAATGATATTAATTTTTCTTTCAATTGGTTCAATGCTTTTTGGAGCTATTGCTGCAATAGGTCAAACCAATTTAAAAAGACTGATAGCATATAGTTCTATAAGTCATATTGGCTATTCTCTTGCAGGCTTAGCAACAGGTTCAAATGACGGTATACAAAGTTCAGTAATATACATTACAATATATGTATTAATGAATTTGGGTTTTTTCTCATGCTTATTAATGATGAAAAGAAATAATGAATATTTTGAAGATATTGAAGATTTATCTGGGTTATCAAAAAACCACCCACTAATATCCTTATCGCTTTTGATAATTTTATTTTCATTAGCTGGTATTCCACCTTTAGCTGGTTTTTTTGCTAAATTTTATATTTTTAAATCTGTTTTAGAGCAATCAATGTATTTTTTGGCTATAGTAGGTTTGTTGTCAACAGTAGTTGCAGCTTTTTATTATTTAAGAATAATTAAAATCATCTATTTTGATAAAGAAAAAGAAAAATACGACACGGATCACAGTTTTTGGCTTAAGTTCTCTTTAACTGTCTCAACATTGTTAATTCTAACATACTTCATTTTTCCAAGTCAGCTAATTGAAGTAGTTTCTAGAATTAATATTATTTAATGAAATTTAAAATATTTAGATTTAAAAAAGTTGAAAGTACAAATAATACAGCAATAAGAATTATTAAAAATTCAAATATTGCTTATGGAATGATTATTGCCGACAAACAAAAAAAAGGTAGAGGTCAATATGGAAAAAAATGGATTTCGTATAATGGAAATTTATTTATAAGTTTTTTTTATGAATTTGATCATCTATCTGTTTCTTTTAAACAAATCACTAAAATTAATTGTTTATTAGTAAAAAAATTACTTTCTTTATATTATAAAAAGAAAATTACCTTAAAAAAACCCAATGATTTATTGATAAATAAAAAAAAAATTAGTGGGATATTACAAGAAAAGATTAGTAAACTTAACAAAAAATATTTAATTGTAGGCATTGGAATTAACTTGATCAAAAATCCAAATTTTAAAGATTACCCCACTACAAACTTAAGTGAGCTTTTGAATAAAAAAGTATCAAAATACAAAGTTGAAAAACAAATTAAAAAAATTTTTGAAGAAAAACTAAATAGGTTATTAAAATAAATATGTATATTTTTGGTGATATAGGTAATTCTGAAACTAAAGTTTATTTAGTCAATTCACAAAATAGAATTATTAGAAACATAAATTTTCCATCAAAAAAAATTAATAATAGAATTTTGAGTTTAAAATTTAGATATTTAATAAAGGATCTTAAATTAATCAAAAAAGTTTTATTTTGCAGCGTTGTTCCAAAATCATTCAAATTAATTAAAAAATTTTTGTCAAAAAATTTAAAAGTAAAATGTTATGAGGTAAAAAATTTGAGTTTAAAATCGTTAATTAATATTAAAGTAAATTTTAAACAAGTTGGCTCAGATAGATTAACAAATGCAATCAGTCTACTTAATGATAAAGATAATTTTATTATTTTGGATTTTGGTACTGCTACGACTTTCGATGTAATAACTCAAAAGACCTATAGAGGAGGTATTATTGCCCCTGGTATTAAAATTTCTCTTAATACTTTGTCAGATAAAGCATCTCTAATTCCAAAAATAAATCTTAAACAAATCAAAAAAGTTATAGGTATTGATACAATCAGTGCCGTAAGATCGGGTTTTTTTTGGGGATATGCCGGTTTAATTGACAATATTGTTAATTTGATTAAGAAAGAAACAGGAAAATCTTTTAAATTAGTAATAACCGGAGGATTTTCTGATTTATTTAAAAATTCAATTAAAACAAAATTTAAACAAAATAAAAATATCACTATAAAAGGTCTAATCAAAATTTCTAATCTTATAAAATAAATGAAAGACGAATTATTATTTTGCCCTCTTGGAGGATCTGGAGAAATTGGAATGAACATGAATCTTTTTGGTTATGGACAACCAGGAGATCACAAATGGATAATGGTTGATATCGGTGTAACATTTGCTGATGATACTATTCCAGGTGTAGATCTCATTTATCCTGATCCAGGATTTATTGTTGAGAGAAAAGATAATTTATTAGGAATTGTTTTAACACACGCACATGAAGATCATATTGGAGCTATTGCACATCTTTGGCCAAAACTTAAATGTAAAATTTATGCAACACCTTTTACTGCTGTATTAATTAGAGAAAAATTTAAAGAGAAACATATTGATATCACAAATGATTTAAAGATTGTTAAACTAAATGGTAGAGTGTCATTAGATCCTTTTGATATAGAATATATTACTCTGACTCATTCCATATTAGAGCCAAATGGTTTAAGAATTAAAACACCTGCTGGAGTTATATTGCACACTGGTGACTGGAAAGTTGATCCAAATCCTTTAATAGGAGATGAAATTAATTCAAAAAGATTAAAAGAGATTGGTGAGGAGGGTGTTTTAGCAATGATTTGTGACTCAACAAATGTTTTTAGTGCTGGAAGATCTGGCTCAGAGCTTGATGTGAGAAAAAACATGTTAAATATAATGGACCGTTTGAAAAAAAGAATTATAATCACATCTTTTGCTTCTAATGTAGCAAGAATGGAAACAGCTTTTTATTGTGCAGAAAAAACAGGAAGACAGATATCACTTGTTGGCAGATCAATGCATAGAATTTATAAAGCTGCAAGACAATGTGGATATCTGAAAAATACAATTGAGCCTATCGATCCAAGAGAGGCCAAAAGTTTTTCAAGAGAAAAAATTGTATATTTATGCACTGGAAGCCAAGGTGAGCCCATGGGGGCAATGATGAGGATATCTAATTATACACATCCAGACGTATTTATTGAAAAAGATGATGCAGTGATTTTTTCTTCAAAAATAATTCCTGGTAATGAGAAAAAACTTTATAAACTTCATAATCAGCTAGTAAAAGATGGAATTGAAGTGATATCTGAAGAAACTGAGTTTATTCATGTTTCAGGACACCCTAATAGGGAAGATCTTAAAGACATGTATCAATGGATTAAACCACAATGTGTAATACCTGTTCATGGTGAACATAGACATATGATTGAGCACATCAATTTTGCTAAAGAAATGCAAGTTCCTTACCCAGTTCAAGTTGAAAATGGCGATATAGTAAAGCTGTATCCAGGAAATGAACCAGAAGTTTATGATAAAGCACCCAGTGGTAGATTGTACTTAGATGGAAGTGTAAGTGTTGAGGAAGATTCTCAATCAATTAAAGATAGAAAAAATTTAAGTGCTAATGGGTATTTAGAAGTTACGATTTTAATTACACCAAAAGGAAATATTCATAATAGTCCAATAACTACATTTAGAGGTTTGCCCGTTTATGAAAAAGAGGAATTTATCTACGGCCTAGAAGAAGAAATAGAAAAAACCACAAGATCATTTAGACTTGGAAATAAACAACAAGAACACAATTTAATAGATTCACTTAAAATAGCTTGTAGAAAATTTACGAAAGAAAAAACTGGCAAAAAACCATTTACAAATATTAATTTAGTAAAAATTTAATGAGTATTACAGGATTAGCCATTATTTATATCATAATCTGGTGGATTGTGTTTTTTGCAATTTTACCAATTGATGTTGATAGGAAAAAATTAATCAAAATTGAAGGTGAAGACCCTGGATCGCCTGAAAATCCTAAAATGATCAAGAAATTCATTTATTGCACAGGAATAACAACGATTTTATTCATTATAATTTATTTATTAATGAAATTTGAATATTTTAATTTAAGAAATATACTCATTTGACATGTATATTTCTAAATCATTTATACCAATATTAAAAAATAATCCATCAGAGGCTAAGATAAAATCTCATCAGCTTATGTTAAGAGCAGGTATGATAAAGCAGTCTTCAGCAGGTATTTACTCTTGGCTACCATTAGGTTTTAAAGTAATGAAAAAAATTGAACAAATCGTTAGGGAAGAACAAAATAAAATTGGAGCACAAGAAATTTTAATGCCAACAATTCAATCTAGTGAGATATGGAAAGAAAGTGGACGTTACGAAGATTATGGTGAGGAAATGCTTCGAATTAAAGATCGTCAAGATCGTGAAATGCTTTATGGACCAACCAATGAAGAACTTGTTACAGATATATTTCGATCATCAATAAAATCATATAAATCTCTTCCACAACTTCTTTATCATATACAATGGAAGTTTAGAGATGAAATAAGACCTAGATTTGGAATTATGAGATGCAGAGAATTTTATATGAAAGACGCTTATTCATTTGATGTTAATGATGAAGAAGCATTATTTTCATACAACAAATTTTACTTATCTTATTTAAAAACATTTAAAAGATTAGATTTGACAGCTATTCCAATGGCTGCTGATACAGGACCAATTGGAGGCAATCTATCACATGAATTTATTATACTTGCAGAAACTGGAGAGAGTAAAATCTTTACAGATAAAAGAATTTTTAATTTAACTAGTGATGGAACAAAAATTGAAAAAAAATCCCTTGAAGACTTAAGAAAAAAATATGAACAATTTTATTCTGTAACAGATGAAAAATTTAATAAAATTGAATTTGAAAATAAGGTTTCAGAGGCAAATAGACTTGTAACAAAAGGTATAGAAGTTGGACATATCTTTTATTTTGGGGACAAATATTCCAAACCAATGGGAGGTTCAGTAGATTTACCCGGTGGAAAAAAAGATTTCGTGAAAATGGGATCTTATGGAATTGGAGTTTCTAGGTTGGTTGGAGCAATTATTGAGGCTAAATATGATGAAAAAAATGAAGTCATGAAATGGCCAATTTCTGTTGCTCCTTATGATGTTTCTGTAATACCCATGATTAACAAAAATGACACTTCTGCATTAGAAAAAGCAAATAAAATTAATTTAGAGTTTAAAAAGAGTAATATAGATTCAATAATTGATGATACTGATGAAAACTTTTCATCGAAAGTTAAGAAAATGAACCTTTTAGGTGCTCCTTTTCAAATAATTATTGGTAAACAGACAGATGGAAATTTATTTGAATTCAAAGAAATTGGTAAAGAAACACAAAAAATTGATTTAGCTAAGATTATTAAAATTATTCAAGAACAAAAAGTAAAAAATTGATTTCTACACTAGAAAAAGAAATAACATTTAGGTACTTAAAAGCTCGAAAAAAAGATGGCTTTCTAAACGTTATATCAATTTTTTCATTCATTGGAATTTCTTTAGGAGTGGCTGTTTTGATTATTGTTATGTCTGTAATGAATGGATTTAGAACTGAATTGATAAATAAGATTGTTGGTTTCAATTCCCATATAACAGTTAAACCATATCAAAATAAAATAGACACTTCAAAGATTGATCAAAATGTTAAAAATATTTCAAAAGATTTGATTTTAAGTAATTCTGGAGAGGCAATAATTATCAATAGTGATTTTACAAAAGGAATAATGTTAAGAGGGTATGAAAGCAAAGATTTTTCAAAATTAAGTATTTTTAAAAATAACTTTTTAAATTTAAATGAAAAAATATTATCTAAAAATCATATTGCAATTGGCAAAGAATTGGCTTTTACACTCAATTTAAAAATAGGTGATAGTGTTACATTGATGTCTTCAGCGGGTATCGAAACTATTATTGGAAACTTGCCTAAACAAAAAATTTTTTCTGTATCATCGATTTTTGAAAGTGGGTTAGTAGAATTTGATAATAATGTCGCCTTTATTAATTTGCAGACATTAGAAAATTTTATGAATTTAGATGAAATTAATAGATATCTAGAAATTTATTTAAAAAATCCACAGAATATAGAATTTCAAAAAAAAATTGTCCAAATAAATTTTCCTAATGAATTTGTATATAGTTGGTCTGATATGAATCGATCTTTATTTTCCGCTTTAAAAGTGGAGCGAAACGTAATGTTTATTATTTTATCTTTAATAATTATTGTAGCAGCGTTTAATATAATTTCTGGTTTAACTATTCTTGTTAAAAATAAAACTCGTGAAATTGCAATATTAAAATCTATGGGGGTTCTTAATAAATCTATTATCAAAATATTTTTTTTAGTTGGTGTAATTATAGGAACTACGGCAACAATTTTTGGGATTTTCTTGGGTGTAACATTTTCGTTTTATGTTGAAAATTTAAGACAGTTTTTAAGTAGTTTTTTTAATGTGAATTTATTTCCTGAGGAAATATACTTTTTAAGCACAATGCCTTCAGAAATTAACTCTTTTTCAGTATTTTTAATCTCGGTATGTTCAATTTTAATAACTATAATCGTTTCAATTTTTCCGGCATTAAAAGCTGTGAAACTAGATACAATAAAAGCTATAAAGTATGAATAATTTGATTAAATTATCAAATATTAATAAATCTTTTGATAAGATTAAGAAAATAAAAGTTTTAAAAAAAATTTCTTTTTCATTTAAAAAAGGAAAGATTTATTCTTTAATGGGCCCCTCTGGATCTGGTAAATCTACTTTATTAAATCTTCTTTCTTTAATTGACAGACCTTCCTCAGGATCAATAAAAGTAGAAAATACAATTATAAATTTTAATGATAACAGTAAAAATGATATTATAAGAGCTAATAAGATTGGTATCATTTATCAACAAGACAATTTATTACCTGATTTTACAGCCTTAGAAAATATTTACTTGGCTAGTTTAGCTTCCGGAGTGAATAAAAAAGAATCTATTTTAAGAGCCAAAGATTTATTAAAAAAAGTTGGACTTTTAAAAAGATCAAATCACTTTCCATCTGAACTTTCTGGTGGAGAAAAACAAAGAGTATCTATCGCGAGAGCATTAATTAATAATCCACAGATTATTCTTGCTGATGAACCAACTGGTAGTTTAGATTTTAATACTGCAAAAGATGTTTTTAATATTTTAAAAAAACAAATAAATTCAAACAGATTGATAATTTTTGCAACCCATAATAGATTTTTTGCAAATAAGTCTGATTGCTTATTAGAAATAGATGATGGTAATATAAAAACCATTAATGGTAGAATCATTAAATAAAAATTTTAATCATTTAAAGATACACACACAATATTCTATTTGTGAAGGTGCAATTAAAATTGATACATTGAAAGAATTTTCAAAAGAAAATCAAACCAAATCCTTAGCTTTGTGTGATACGTCTAATTTATGTGGTGCTTTAGAATTTGCTGAAAAAATATCTAAATCAGGCACACAACCAATTATAGGCACACAAATAAATTTTAAATTTAGCGAAACAATAGGTTTATTGCCTTTATTTGCTTTAAATGAGGAAGGCTACAAACGTATAATTGAGTTATCATCATTATCTTTTTTAAATGATAATGAGATGTCTGAACCGTATTTAGATTTTGAAAAATTATTAGAAAAAAATGATGGTGTTGCAATATTCTCTGGTACAGTAAATGGTCTATTTGGACAACTTTTTGATAAAGGAAAAACATCTGAAATTGATGAATGTTATTCAAAAATTAAATCTAAGTTTCATGATAGATTCTATATTGAAATTCAACGTCATAATGATCAAAATGAAAATATTTTTGAAAAGTTTAATTTAAAAAAATCATCAGAATTTGAAATTCCACTAATAGCTACAAATGAAGTTTACTATATCGATAAAGATATGCATGAAGCACATGATGCATTGATTTGTATTAAGAATAAAACTTATATAAATGAAAAAAACAGATTAAGATTAACTGATCAACATTATTTAAAAAATAATTCTGAAATGGCAGAATTATTCTCAGATATACCAGAAGCATTAGAAAATAATTACAATTTTCCATATCGATGTAGCTTTAGGCCAATGTTTTCAAAACCTATTTTACCCAATATTAGCTCTGAAAAAGGAGGAAATGCAGATGAAATTTTAAAAAAAGAGTCATTAGAAGGGTTAAAAGATAAATTGATTAAAGATTTAAAAATTAATAGCAAAAATTTTTTAAATGATTCTAAATATTTAAAATACAAAGACAGATTAGATCATGAGCTAGATATTATAATTGCAATGAAATATTCAAGTTATTTTTTAATTGTGTCAGATTACATAAGGTGGGCAAAAAAAAATGAAATACCTGTTGGCCCCGGGCGTGGATCAGGAGCTGGTTCTCTAGTAGCGTGGTGCCTGTCGATTACAGATGTGGACCCAATAAAATTTAACCTTATTTTTGAAAGATTCCTGAATCCTGATCGAATTTCTATGCCTGACTTTGATATAGATTTTTGTGAGGATAAAAGAGATTTAGTTTTTGAATATTTAACTCAAAAATACAAAGATAGTGTCGCTCATATTATTACTTTTGGAAAATTAAAAGCAAGAATGGTTATTAGAGATGTTGGCCGAGTATTAGGATTACCGTATGGTTTTGTTGATAGTATCTCTAAAATGATTCCTTTCGATCCCTCAAGACCTCAAAACCTAACCGAATGCATTGGTGGAGAGCCACGGCTCCAAAAATTAATAAATGAAGACGCCAGAGTAAAAAAACTTATAGATCTATCTTTAAAATTAGAGGGATTAAATAGAAATGTTGCAACACATGCAGCAGGTGTTGTGATTGCTGATAGGAAATTAAAAGAGGTTGTTCCCTTATACAAAGATTCCTCTGCTGATTTGTTATTACCTTCAACACAATTTGATATGTATTCAGCAGAAAATGCAGGATTAATCAAATTTGATTTTTTAGGATTGAAAACACTTACAGTTATTAATAACACTCAAAAACTAGTTAAAATAAATAACAAAGATTTCAAAATTGAAGATATTGACTTTGAGGATCAAAAAGTTTTTGAATTATTATCTTCAGGGAAAACAGTTGGTCTTTTTCAAATTGAAAGTTCTGGTATGAGAGAAGCTTTGATACAAATGAGGCCAAATCATATAGAGGATATAATAGCTTTAGTTGCTCTTTACAGACCAGGTCCAATGAGCAACATCCAGATTTATAATGATTGCAAACATGGTAGACAAAAACCTGACTACTTACATCCGTTACTTGAGGATATTTTGAAACCTACTTACGGTGTAATAATTTATCAAGAACAAGTAATGCAAATTGCTCAAAAATTGTCAGGCTTTACAGCTGGTCAGGCAGACATTCTAAGAAGGGCGATGGGAAAAAAAAAGAGATCTGAATTAGAAAAACAAAAACAAAACTTTATAGCTGGTGCAGTTAATAAAGGTATAAGCAAAGATGTAGCTGCTGGAATATTTCTTAAAATAGAACCTTTTGCCGAGTACGGTTTTAATAAAAGTCATGCTGCTGCTTATGCGATAATATCTTATCAAACTGCTTTTCTTAAAAATTACTATCCAAAAGAATTTATAGCTGCTTCAATGAGTATGGATATTTCAAATCAAAATAAACTCAGTGAATTTTATGAAGAATTAAAAAGATTAAACATAGAAATTATAAGACCAAATATAAATCAATGTTTTGCAAATTTCAGAACTGAAGATGGAAAATTTTATTACGCGTTAGGTGGAATTAAAGCGGTAGGATTTGAAGCAGTTTCTAATATTGTTAAAGAAAGATTACAGAATGGAAAATTTAAGTCAATTAATGATTTTTTTAGTCGCGTAAATCCAAAAGATATTAATAAACTGCAATTAGAGGGTTTAGTAAAAGCGGGTGCTTTTGACGATTTTAATAGTAATAGAAAATCTTTATTTGATACAATTCCAAATTTTATAACAAAATCAAAAAATATTTTTGAAAATAAATCAATCAATCAAATCAATCTTTTTAGCGATGAGAATGATCAAGATAATGAAATAATTTCTAATACAGATGATTGGAAATTTGAAGAAAGATTGTCAAAAGAATTTGAGTCTGTTGGTTTTTTTATTTCAGGCCATCCACTAAATCAATATAAAGATATTTTTTCAGATTATAATATTATAGATTATCAAAGTTTTAATAACGATGAGAATTTAAAAGAATGTAATATTGCTGCAACGTTACTTAAAATTCAAGAGAGAAAAACTTCAAAAGGTAACTCTTATGCTGTATTGAAATTAACAGATTTAACAAGTGTATTTGAATTATTTGTTTTTTCAGATATTTTAGATCTTAACCGAGAAGTTTTAAAAGAGGGAACTTCTTTAATCTTAACACTTGCAAAATCATTATCAAATGATGAGAATAGATTTAAAAGAATCAATATCCAAAAAATAGGATCACTTCAGGAAATAATTAATAAACCTATAAAAGAAGTGACTTTTGAAATTTGTTCAGTTGAAGAATTAGAAAATATTTCAAAATATTTGAACAAAAATGGTGAAACCTTAGTAAATATAAATTTGACTACAAAAAACAATAATCTTAAATTTAGGCTAGAAAATAAACGAAATTTAGATAGAAAGTCTCTAAATCTCATAAGAAATTCTGAAATATCAGCAATTATTAATTAATTAATACTTGTTAATTAATTAAAATCTTTGTAAATATTCCTCAATTAAATTAACACGCACACAGTATTTGGTTTAATACCTCCGGTCCTTAAGTGGAAATTACTGTGGTGGCTTAACCGGGAATAAATATGAAGATACCAAACGTTACAATTCAACAATTACTCGAAGCTGGTGTTCACCTTGGTCACAAAACCCTTAGGTGGAACCCAAAAATGAAAAAATATATATTTGGAAAAAGAGACTCAATTCACATTATAGATTTAACTCAAACTCTAGAACTAACAAAAATTGCTCTAGAAAAAGTTCACAATACAATATCAAATAATGGAAAAATTTTATTTGTTTCAACAAAAAAACAGGCATCAGAGGCTATAGCTGATGTAGCAAAAGAAACAGATCAGTATTTTGTAAACTATAGATGGCTGGGGGGTATGCTTACAAATTGGGGCACCATTTCTAATTCAATTAAAAAACTTAAAAAATTAGAAACAGACCTTGTTGCTGAAAATAGAGGCTTTACGAAAAAAGAACTTCTTAAAATGAGTGTTAAAAAAGATAAATTGCAACGATCTTTGGGAGGAATAGCTGAAATGAAAAAAATTCCAGATTTAGTATTTATCATAGATACAAATTATGAGTCATTAGCTATCCAAGAGTCAGTAAAATTAGGAATACCAATTATTGCAATTCTTGATAGTAATTCAAATCCTGATGGTATAGATTTTCCAATACCTGGAAACGATGATGCCAGAAGATCAATTGATTTATACTGCAACTTAATTAAAGATACTATCATTTCCGCTAAAAAAAATCTTAATGTGGCTGAGCCAAAAATATCAACTGAAGATAATAAAGATGAAAACAATAAAAACCAAACAATAGCTGAAATTGATCGCGATAAATTAGATAAAAAGTTTTCAAAAAAAAAAGAGAAAAAAATTAATTAAGATGAGTGATATTGAAAAAATAAAAAAATTAAGAGAAGCTACAGGAGCGGGTTTTAAAGATTGTAATCTGGCAATTAAAGAGTCCAATGGTGATTTAGATAAAGCAGTCGAAATTTTGAGAATAAAAGGTATTTCAAAAGCATCAAAAAAAATGTCAAGAGAAGCAAAAGAAGGTGTTGTAGCAATTAGCGGAGACGAGAAAAAATCATCAATAATAGAAGTAAATTGTGAAACTGATTTTGTTGCCAAAAATGATGATTTCATAAATTTTGTAAAAGAATTAAGTGATCTTAATAATAATCACTGTTCAGATCTTGATGAATTAAAAAAAGCTAAGATGAAAAATGGATCTTCCGTAGAAGATAACTTAGTTGCTTTAATAGCAAAAATTGGAGAAAAAATAACAATTGGTAAAACTAAAACAATTTCAAACTCATCATCTATCAACTATCAATATTTACACACAGTTGTAAAAGATAATTTAGCTAAGTTAGGTGTAATTGTTTCATTAGAAACTAAAGAAAATTCTGATGTGGTAAAAACTTTTGGAAAACAATTGTCAATGCATATCGCGGCCTCTAATCCTTTGGCTCTAGAATCAAAATTAATTGATAAAAGCATAATTGATAAAGAGCAGCAACTAGTTACAGAAGAACTTAAAAATTTGGGTAAACCTGAAGAAATAGCAAAAAAAATAAGCTTAGGTAAAATGACCAAGTTTAAGGAAGAGAATGCATTATTAACCCAAGCTTGGGTAATGGAGCCAAAAAAAAAAGTTCAAGATGTTTTAAAAGAACTTTCTATCAATGATTTGAAAATAAAAGATTTTAGCAGGATAAAGATAGGTGAGTAGATGTTTAATGAAAAGTCTCATAATCTGAGAATGGATAAAGCAATTGAAGTTTTTTCAAAAGAATTATCTTCATTAAGGACTGGTCGAGCTAATGCAGCCATGTTGGATTTAGTAAAAGTAGATGTATATGGTCAACAAATGCCAATCAATCAGATTGGAAGTATTACAACGCCTGAACCTAGAATGATAAATATTCAGGTTTGGGATTTAAATAATGTGAATTTAGTTGACGCTGCAATAAAAAAATCAGAACTTGGATTAAATCCCCAAATAGATGGTCAATTGATAAGACTACCAATACCTGAATTAAATGAGGAAAGAAGAACAGAATTAAAAAAATTGATAAAATCTATGGGGGAAAAATGCAAAATATCAATTCGAAATATTCGTAGAGAAGCCAATGAAGAACTTAAAAAACTTTTAAAGTCAAAAGAAATTGGTGAGGATGAAGAAAAATCTTTTGAAAAAAGCGTGCAAAATATAACTGATAACCATATTAAAATGGTAGATGATAAGGTTTCTCTTAAAGAAAAAGAAATAATGACAATATGAACCCACTGAATCATGTAGCCATTATCATGGATGGTAATGGAAGATGGGGTATCAAATTTAAAAATTCTAGGAATGCTGGACATAAAGCAGGTCTAGAAACTGTTGAAAAAATTATTAAAGAAAGTGTTAAGCAAAAAATAAAGTATTTAACATTATACGCATTTTCAACTGAAAATTGGAAAAGACCAAAAAAGGAAATAAAATATTTATTTAATCTATTAGAAAATTTTTTGTTAAATAGAATAGATGAACTTCATAAACAAAATATTAAATTAAAAATAATTGGAGTTAAAAACTTTTCAACAAAATTAAATAAATTACTTAATTTATCTGAAAAAAAAACAGCAAAAAATAAAAAACTTCAAATAAATCTAGCACTTAATTATGGATCTAAGTTTGAGTTAATAAATGCGTTTAAAAGTATTATAAAAGGTAAAGATAAAATTAATGAAAAAAATTTGTCTAAATATTTACAAACAAAAAACATTCCTGACCCAGATCTATTAATAAGGACAGGTAATACAAAAAGACTTAGTAATTTTTTATTATGGCAATTAGCTTATTCAGAAATTTTTTTTGAAAAAAAATTATGGCCGGATTTTAATGAGAAAGACTATAATAAAATAATTAAAAAATTTAAAAATATTAAAAGAAATTTTGGTAAAATATGATTTTTAGTGAATTACAAAAAAGAATACTAAGTTCACTTATTTTGATACCAGTGTCCTTTTTTTTTATAATTCAAGGATCAATTTTTTTTACATTTTTTTTGAGTTTTATTTTTTTTGTAACAAGCTATGAATGGATAAAGATGAGTAAAAAAAAGGAACTAATTAAAATTTTTGGAATAATTTTTTTGTTTTTTTCTTTAAGCACAGCCTACTTTATAAGAGAAAATTATAGTCTTAATTTTATTCTGTTGATAATTACAGTTTGTATTTTTACTGATATTGGAGGTTATGTATTTGGAAAGGTATTTAAAGGACCAAAGTTATCTAAAATAAGTCCAAATAAAACTTATTCAGGGGTATTTGGCAGTTTTTTAATTTCCTTAATAGCAGCTTTAATTTATATAAATTATTTTGGCAAAAAATATCTATTAGAAATAGACCAAGCCTGGATAGTTTTATTAATATTATTTGTTTCGCTTATTAGTCAAGTTGGTGATTTAATTATTTCTTATTTTAAAAGAAAAGCTAAATTAAAAGACACTGGTAAAATAATACCTGGTCATGGTGGTTTATTAGATAGAATTGATGGTTTAATATTTGTATTTCCAACATTATTTATAGTAAATTTAATCTTAAATTAAATACTATCATGAAAAAAAAAATTGTTATTTTAGGATCTACAAGCTCAATTGGAAAATATTTACTTGAAATTATCAAAAAAGATAAAAAATCTTTTCAAATAGAATTAATTACTGCAAATACAAAATATAAAGAATTATTAAGACAGGCTAATTTATTTGATGTTCGAAATATAATCATCACTGATATCAAAAGTTATAAAAAAGCAAAAAAAAACAACCAAAATAAAAAGATAAATATATTTAATAGTTTTGATAATTTAAAAAAAATTTTACCCAAAAAAGTTGATTATGTAATGAGTTCTATTTCTGGAATAAATGGTCTTACCCCAACATTTGCAATTATTAAACATACTAAATTGATAGCAATAGCAAACAAGGAAACTATTATTTGTGGGTGGCCTTTAATAAAAAAGGAATTAAAAAAAAATAAAACAAATTTCATACCAGTTGACTCAGAACACTTCTCTATTTTTTCTTTATTACAAAATAACAAAATAGATGAAATAGATAGAATTTACATAACAGCATCAGGTGGACCATTTATTAATTTACCAAAAAATAAATTTAAAAATATTAAACCAAAAGATGCTCTTAAACATCCAAACTGGAAAATGGGTAAAAAAATAACAATAGACTCCTCTACTTTGATGAATAAAGTTTTTGAAGTAATTGAGGCTCGAAATATTTTTGATATTAAATATAAAAAAATTTCAATTCTTATCCATCCAAAATCTTACATACACGCTATAGTAAAATTTAGGAATGGCTTGAGTAAAATTCTTATTCATGAACCAAATATGAAAATACCTATTTATAATACTTTGTACTCGTCAACTAAAAAAAATTATACAACAAAAAGTTTAAATTTGAATATTTTAAATAATCTAAAACTAAAAGAAGTAGATGAGTCAAAATTTCCATTAGTTAAATTATTGGATAAACTTCCAAATTATCCCTCATTATTTGAAACAATTTTAATTACAATAAATGATCTTCTGGTGCATAAATTTCTAGAAAATACCTTAAGTTTTAAAAAGATGGTAAATTTGATTATTAAATTTTCAAATTTAAAAGAATTTGAGAAATTTAAGAAAATTAAGCCTAAAAATGTAAAAGATATCTATCGTTTGAGGGATTATGTAAGTTTAAAAATAAATACTTTAGGTATATAAGACATTATTTTTTATGTTTAAATTTATTTTAAAATTTGTGTTATTTTTTTATATTTTTGGAAGTTATTCATATTCAGAAATTTTAAAAAAAGTTGATATAACTGGAAATCAAAGAATTTCAGATGAAACTATCTTAGCACTTGGAAAAATTTCAATTAATCAAGATTTAAATGAAAATATTATTAATGAATTTTTGAAAAATATTTATGACACAAATTTTTTTAGTGATATTAAAATTTCCTTTGACAAGAATGTTTTAAATATTTCTTTAGTAGAAAATCCCATTATTGAAAATATTGAAATCATTGGTATTAAAGATAAATCTTTTTTAGAGGAAATATCAAATTCAATGATTCTAAAAAATCGTATGTCTTTTACCAAAGAACAATTAAATCATGACATAAATATTATAAAAAATATTTTAAAAACAAATGGATTTTATTTTTCAAAAGTAGATTCATCAATTGTAAAAAAAGATGCTCTTAATTCGATTCAATTAAAAATTGATATAGAACAAGGAGAGAGAGCGAAAATTAAAAAAATAATATTTATTGGTGATAAAAAAATCAAAGATAAAAAATTACTTGAAATTATTGCTTCTGAGGAACATAAATTTTGGAAATTTATTTCAAGGAAAGTTTATTTAAACGAGTCATTAATTAATTTTGATAAGCGTTTACTTAGAAATTTTTACCTTAATCAAGGTTATTATAAAGTAAATGTTTTAGACTCATTCGTTGAATTAGATGAAGAGGCGTCATTTAAACTTGTTTTTAACATCGATGCAGGTGAAAAATTTTATTTCAATGATCTTTCCCTTTCATTACCTGAGGATTATAAAAAAGAAGATTTCAAAAAAATTGAAAAAATATTTAAGAAATTAAAAAATAAAAAATATTCAATTAATAATATTGATTTAATTTTAGAAGAAATTGATAAAATTGCTTCATTGAGACTATACGATTTTATGAATGCTGACGTTGAGGAAGAAATAATTGATGATAATAAAATAAACTTTAATTTTAAAGTAAGTGAGTCAAAAAAATATTATGTTGAAAGAATTAATATTTTTGGAAACTTTCAAACAATAGAAGAAGTAATTCGTAATCAATTAATTGTTGACGAAGGAGATCCTTACAATGAGCTTTTGTTTAATAAGTCAGTTGATCAGATAAAATCTTTAGGAATATTTAAAAAAGTAAGAGCTGAAAATGTAAAAGGATCTGATGAGAACCTCAGAGTTGTAAATTTAATTGTCGAAGAACAACCAACAGGCGAAATTAGTCTCGGTGCCGGCGTAGGTACTGGCGGTTCGACGATTGGTGGTGGTGTTAAAGAAAAAAATTTTTTAGGCAAAGGTATCAATTTGAATACAAGCTTGGAAATTTCAGAACAAAGCGTCAGAGGGCAGTTCGTATATTCTAAACCAAATTTTGCTTATACTGACAATACTTTGTTTACTTCAGTTCAATCTTTATCAAAAGATTTTATGAAAGATTTTGGTTACAAAGTTTCTACTACAGGATTTTCTGTAGGAACCAAATTTGAGCAGTATGAAAACTTTTTTTTTAGTCCTGAATTAGATGTTTCTCTTGAAGACTTGGAAACAAATTCTTCAGCTTCAAGTTCATTAAAAAAACAGGAAGGAACTTACGAAGATTTCTACTTTAATTATGGTTTAGATTATGATTTAAGAAATTCTTCTTATAGGGCATCGTCAGGTAGTAAAACTGCTTTTCACCAACAACTTCCTGTTATTTCAGAAAATAACGAAATTACAAATACCTTTATATTTACCCAATATAAAACATTAAACAGATCTTCAGACATGGTAGGAAAAGCCAGCTTTTTTTTGAGATCAGTCAATTCACTTGATGGATCAGATGTCAGAATTTCAAAGAGAGCACACATGCCATACAGCAGACTAAGAGGCTTTGAAAAAGGTAAAATAGGACCAACAGATAACGCAGATTACATTGGCGGAAATTATGTTACTGCTTTAAACCTCTCAACAAATTTACCTGGTCTTTTTAATACAGTTGAAAACATTGATTTTTCATATTTCATCGATGTTGGAAACGTTTGGGGTGTGGACTATGATAGTTCAATTAACGATTCAAACTTCATTAGAAGTTCAACAGGTGTTGCTTTAGATCTTTTAACACCAGTAGGCCCGTTAAGTTTTTCATTGACACAACCATTAACAAAAAAATCATCAGATGTAACAGAGTCGTTCAGATTTAATTTAGGAACAACTTTCTAATGAAAAAAAAAAATTTCGGATTATTTGTATTAATTTTTTTTCTTATAAATCTAACTAATTCAGTAGCGCAAGAAAAATTTATATTTATTGATGTAAACTATATTTTTAATAATTCCACTGTAGGAAAAAAAATAAATAAGATGATCCAAGATGATACTAAAAGAATAAATGAAGATCTTCAAAAGTTTAATAAAAAAGTTGTAAAAGATAGAAAAATATTGTTAACGCAGAAAAATGTTGTTTCCAAAGAGGAGTTTGAAAATAAAGTCGCAAAACTAGAAGATGATATAAAGGAATATAATTCAATTATAAAAAAAAAAAATGATAAATTATTAAGTTTAAAAAAACAAGCAAGGGTCGAATTTACAAATAAATTAAATTTGATTTTAGAACAATATTCTAAAGAAAATTCTATAGCTATGATATTAAAAAAAGAAAATGTTATAATAGGGAAAACTTCATTAGATGCATCAAAAGAAGTATTGGAATTATTTAATAGTAAGGTAAAAAAAATATCAATTAAATAAACATGAAATTATCAAAAAAAGAGATATCAAATTTATTACCGCATAGGGAGCCAATGTTATTAATTGATGAATTAATTGATATACAGAAACTTAAATCTGCAACAGCAATAATGAATGTTAAAAAAGACGGTTTTTATGTCCAAGGACATTTTCCAGGACAACCTGTAATGCCAGGAGTTTTGATTGTTGAAGCATTTGGACAAGCTGCAGCTGCGTTGACTGCGCATGGAATAGATAAAGAAACTTACGATAATAAATTGGTATTTTTGATGAGTATTGAAAAAGCACGATTTAGAAATCCAGTTATTCCTGATTGTAAATTAGAGTTAAAAATTGAAGCAATTAGATCACATGGAAGAGTGTGGAAATATAAGGGTGAAGCTTATGTTGAGGGAAAAAAAATGGCTGATGCTCAATGGTCTGCTACAATCGTTGATAGAAAATAATTAGTAATATTAGTTGATACACAGAATATCAAAAGTTTTGATAGATATTCTCTTATGTTAAATCCTTTTTTTAAAAATGTTGGTCCATTTAGTATTGAAAAATTACTTAATAATATTGAGTATAGTAACAAAGAAAATTTTAAAAGAGATAAAATTTACAACGTATCAGATTTAGTAAATGCAACCTCCAGGGATTTGACTTTTTTTCATTCAAAAAATTATTCATCATTAGCATCAAAAACCAAAGCTTCTTATTGCGTGACTTTAGACAGTCTATCTAATTTTCTACCAAGAACTTGTAAAAAAATAATTGTAAAAAATGTTTTATTAACCATAGCAAAAATAACAAAAGAATTTTATCCAAATTCAATTACTGACAATTTTGATCAAACTGTAAAGGATATTTCTAAAACTTCTTTTAAAAAGAAAATTAAATATGGAAAAAATGTTTTAATAGGAAAAAGCGTAAAGATAGGAAAAAATTGTTTAATAGGTCATAATACAATAATAGAAAAAAATGTAGTTATAGGCTCTAATTGCTCTATAGGTTCTAATGTTATTATTAGAAATACAATCATTAAAGATAATGTAAATATTTTAGATGGATGCGTAATAGGAAAAAAAGGTTTTGGATTTTTTCCAAATCAAAAAAAAAATATAAGATATCCTCACATTGGAATTGTAGTAATAAATGAAAATTGTGAAATTGGATGTGGATCTACAATTGATAGAGGTTCTTTATCAAATACGATAATTGGTAAAAATACATATTTGGACAATCAAGTGCACATTGCACATAATAATAAAATTGGAGATAATTGTATTATTGCAGGGCAAGTTGGTTTTGCTGGAAGCTCTTCATTGGGAAATAACGTTATGATTGGTGGGCAAGCAGGTGTTTCTGGACACTTAAAAGTTGGAAATAACGTACAAATTGGAGGTGGTAGTGGTGTTATTAATGATATACCAGATAATTCGAAAGTTATGGGATATCCAGCAAAAAATTTAAGAGAATTTATAAAAAACAATAGATGATAGATAAAACTGCAGTCATAGATCCAAAAGCAAAATTAGAAAAAAATGTAGAGATTGGCCCTTATTGCGTAATAGGCCCTAATGTTGAGATTGGAGAAAACACCGTTATTCAGTCCCATGTAAATATCTCTGGAAATGTCAAAATTGGAAAGGGGAATAAGATATATCCTTTTGTTTCTATTAATGACCCTCAAGATTTAAAATTTGCTGGAGAGCCAACTAATCTAATAATTGGTAACAATAATAAGATTAGAGAATATGTAACAATAAATCCTGGTACAGTTGGTGGTGGAAGTAAAACAGTAATTGGAAATAACTGTTTATTTATGATTTCTTCACATATTGCTCATGATTGTCAGGTTGGAAATAATGTAATAATCGCAAATAACGTTCCATTAGGGGGACATGCAATTATTGAAGATAATGTTGTTATTGGAGGCAACTCTGCAGTCCAACAATTCACAAGAATAGGTAAAATGGCTATG
>MDTD01194524.1_pt1 | contig 25338 bp, 21 predicted proteins | sample 811221 | NCBI WGS metagenome assembly MDTD01 (sample SAMN05326646, study PRJNA326480) | marine metagenome | isolation source: seawater | place: Pacific Ocean: South West | collected 2011 | reverse complement strand
GTCTTGCCGTCGGGGCTGGCCTGGAACGAGGCGCGCTCCGGGTTGCCAAAGAGGACTTCCCGCGAGATGACTTCGACGTCCCGAGCCGACTTCACGCCGGGTTCGATGCCCGCCGACGAGGCCTGAGCGGTGAAGCCGATGGAGAGCCCGCAGATGGCCGCGAGCATGGTCTTCGTGCTGTTCATGTTCATTCCCTTGTGAATCGCGTTGTGCGAGAAGCCTTGCGCTTGGTGTGTACCCGGGTGGACGATAGGGGATGCGTTGGCGTGCGCACGTCCCCACCTCAGTCGTTCCCGGCTTTCAGATCATTGGGCGTCGGATGAACCGGGATTCTCTTCCGGACCGGACGTGTCGATTTCCCCGCGGGCGACGGCTTTCTTGATCGCTAGGTCCCCAAGCCTCGCAAGAATCAGCAGCACCGCCACCGAAATCGCGATCCCGACGGGCAGATACCAGCCGGGCCTGGCGCTCGAGAGCGCGTCCTTGGAGATCTCCCCCTCGACAAGCGTGCCGAGGTACGCGACCACCGCGGTGCGTGGCAGCATGCCCAGGGCTGTGCCGATGACAAACGGCACAAGATCGACCTTCACCGAAGCGAGGACGAGGTTGGTGATCGCAAACGGAGAGTTCGGCGGGAAGCGGATGAGCGTGATGATGCCGAGCGTGCGCCAGAAGCCGCGGTGTTCGCCGTCGCCCTCGCGGTCGGGAAAGAACGAGCGGACGACGATGTTCCACTTTGGGTGCTGCTGAACGCCCTTGAGGGCGTCGTCGCCCGTGACGCCGCGGGCGAGGAAGTAACCGATGAGCGACCCGCCCAGGAAGCCACAGAGCGCCCCGGGCAGCCCGAGCGCGAGCCCGAACGCGTACCCGCCGAGGGCCGCCTGCGCGAAGGTGGGCAGGATCGCAAAGCCGCTGGTGAGCGCAAAGACCGCGACATAGAGCAGCAGGCCGGCCGTGCCCATGTCGCGGAGCTTGGGCGCGATGACCGGGATGGACCCGAGCAGGATGAACCCGCCCAGAGCGGGCAGAAAGGCCGCGACGATGGCCGCCGGCCCGGCCCGGCCGAAATCTGAGAAACGAACCTCGCTCTCGGACGAGGATGCGGGAGCCGATTCGGGTTGTTGGGGCGCGTCGGTCATGAGACCGAGCCTAGGAGAGGAAAGTGACAGACGCCGACGGACCGCTCCAACCCGAGATGGGTGCCTTGTGCACAGACCGTTGAAAACAACAAACCGGACCGCCTGGGCTGAGCCCGTGCGATCCGGTTCGTCTGGCAAAGAGGCATCGGAAGACACTCCGAGGACTCTTTGCCTGTGTCAGGTCAGCGGGCGCTGGCAGCGGGGAGTCACGATGCCCGCCGTCCCGACACTCGGTTGTCTGTCATTGGGAAACGCGCTCGCACGGTTTCCGTTACTCAGTCCTTCTTTTCAAGAAGCTTGATGATTTCGTCCTCTCGACTCTCAAGCCTCCGGACCATCTCTTCGAGCTTGCGCTCAAGAGCGTCTACCCGGCGCTCGAGATCGCGGTTGCGGGTCGCCAGATCATCTCGTTCGCGCTGGACGCTTCTGAGCTTCTCGACCACCGCGTTGCTCCGGTCGCGGGCTTCACGCTCGACCCGCTCGGCACGGTCTGCGTGCTCGCGGGCTTCGTCCGTGTCGCGTTGGATGATGAACGCCCGGCCGTCGGGCTCGGCGCGGAAGAGGCGGTCGTTCTCGCCCAGCTCGCGCAGCTTGGCGAGACGTTCCTCGAGGCGGCGCATTTCGTCGGCGTGCACGCGGGCCTGTGAGCGGATCCGGTCGGCCTGCTCGCGGATCTCGTCCTGGTGCTCGCGGAGTTCTTGACGATTCAGTTCGTGCAGCTCGCGCTGGCCCTGGGCATCACGCCGAAGCGTGAACGCACGCACCCGGGCCTCCGCAGCCTGCTTCTGGGCCTGCTTCAGGGCCCGTTCGAGTTCCTGCTTCGCCTCGGGGGGCAGGCCCTCCATGTCGAAGTCGAAATCGAACTCGCCGAAGAAGTCGTTCTCATCCATGTCGCCGAAGGGCTCGAACTCGCCGAAGGCCATGTCGTCGTCGTTGATGCGGATGTTGAATCGGCCCGGCTCGCCCGAGCGGAGCGTCAGCGCACGGGGGGCACCGAGTCGTTCGGCGCTGTAGGGCGCCAATTCAAGCTTGAGCTTCTTCTTCTTGCCCTCGCGGATGACGATGACATGCACGTCGTCGCCCGGCTTGTGCTTCTTCAGCACCTCGAGCAGGACGTTGCGTTCCTGGATGCGCTTGCCGTCGACCTCGATGATGACGTCGCCCGATTCGATACCCGCCTCGTCGGCCGGGAGGCCCTTGAGCGTCTCGATGACGTACACGCCCTCGCCCGCATCCAGGCCCAGCTTCTCGCGGATCTCATCCGAGACCTCGTCGTGCTTGATCCCGATCATGACTTTGGGCGGCTCGGAGACCCAGGCCACCGCTGCGGGCGGCTCTGGCGCATCCGGTGCATCGAACCATTCGATGGCGTCCGGCGCGTCGGGCGCTGCGGGCATATCAGGGGCCGCGATCTCGATGGGGGGCCAGTCGGCGATGCCGCCCTTGAAGCCTGCGGGGAATTCGGTCATGTCGAAGTGCGGGATGTCGATGATGACGGGCTCGTCGCCGTCCTTGAGGACGATAAAGCCGCCCTCTTCATCGAGCTTGTAGCGGTCGTCTTCGACGTCCTTGCCGTTGAGCTTGAAGACCGTGACCTTGCCGTTCTCGATTTTGATCTCGTACGACTGGTTGCCGTCGGACTTGAGGATCGTGGTGGACGAGGAGACCTTGGCCTTCGGTGCCGGGGACGCGTCCTGCGCGAGAGCGGTCGCAGCCAGGCCGGCGGCGGCGATCATGGCTACGAGTGTCGATTTGCGGATCGGTGTGTGTCGCATGTTCATGCTCCTAAGTGTTTCGGTGTTCGGGGCGCTCACCAGGCCAGAGGCTCGGGCGCACTCGGGGAAGCCGGGGGAAGTGTGGGCGTGATTTTGGCGGGCACGATCTGCACCTGCCCCGACTCGGTTTCGACCTGCTGGTACACATCGCGCACAACGACGCGCTCGATGATGGGGCGGATATAGACGACCTCGTAGCCCGAGCCGTCGGTCAGCGGCTGCTTGTCGAGCACGATGCCGCTGGGCATCTCGCCGATGACCGAGCCCGACTCTTTGCCGAGGTCCAGATACTTCTGGAGCGCATCGCCCGCGGTATTGACCACGTTGCTGGCGATGCCGGCCTGGTGGCCCTCCTGGCTGTTGAAGATCAGCGGATCGCCCGGGCGCAGGCCGACCGACCACGCGACCGCGACGAGAGCGGCTGCGGCCCAGCCGCCCCAGACTCCAGCAAACCGCAGCCGTTGCGCGGGGCTCGACTTCGGGTGCATGTGCACGGGCAGCTCGACGGTGTCGGCCAGATCGCCCGCGTGCTCGACGATGTCGATGGTGCGCTTGCGCAGGTCTTGGAGCTCGGCGATCTCGGCGAAGACGGACTCATCGTCGCCGGCGATCTGGCGGAACTCGGCCCAGTCCTGGCCCGTCGCTTCGCCGTCGATGATCCGTCCGATCAGCACATCGCGCCGATCGTTTGGTTCCTGGTGAAGCTGGTCGTTCATGACGGACTCCTTGCGATGTGTTCCCCGCGTGTGTGCTGTGAGGTCTCGGCCAGTTCCCGGAGCATCCGGCGACCCCGCGCGATGCGCGTCTCGATCGTCGTCTCGGGCAGGCCCGTCACCTCGCTGATCTGCTTGTGTGTCATCCCGCGGGCGCAGCGCAGCAGCACGCACTCGCGGTAGGCGTCGGGCAGCTGCTCGATCAGCGAGCCGAGCTGACGCGCCCGCTCCTGTCGCTGACGGCCCGCCTCGGTGGTCAGGTCGCTCGTGCCCTCGCCCTCCTCGGGGACGTTCGGGCGGACCAGCCTGAGCAGGCCCTTGCGGCGGGTCTGCTTCCGGCCCGTCGCCCGGGCCGCGTTGACCGCGACCATCCGGAGCCAGGGCTTCAGAGCCGAGGGGTCATCGAGCTGGTTGATCTTCTGCACCACGGCCAGTGCCACCTCCTGGAGCAGGTCCTCCACATCGACCTGCCTGGGTTTGTGCGCAAGCAGGACCGCGGCGATCCACCGGCGGTGGGTCTTCCAGATCAGCTCCGCAGCCTTGGGGTCTCCCGCGGCGGCCCGGCGCACCAGATCGGATTCATCCACTGCCTCGCCCTCCCGTCCTGTTCCTCGCTGCTGGATGCGCCCGGCCCGCAGGCCCGTCGCAAAGCGTGCATAACCTCTGCCATTCGGTACGGGTTGTACCGATTTCTTCACCCGGGGACGCCCTATTTCCGCACGACTGGACCAGCAAGGCCTCTTCGACGACGCGACCATGCCGCTGGGCGATCACCTGGAGGAGCTCCGCAGGCGCCTGCTCTTCGCCCTTCTCGGACTCATCCCCTTCCTGGTGATCTCCGTCGCCATCGGGCGATGGGTGCTCGATTTCATGACCATCCCGGTCCGCAAGGCCCTGGCCGAGGCGGGTCTGCCCCCAGTGCTTCAGGCGACCAGCCCCGTCGAGGTCTTCGGCTCGTACATGAAGGTCGTCCTGCTGCTGACGATTCTGGGTGGCAGCTGGTGGATCCTGATCCAGCTCTGGCGGTTCATCAGCCCCGGGCTTTACATGTCCGAGCGCCGGTTCGTGTACATCCTCGTCCCGATGAGCTTCCTGCTCACGGTGACGGGCGTCGTGTTCATGTACTACGCGATGCTGCCGGTGGTGCTGACGTTCTTCATAAACTTCGGCTCAACGCTCGGGGCCGAGGACTCGATCACCACGCCCAAGATTGTCGAGGTCTCGCCCGAGGTGATGGCACAGATGCCGACGCTGCCCGTGCTCGAGGGCGATCCTGCCCAGCCCGACGTGGGGCAGACGTGGATCAACTCGGTCTTGATGCAGCAGCGGACGTGCGTGAAGGTCCTGGAGTCGGGCGAGTTCGTGGTGGTCGGCTCGCCCCTGCAGTTGCAGGGCGGGGGCGTGGTGCAGCAGTATCGGCTCACCGAGTACATCAAGCTGGTGTTGACGTTTGCGCTCGGCTTTGCGATCGGGTTCCAGATGCCCGTCGTGGTGCTGCTGCTTGGCTGGGCGGGGATCATCGACCACACAAGCCTGGCGGGGTACCGCCGATACATCGCGATGGGGTGCATGGTGGTCGGGGCCATCCTGACACCCGCGGACCCGATCTCGATGATGCTGCTTGGCGGGCCCTTGTATCTTCTGTTCGAGTTCGGGATGGTCCTCCAGCGGGTTATGCCCGCGAGCAAAGTGGCCGGCGGCTTTCGAAACCAGGACTCGGGCGACTCGCAGAGTGACGCCTCGTGAGCAGCCTCGAGACCGATCTTGAGATGATGCGTCGGGCGCTGGAGCTGGCGCGTGAGGCGTCGGCTGCGGGCGAGGTGCCGGTGGGCGCGGTCGTCTGGGAGACGGCGACAGGCCGGGTGCTGGGCGAGGGGCGAAACCGGCGCGAAGAAGACCGAGACCCGTCCGCCCACGCGGAGCACATCGCGATCCTGGAGGCGAGCCGGGCTGTGGGCGACTGGCGGCTCAACCACTGCTCGCTGGCGGTGACGCTCGAGCCATGCCCCATGTGCGCGGGCCTGATCGTCAATGCCCGCGTCGGGCGGGTGGTCTACGGAGCCGACGACCCCAAAGCCGGGGCGTGCCGATCGCTCTACGAGCTGACGACAGACACCAGGCTCAACCACCGCGTGGAACTGGTACCCGGCGTCCTGGCAGACGAAGCGAGCGACCTGCTCCGGGCTTTCTTCCGCGCTCGACGGGGGAAGTCAGGCGATCCCTGATCGGGTGGTTTGCTATGCGAGGAGTTGTCCCCATATTCATCACAAGCGTGGGGATACAAAGGACAGCTCCGTCCCGAGTGGTGCTGACACCCGGCGGGCCTTTCTCTTCTTTATGAGAGAGTAGAGATTCATCATCACAGTAGTAAGCGCTGTCGGATTGTGAAGATCGGCGGGCGGACCCGCGTAAAGAGCCTGTATCACGCGATTTAGCGGTGTGAATATGGGTGGGGGCGAGGTGTCGGATGCGTGACAATTGCGCGCATCAGCGCGGGCCGGGGTGTCGGTGAGAAGATCTTCATGGTGCGCAAGCTGTCGGATGGGGCGGCGCAGCCGAGCGCAGACGGCGCTTGATACACAACTTGTCCACAGCCAAGTGTCGGGTGCGACTGCCCGGCATCGGGGGAGGCAAGCCGGGGCCTGGCCGGGTTCTACGTCGGATGGAGCGGGCACCGGACGTGGGGAGTGCGGGCCGGTCGGCAGCCGATAGTCTGGGACTGGGTATGAGAAGACGGGGCGATGGAGCGCGACATGACAGATGTGAAACCAGAGGACCTTCGGCAGATCAGTGAGGCCCACGACCGCCTGCGCGCGGAGATCGGCAAGATCGTGGTCGGGCAGGACGAGGTGATCGAGCAGATGCTCGAGTGCATCTTCAGCCGGGGGCATGCGCTGGTGGTGGGGGTGCCCGGGCTTGCCAAGACGCTCTTGATCTCGACGATCGCCCGGGCGCTGAGTCTGGAGTTCAGCCGCATCCAGTTCACACCCGACCTGATGCCCAGCGACATCACGGGCACGGAGGTGTTCCAGGAGGACAAGACGACGGGTCAGCGTTCGCTCTGCTTTATCCACGGCCCGATCTTTGCGAACGTGGTGCTGGCCGACGAGATCAACCGCACGCCGCCCAAGACGCAGGCGGCTCTGCTCGAGGCGATGCAGGAGGGTCAGGTGACCGCGGGTGGCCAGATTCACCTCTTGCCGAGCCCGTTCTTTGTGCTGGCGACACAGAACCCGATCGAGCAGGAGGGGACGTACCCCTTGCCCGAGGCGCAGCTGGACCGGTTCATGTACCAGATCAAGATCGGGTACCCGACGGAGGAGGAGGAGCTCGAGATCGTTCGTCGGAGCTCGAGCAAGGCCGAGGTGGTGATCGACCGGGTGCTTGGAGCAGAGGACATCCAGAAGATGCAGCAGCTCGTGCGTCACGCGCCGGTGGCGGATCACGTGATTCGCTATGCGCTGCGTCTGGCGCGCTCGACCCGCGTGCCCGGGCCGGGCGAGGAGGACCGTCGGCCCAAGGTGATCAAGGACTATGTCGGCTGGGGTGCCGGCCCGCGCGCTAGCGAGAACCTGATCCTGGCGGCCAAAGCCAAGGCGATTCTGTCGGGGCAGACACACGCGGATATCGAGCACGTGAAGGCGGCGGCTCTGCCCGTGCTCCGTCACCGCGTGCTGACGAACTTCAATGCCGAGGCGGACCAGGTGGGGCCGGACGACGTGATCCGCGGCCTGCTCGACGCGGTCGAGGTCGCCGACGAGGACGCGACGAGCCTGAAGGAGGTGGATCGCCTGATGGGCTGATTGGCGCGGCTGCGCCGGGTTGTGAATCAGGCGGGGATGCAGCTGGCCGAGGCGAACTCTGCGACTTCCAAGAGGTCTTCCCGCGAGTAGCCGTCGCAGGCGAGCTGTGACATGCCCCGGGCGGTCGTCATCAGGAAGATGGCCAGCGCTCTCGGGGAGTTTGCGAGCGGATCGCCGATCTCCTGGCGTTTCTCGAGCATGCTCTGGATTTTGTCAGCGATTGACTGTTTGATTTCGTTGATGATCGCGCAGGCGTCCGAGTTCTGCGAGACGCCGGTGCCTGCGCTCTGCATGAGGTAGGAGCCGGGCGGCGTGGTGGGCTCGAGGATCAGATCGACGTACGCCCTGAGCAGGCTCGGCAGCGACTGGTTGGCGGGGACGGAGTCGTCGATGATGTGAAGCAGGCCCGATCCGTGGGTGCTCAAATAATGCCTAAGGGTGTGCCGGTAGAGTTCGAGTTTGCTGCCGAAGGCGTTGTAGATGCTTGACGGCCCGAGGCTCGTGGCCTGGCAGATGTCCGCGATCGAAGCGCGGTCGTAGCCACGCGACCAAAAAACATGCATGGCTCGCTCGAGCACCTCGGCTTCAGGGAGAGAGCGGGTTCTGGGCATAAACGACGACCACCGTATTTAGAGCGAGTGCTTCGCAACTTCATGAAACAGGGGTGATTCCCTGAGAGATCTTACAGCCTACCGAACAGCCCTGCATTCCGGGCTCAACGGGCCCAACGGATATAACTATCCGCCTATAAACAATTTACGGGTGGTTGTGCCACCCGTCCCAAGGCCAAGTTCGATCAAGGAAACGACTTATCGCTCTCGTTATCGACAATCACACGGCCTGTTTGTCATTTGTAGGCGCGAAGAAAATCGCAGCAACAGGTACGAAATATTTGCGTTTGGCGAATCTGGATGGAACGCTTGTTCTAAAATAACGATGGGCTGCATACCGCTGTCCCATGGAGAAGTGTTTCATGCTGACTCAGACCTCCGAATATGCCCTCCGGGCGATGTGTGCTCTGGCGGCTAGGCCGGGGGAAACGGTTCCCGCTGCCGAGCTGGCATCCCAGGCCGACGTGCCCCCGCCCTATCTGGCGAAGATCATGCAGCAACTGGCTGCGACGAACTTTGTGAGCGGTCGGCGGGGAATCGGGGGCGGCTATGCCCTGGCGGTGGATCCGAAAGACGTGACCGCTCTTGAGGTGGTGATGGCTGTCGGGCCGATCCGCAAGCCGAGGACCGATGCCGAGCTCGACGAGCTGGGCGACGGGTTCAAGTCGCTGCACGAGCGTCTGGACCGGGCGGCCTCGGGTGTGCTCGAGGAGTTCCGGCGGTCGACGATCGCGGATCTGATGCAGGATCTGGGCGCGATCCGCCGTGAGCCGGACATGCAGGTCCCGCCGGAGAGCAACGGCGCGCATCACAACATCGCGAGCTGACCGATCTGGCTGAGATTCAGGAATCTCCGTGCACTCCTACGCGCGGTCTTTCGATTCGGGTGAGTAAAGTGTCGGCATGAGTGCCGACACCGAACCCAACGACCAGGCTACAGACCTCCACCCGCTGATCCAGCAGCGGATCGCCAACCGCGAGTCGCTGCGGCAGGCGGGGCAGGATCCCTATGGCTCGGGCGAGGCCGGGCTGATGAGCCTGGCGGCTGCTCATGGGCGATACGACGAGTCGGCAGACGAGGACCAGAAGGCCAACGGCAAGGCCGAGGGGTTCGTCGACAAGCGTCCGGTGGTGACGGTCGCGGGCCGGGTGATCCTGAGCCGGGACAATGGGAAGCTGATCTGGCTCAACCTCCGCGACGACTCGGGCGATCTGCAGGTGGCAGTCAGCAAGCGCGATTGCGACGAGGCGGGGTTCGCGGCGGCCAAGCTGCTCGACAACGCGGACCTGGTGATCGCGACGGGGCCGCTGACAAAGACAAAGACGGGCGAGGTGACGGTGTGGGCGAGCTCGCTCCGGATGGCGAGCAAGAGCCTTGTGCCGCCGCCCGAGAAGTGGGCGGGTTTGCAGGACGTGGAGTCGCGATACCGCAAGCGGTACGTGGATCTGTGGGCGAACCCGGACGCGATGCGTGTGTTCCAGCTCCGGTCGAAGATCGTGGCGGGGATCCGCAGGCTGATGGATGCGCGAGGGTTTATCGAGGTCGAGACGCCCATGCTCCAGACGCAGGCGGGCGGCGCCGCGGCCAGGCCCTTTGTCACCCATATGAACGCGCTCGATATCGATCTGTCGATGCGCATCGCGCCGGAGCTGTATCTCAAGAGGCTGCTCGTTGGCGGCATGCGCAAGGTCTATGAGATCAACCGCAACTTCCGCAACGAGGGCGTCGACAAGCAGCACAACCCGGAGTTCACCGCGATCGAGGCGTACGAGGCGTTCGGGAACTATCACAGTGTGATGGAGCTCTCCGAAGCGATTGTTCGGCACGCGGCCTCGATCGTGTCGGGATCGGACGAGAACCTGACGCTGCCCTTCGGTGACCTGACGATCGATTACGCCAAGCCCTTTGAGCGCGTGACGTACGCGGAGCTCTTCGAACGAGCGCTCGGGTTTGCGATGTCGGACACCGCCAAGGTGCACGAGGCGGCCAAGAAGCACCACATCAAGACGGCGTCTGAGGACGGAACGCCCATGGACGACGTGTGGGTGGTCAACGAGCTCTTTGAGGAGGTCGCGGAGAAGGCGATCGATCCGAGTGTGCCGACGTGGGTCATGGATTATCCGGCTTCGCTCAGCCCGCTGACGCGGCCCAGAGCGGACGATCCGACGATCGCCGAGCGCGCGGACTTGTTCATCGCGGGCATGGAGGTCGGGCCGCACTACACGGAGCTCAACGATCCCGACATCCAGCTTCAGCGCTTTCAGGAGCAGCTCTCGGGGATCGACGACGAGGAGTCGACGTTCCGGACGCTGGACGAGGACTTTGTCGAGGCGCTGCGTGTGGGCATGCCGCCGGCGGGCGGGATGGGGCTCGGGATCGACCGCCTGGTGATGCTGGTGACGAACAGCCAGACGATCCGCGATGTGATCCTGTTCCCTCTGCTGCGTCCTTCAGAGGCGTGAGTCGAGCAGGGTGTGCCATGAAAAACCCCTCGCTTGCGCGAGGGGCTGGTTGGACAGTATGTGGTGTGGGTGTTTAGCCGCCGGCTGAGCCGTGACGGTCTTCGTAGGCCTCGGTGATGACGCGCTGGAGTTCTTCGTCGCTGAGCGGCGCAAGGGCCCACCCGGCGGCTTCGACAAACTCGTCGTCCTGTTTGGCGAGGATTTCGTCGGCGTTCTCGACGAGCGAGGGGTTTGATTCGATCGCGTGTCGTGCGAGTCGGCCAAAGCCCATGAGCGGCTCGGCGAGCCCCTGACGCATAAGGAACCGGCTCTGGGCGCTGGTGATGTCGTCGTTGTTCGAGCCTTCGGGCTGGGCCTGCGCGATGCCGGCCATCATGTTGCGGGTGTAATCCATCGCGATGTGGTGAGTCATGATGGACATCTCTTCGGAGATGACGCCCTGTTCGCTGAGGTATCCGATGATGCCGCCGGGCTGGTTGAGGACCATCGCGACGTCGCCGAGCGGGACGCGGGTGGATTCGTCGGTGATGTCGAAGTCACGGATGACGGTGGTGACCGCGTCGACGCAGGCGCGGGGGTGGGCCTGCGCGACGAGTTCCATCTCGCGGTAGCGGTCTTCGAGGAGGACCTCGATGAACTCCCACTGGTCGCTCTCGATCATGGGGTTGGCTCGGAGGGCGGCCAGCTCGTAGTACTCGTCCGGACCGACGATGGAGCCGTCGTCGGCGGTGTGCCAGATGGGCTCGAATTCGACGGTGCTCGGATCGAACTTGGGCACGTTGGTGCGCGGGTTCTGGGCCGCGGGGGCCTGGGTCTGCGGGCGCTCGGAGAGCGGGACGTATTCGGGCAGCGCGGGGCGCTTGGGCGGAGGCGGGAGTGTCGACTGGGCGCTGGCACCGAGCGTCGTGCCGGCTCCGATCGAGAGGGCCGCGAGGCTGCGAAGAAGGTTGCTGGACATCTCTGCTCTCCTGCTGGAGGTTGGTCTGGAGGGATCGTTGGGCGCCACCACGCCCGGAACATTGTAGAAGGCGGCGGCGGTGTGGGTTGCGGCGTGGGCGCGGGCGGCCCTACTCTCGGACCATGAGCCAGACTTTGCCTGACAGGGCGGCCCTTGCGCGCCAGATCGCGGATTTATCGCTTCTTCGCGGGACGTTCACGCTGCGATCGGGGCGGACGAGTTCGTATTACCTCGACAAGTACCTGTTCTCGACCAGGCCCGAGGTGCTCGCGCCGATCGGGCAACTCCTGGGCGAGGCGATCGGACGTGTCGAGCGGGAGACGGGCCAACAGGCGGATCGGTTGGCTGGCGCGGAACTTGGGGGGATCCCGCTGGTGACGGCGGCATCGCTCGTGACGGGCAAGCCGTGCGTTTTTATACGGAACCAGAAGAAGGACTACGGCACGGCCCGCCAGCTCGAGGGCAAGCTCGAGAAGGGCGAGAAGGTGATCATCGTCGAGGACGTCGCGACGACGGCGGGCCAGACGATCGAGGCGTGTAAGACGCTCGAGGCCGAGGGCGCGACGGTGCTGGCGGCGGTGGTGGTGATTGACCGCCAGGAGGGCGCCAGCGAGAACATGGCCCAGGCGGGCTACCGGATGGAGCGGCTGTTCACAAAGGCCGACCTCGGCGTCGATGAATAAGGCGCTGGCAACAGTCGCTGCAGCGCTGGGGGTTTTTCTGGGCGGGTGCTCGGCTCTGCCCGATGAGCCAACGCGCGCGGTGACCGAGTACGGCGTGAGCACCGAGGGCCGAACGATCACGGTGCACTTCCTCGGCGATGTCGGCCCGAGTGTCCTGGTCATCGGCGGGATCCACGGCTCAGAGCCGGAGGGGCTCGGCCCGGCCAGGACGCTTGTCGAGATGCTCCGCCGGGAGCCGATGCGCGCAAGGGTTGTGGTGATCGAGGATCTGAACCCCGACGGCTCGGTGGCGCTGATGCGGCACAACGCGCGGGGGGTGGATCTGAATCGGAATTGGCCCGCGAGCAATTTCTCGGCGAGCAAGGCGCGCGGGCCGGAGCCGTTGTCGGAGGTGGAGACGAGGTTCGGCGATGACCTGCTCCGGCGCATCGAGCCGGAACTGGTGATTGTGCTGCACTCGATCCCGACGGGTCCCTTCGTGAACCACGACGGGCCCGCGCGGGATCTGGCCGAGATCTTCGCCGAGGCCGCAGACGATGCGGACCAGCGCCATCTGTGGGACGTGCGCCACGAGATGGGCTACGACACACCCGGCTCGATCGGGAGCTACCTCGGGGTCGATCGTGGCGTGGCGACGCTGACGATCGAGTTCGGCCGAGGGCACGACGAGAGCGACGCGACCGCGGCCCTTCTGGCGGGGTTCGAGGCGGTGGTGGGCGAGGTGATCCGTCGCCGAGAGAAATAGAGAAGCAATCGCGCGAACGGTCTGCGGCACAAGGCTGGGGCCGGGGCGGGGCTAGTTGGCTTCATGGATGAGGCGCGCCAGTTCGTGATTGAGCGCGTGCCCCGAGCGGGTCGCGGTGATCTTGGCGCAGAGCGGTCGACCGACGAGCGCGAGGTCGCCGATGAGGTCGAGCAGCTTGTGCCGGGCGGGCTCGTCGCCAAAGCGCAGCGCGTTGTCGATCGGTTTGCCGGTGGTGTCGTCGAGCACGAGCAGGTCGCGTGGCGTGAACGAGGTGAAGAGGCCGAGGGCCTGGGCCTGGTTTGCCTCCGCGAGTGTCGAGAACGTGCGCGCGGGGGCGACGCCTGCGCGGTACTCGTCGGGATCGCCGGCCCATGTTGCGGATTGTGGTTTCAACGGCGAGCCCTCGGGGGGCTCGAAGTGGTAGGTGTAGCTCGGCGTGTCACTCGGCTGGGCTGTGATTGTGGCGCTGCCTGCGCGCACGGTGATGGTTTCGGTGATGGTGAGTGCTTCGGCGTGGTCTGCGAATGTGCGCAGGCCGACGGCGGTAATGGCGTCGGAGAAAAGTCTGGCAGAGCCGTCGCCGATGGGCAGCTCGCCGGTCTCGCCGAGCGTGATGCGCGCATCGGTGATGCCCAGGCCCACGAGCGCGCTGAGGACATGTTCGCAGGTGATGACGCGGGCGTTCCCGAGGGCCAGGCAGGTGTGGCGGGCCGGGAGTGAGGCGAAGGCAGGGATGGGCGAGGCGGCCAGGTGCGCGATGCTCGCGGGGATATCGGCGGAGTTGTGGTCGAAGAGGATGCCAGTGCCCGCGCGGGCGGGTTCGATGGTGCAGCGGGCGGGCGCATCGGTGAAGAGTCCCGTGCCCTGGATGGAGACGGGCGCAGCGAGTGTTCGGCGGTGTGCGATTGCCCGGGTCATGAGGGGCGTTTTTTGTTCTTCGGGGCGGCGAGTCGCTTGAGGGCCGCGAACTCGCGGAAGGCCTGGGAGCGTTCGCGCGCCGGGCTGCCGACGTAGATGCCCCCGGCGGGGATGTCGGAGACGATCCCGCCTCGGGCGGCGAGCTGGGCGCCCTTGCCGACGGTGATGTTGTCGGCGAGCCCGGTCTGCCCGCCGATGACGACGTTGTCCTCGATGACGGCCGAGCCCCCGACGCCGACGAGGCCGCAGATGATGCAGTTCTTCCCGATGATGACGTTGTGCCCGATCTGGCAGAGGTTGTCGATTTTGGTGCCCTGACCGACGCGGGTGGCGGCGAACTTGGCGCGGTCGATGCAGGTGCCGGGCCCGATCTCGACGTCGTCCTCGATGATCACGATGCCGACGTGCGGGAGATGCGTGTGCGTGCCGGTGGCTTTGTCGGTGATGTAGCCGAAGCCCTCACCCCCGATGACGACGTTGGCGCCGATGCGGCAGCGTTCGCCGACGATGCAGCCCAGGGAGATCACGGCCCCGGCGTCGATGCGGGTGTCGGCGCCGACGGAGACGCCCCGCTCGATGACCACGTTCGGGCCGATGATGGCCGAGGGGTGCACCGTTGCGTCGGGGTCGATGACAGCCGAGGGGTGAACGCCCGAAGGTTCCTTGCCGAGACGTTGGGTGCGGAGCGCTTTGAGCAGGCCGACGAGTGCCTGGTCCGGGTCATCGACGAAGATGAGGGGCTTGTCGGATTCGGGGATCTCGAGGCCGCTCGCTACGAGCAGGGCGCCGGCGTTGGAGGCGGCTGCGTCTTTGATGTAGATGGATGCGCGCACGAAGCTGAGGTCCGCGGGCCCGGCGTTTGAGAGCGCCTCGATGCCGGTGAGACGGACGTCGGACGGGCCGACGAGTTTGCCGGCGAGCAGCTCGGCCAGCTCGCCTGTTGTGATGCTGAGCTGGTGGCTCGTTGGTTCTGTCATTACTTGCCCGCGCTGAATTCGTTGTTGAGCATGGTCAGGAGCTCGTCGGTCAGGTCGACGGGCTCGGAGGCGTAGAGGACTTTCTTGCTTTCGAGCATGGCCGACTGCGCCGCCCGGTTGGTGGCGGGGATGGCGAAGATGCGGTCGTCGACGAGGACGAGGTCGATGCCGTCGCGCTGAGCGATGCGTGCGGCTCCGTCGGCGATTTTGTCGTACATGCGCTTGAAGAGCTTGGCCTGCTCGAGGTCGGAGGCCTGCTGGAAGAGCTGGCCCTTGGTTTTGATCTCGCTCTCAACGGTGGTGCGCTGGATGATCTTGTTGATCCGGGCGTCGGTGCTGCCCTCTGGGATGAGATCGAGCTCCTCGTCGAGGCTTGCCAGCCGCGCCTGGAGGCCCTTGAGCTCTTCGGTCCAGGCGTTCTGCTTGGCGATGAACTGCTCGCGGGGGATTTTGAATTCTTCGAGGTCGGTGCTGAGGCGGTCGATGTCGACGACGGCGACGGCTGAGGGCGCGGCCTGGCGGCTGGCGGCAACGCCCGCGCCGAGCGTGGCTGCGATGGCTGCGACGAGCGCGATGCCGAGGGTGAGAGCGACGAAGCGGGTGTTGGATTTCATGCGGGCCTCCGTGTCCGGGTGCGTGTTGTACGGGGGATTGTACCGGTCGGGTGGCCGCGGGTTTGGGTGTGTGCGGGGGGGCGTGCGGGGGTGTGCCCCGGGGGATGGCTAGAGGGGCAGGTCGATGTCGAAGGTGAAGAGTCGCTTGTCGTCGGTGTCTTCCTTGACGATTGGGAAGCCGAAGTCGAAGGCGAGCGGCGCGGGGCTGAGCTGGGGGATGTAGAGGCGCAGGCCCGTGCCGACGCTGACGCGGTAGTTGTCGAAAGAGAATTCGTCGTTGACGGTGCCGGTGTCCATGAAGAAGGCGAGGGCGAGGCCGTCACCCAGGATGGGCTGCTGGATTTCGGCACCCCAGAAGAACGACCACGTGCCGCCGATGGGGTCGGGGCTGGGTTGTCCGTTGTCGTTTCGGACGCCCCGGGGGCCCACGGTTCGGTAGTCGAACCCTCGGAAGGATTTGCCGCCGAGGTAGTAGCGTTCGAAGGTGGGGACGTCGTCCGGCCCTTGAGGGATGTACGAGGCGCGGGTGCTGAGGCGCAAGACGGTGTTGGTGCCGAGGTAATCCTCGTTGATCGAGAGGAAGACGATGTGCTCGGCGGAGAGTTTGGTGAAGTCGAAGTCTCCCCCGAGTGCGCCGATCTGTTCGACGCCGATCTCGGTGATGGAGCCGCGGGTGGGTCTGAAGACTTCCTGTGGCGGGACGGTGGTGCGTCGGAGCCCGAAGCCCAGTCCCGAGAGGATGTTCTCGCCCTCGGAGTTGAAGACATCGGTGGGGGAGGTTGGGTCGATGTCGGTGATCTCGATGGACTGGTAGCGGAGATCGATGGAGCCGCGCCAGCGGTCGCCGAAGCGTCGCGTGATGGCGGCGTTGATGCCCCGTCGTTCTTCGTCGAACTCGTCGTAGTCGCGCGTGCGGATGTAGCCCGAGACGCTGCCGCCGATGGAGGAATCGTTGATGGAGTTGTCGCCGAGAGAGACCGAGTAGTTGCCGGTGCTTGTGCCGGGCTGGATGGCAACGTTGAACGTTTGGCCGCCACCGCGGAAGGACTTGCCAGAGAAGAGGTCGCCGAGCGAGTCGGGGGTGTCGGTGATGTCGAAGTTGCGCTGCGTGAAGCTGAACTGCCCGACGAGGCCGGCGTCGGAGTTGACCGCGGCACCAAAGCCGAGTGAGCCGGTGTTCGTTTCGGTGACCTCGACGAGCACGTCGCGGTACTCGGGGTTGCCCTTGTCGGGCTGGAGGATCGCGGTGCGCGGCGGGGATTGCTGGATATCAAAGAGCCGCGCGGACGTCAGGATGCCCGCGGTGCGGTCGACCGCTGTTTTGTCGAGCGGGTCGCCCGGCCGGACCTGCACGAGCTTGCGGATCTCTTCGTGGCGCGTGGTCGTGTTGCCGGTGATCTGCACGAGACCCGTGCGGAAGCGCTGGCCCTGGCGGATGCCGATGACGAGATCGACGAGGGGGCTTGTCGGGTCTCGCACTTCCTGTCTCTGCACGCTGACGTCGACGTAGCCGAGCTGCCCGTAGGCGTCCTTGATGAGGTCGAGCGCTTTCTGGACTTTGACGTCGCTGTAGGTGTCGCCCGGCTTCATCTCGATGAGGCCGATGATCTGTTCTTCGGTGAGCACGGGGGCGCCGTCGGTTTCGAAGTAGCGTGCGACGACGTTCCGGAGGGAGTAGAGGGGGCCTTCTTCGATATAGAAGGTGACGATGGCTTCGCGGCTGTCGGGGCTTGTGGTGACGAGGCTTCCGGCCCGGGCGTCGAGGTAGCCGTGGTCTTTGTAGTAGCGGGCCAGGGCGCGTTCGTCGGCCCGGAGGACGTTGTCGTCGAGGGGGCCCGAGCGGAAGATGTTGGATTCGCGCGTCTCGATCTCGCCGAGCAGCAGGCCGTCGCGGAAGGAGTGGTTGCCCTCGAAGCGGATATCGGTGATGCGCGTGCGCAGGCCCTCTCGGACCTCGAAGAGGACGACGCCCGTGTCCTTGAGTTCGTCGAGGTTGACGGTGACGCCCGCGAGGTGGAAGCCCTTGTCGCGGTAAAGGTCCTCGATGGCGCGGGCGGCCCGGTCGAGCTCAAACTGGTCGACTGGGGTGCCGGCGAGGAAGTCGACCTCGCGCGCGATGCGGGGGGTGTTGATGCGCCTGTTCCCGGCGATCTGCACGTCGGCGATGATGGGCTGGCGTTCGAGCCTGAATGTAACGTCGATCGAGCCGTTGTCACGAAAGGCGAGCAGGTGCTCGACGCGGGCGAATCGTCCCAGCCGGTTCAGGCGGGCGATGTCGTCGGCGACGATCTGCTGGCTGTATTCGCGTGAGCCCTTGCCCGTGCGGATCTGGTTGCGGATGAGCTGGCCCGTGGCGGCGTCGGCCGGCTGGTAGTCCGTGGTGCCCGGCTCGGCGATGAGGATGGTGACCGAGGCGATGTACCGCCCGTCGTAGGGCCCCTCGGGCTGGGCGAGCACGGGCGGCGCGGGGGTGAGCGTGTCATCCTGAGCCATGGCGGCCTGGGGCAGGCCGGCAAGGGCGATCAGCAGACAGGCAGCGCGTGCAGCGACGGCTGCGCGAGGGCGTCCGGGGCACATCGGGATGGGTGTTCCAGCGGGCACGGGTCAGGTGCGGACGATAGCCGCGAGATGGCGGCTTCACAAACGACAGAGGCGATTCGTGGTGAACCCCGGTGTAGGGTGTGGTGTGGTGCCCGGTGGGGATTTGGCGCGGCAAGTGGGGCCGCGTCTCATGAGAAACCCTGAGTGTGGAGCGGTAGGATGACCGCCCCCATGGGTGTGGGAGAGATCGGCTGTGGATCGCAAGCTCGTCTTTGTGCTCAAGACCCGACGCGCGGTCTTTGCGATCCTGGCGGTGCTGAGCACGGTGGGTGCGTTGGCCCTGGCGTACGCGGCTTTCGGCTCGGAGTCGGGTTTGACGCCGACGATTGCGCTTGTGGGGATCTTTGTGCTCCTGGTGTTCCCGGCGATGACGGTCTGGGCGTGGGCGTGGGACCGGAGTGTGCGCAAGAAGACGGCCGGTCGGACGGTTGGTCGTCGGCAGGCACCACTTCTGGTGGAGCACGCTGGCGGGCGTCAGCTCAGGGGGTCTCGCCCCGAGCCCAAGCCGGTTGAGGTGGAGCCCGAGCCGAAGCCCAAGCTGCACAAGAAGCGTTGAAGGGTTAGAGCGGGGCGAGTCTGCCCTCGAAGCCGGCGCGTTGTTCGAATTGGTGGGCGATGCGGAGGAGGTTTTCCTCGCCGAGCGCTGGGCCGACGAGTTGGACGCCGATGGGCAGGGAGTTCTGGCCCGACGGGACGAACCCGGCGGGGACGGAGATCGCGGGCAATCCCGCGAGGCTGGCGCCGACGGTCATGAGGTCCTGCTGGTAGCCGGCGACGGGGTCCTGGTCGATCTCGCCGAGGGGCCAGGCGGGCTTGAGCGAGGTCGGGGTGAGGACAGCGTGGGCGCCGATGACGCGGAAGATGGCGTCGTAGTCGGAGTGCACGAGTCGTCGGACGCGCTGGGCGTTGATGTAGTAGCGATCGGCGTAGCCCGCGCGGAGCAGGTGTGTGCCGAGCATGATGCGGCGTTTGACCTCGGGGCCGAGCATCTCGGTGCGTGTGTGTGTGTAGAGGTCTTCGAGCGAGGCGTTTGCGTCGAGGGAAGCGCGCTTGCCGTAGCGGACGCCGTCGTAGCGGGCGAGGTTGGAGGAGGCTTCTGCGGTGGCGATGGTGTAGTACGCGGCGACGGCTTGCTCGGCGTGGGCGAGGTTGACGTCGATGAGTTCGGCGCCCATGTCGGCGAATACCTTGCAGGTCATGCCGAAGATCAGGCGGACCATCGGGTCGATGGAGTCGGCGCGGGCTTGTTCGGGGACAGCGATCTTGAGGCCCTCGAGCGGCGCGTTCAGGTCGAGTCGTTTGTCGACGGGGCGGTCGATGCAGGTGGCGTCGTGCTCGTCGGGCCCGGCGATGGCGGCGTAGACGCGGGCGGCGTCTTCGACGGTGCGCGTGATGGGGCCGATCTGGTCGAGGCTCGAGGCGTAGGCAACGAGGCCGTGGCGTGAGATGCGGCCGTAGGTGGGCTTGAAGCCGACGACGCCGCAGAGCGCCGCGGGCATGCGCACGGAGCCGCCGGTGTCGGAGCCGAGCGCGACGGGGACGAACCCGGCGCTGACGGCGGCGGCCGATCCGCTCGAGCTCCCGCCCGGGACGCGCGAGGTGTCCCACGGGTTGCGTGCGGCGGGGAAGGCGGAGTTCTCGCCCGTGTTGCCCATCGCGAACTCGTCGAGGTTGGTCTTGCCGATGACGACCGCGCCGGCGTTTTCGAGGCGCTCGGCGGCGGTGGCGGTGTAGGGCGACTCGAACTCGGCGAGGTATTTGGAGGCGCAGGAGGTTGAGCCGTGCGCGAGGCAGATGTTGTCCTTGAGCGCGACGGGCACGCCCGCGAGGGGGCCGATGGTTTCGGGCGACTTGCCCGCAGCGATCTGGGCGTCGATGGCTTGCGCCCGTTCGAGAGCGCGGTCTTCGTGCAGGGCGAGAAAGGCGTGGATCGTGTCGTCGCTGGCGCGGATGCGGGCGAGGGCCTCGCGGACGAGGGTCTCGGCGGAGGTCTCGCCGGCGGCGAGGGCGCGGGCGATGGACGGGATGGTCATGGATTCGGGGTGCACGGGGGGAGGGTAGGGCTCAGGCGTGCGCAGCGTTGGGAATGGGGTTGCCGCATTCGGGGCAGACAGATCGGCCTCTCGCGAGGCGGTCAGAACGAACATCTCATAGTCAATACAATCACGGGACTATCACAGAAACTGACAGCCCACAAGTTTGTACTCTACCGGATCCAATCAGCCCAAAGACGAGGCGAGAAAGAATCGACACCATGAGCAAGAGTGTTTCTAAGAGAATTTGAGTCCGACATTAACCCGGGTATAACAGCAATTTTCACAACACACAGCAGGCGTTTTTTTTCGGGCCCGGGTCTAAATAAACGGAGATGAATAAAGTCGTTGACTCTATTGATTTCAAGAGTAAATGCGGAAGAACTTGCCAAGCCCTCTGTTTGTCTAAATAGACGAGACGAATTAAGGATGTCAGTTAGAAGGGGTATAACCACCTCATCTATAGGCTGTCCTTGAGGGGTATTGCCAAGATCATCTACAACCAGTACTACGCGTTGTGGCGAGAACTCTTGGGGCTCAGCTTTGGATCCGCGCACAACCCAGTCGTGGTGGGCCCTCGCTAGCCGGGCCCCCCCAGACCCGTCTGCATGAATTGGTGTAGAAGTCATCACTGTCTGCACTAAACGCATTGGTAGTTGTGGGTGGGCCGAAAGTTGTTCAGCGCTTAAATTTATTGATGCATTCGAGTTTGCCGATAGCGAGGCCTGATTGATTCGTGTGTTTAGTGAGGCTAATTCAGAACGCAATCTAGCATTGTCTTCTGCGAGCGATGCCCGGTGTGATTCCAATTGCGCCAACCTATACTTGAGAGTGTCGTATTTATCAGAATAAGAAGGAGGGCGCGGGTTGGGGCGAGGGCGATTGTTTCCCCCGTTCCCTTCGCTCATTGATGAGCAACCACAGACCAAGGTGGTGCACATTAGCAAGATAAGCATTTGTTGTTTCATGGCGAATCCTGTAAGTCCACGCGAACGGTATTTTCATTAAACACAAAATCGAACCCGGCAGAGTTAACTGGCACCGTAATAGGAATGTTTAATTCGGAATCCGCTGATTGAATCCAATCTTGCAGCCTGGATCGGGCTTCCGCCAATGGTAAGCTGCCTGGGTTAATCGCAAATATAACGGGTCGAATCTCGATTCCGGCGTCATACCAATCGTCACGAGCTTTTTCAACTTGTTGTTGAATTTGTATTATGTCTTGATTGGTGGCGTTAGTAAAAGACTTAATCTCTCCAAGACGAAGGCGAATTTTATCTCCGTGAACACCCATGGCATCAACCTCAACATTAAGCACAACCTGCTCGTTGTCTGCGGCTAATCCAATATCGAAAATATTCGCCCTAACCCCTTGTGATCTTGTGCTGATATTGAAAATTACACGAGAACCCCAGCCCGCCATAAAATAACAGTTGTGTTCGTTGTCAAAACGATCGATCCAGTACGCAACAGTGTCGTCGTAGAGAAAATAAAACTTTCCCATGTCAAAAACATCTAACGCGTAAACAGACAGTTCCCCTCCGCTTGTTTTAGTAAAAACAGTAACCCTTCTTTTTTCGCCATCTTTTCGGTTCACAGCCTCTACAGGCGAGCCAAGCAGTTGTTGTGGAAACCGGACGGGCGTAATAGGAAGCCAATTTTCCGGTGTTAATCGTGAAGCAAGTGTTGCAGTGTTGGCGTCAGTTGTGGGGCTAATTGCGGTGCTGCTTGAAGTGCCGCCAGGTGGCGAACAGCCCACCAGAAGACACAATAGTGTGCACAGGGCTATTGCGTATTGTGGGGGCGGCAGTTGTATTCTAAACATGCCAAATCTTACTGTAGATTCACGGGCATCACAACATAGAGGAAGTCGTTGCCGGCTTTGAGGAGGCCCGGCTTGTTGGTGCTCTTGAGTTCGAGGATGACCTCGCTCTCGGGGACGACGCGGAGGGCCTCGGCGATGAACTGGGGGTTGAAGCCGATGTCGACGTCCTCGCCGTCGTAGCTGGGGAGTTCGACGGTGATGGTGGCTTCGCCGACCTCGGGGGCGCGGCTGGCGAGTTCGAGCTGTTTGGCCTGGCCCTTGAAGCTCAGGCGCACGCCGCGGGACTCTTCGTTGGTGAGCAGGGCGGCGCGTTTGACAGCGGAGCCGAGGACGGCCTTGTCGAAGGTGGCCTTCTTGTCCTGGTCGCTCGGGATGACGTCCTCGTAGGGCGGGAAGGTGCCCTCGACGAGGCTCGTGGCGAGCGTGGCGCGTGCGCCTTCGCCCGTGGTCTCGGAGCCGCCGATCGCGAAGACGGCCTGTGACTCGGTGACGGCGATGGTGATGGGTTCGCTGGCGTCGTCGGCGAGTTTCTGGAGGAGGGTCAGGGCCTTGGAGGGGACGATGCAGCTGGCGGGCGGGCCTTCGGATTTGGTGGCGGGGACGGTGCCTCGGCAGAGGGCGAGTCGTCGGCCGTCGGTGGCGACCATCTCGAGCTTCTTGCCGTCGCGTTTCATCAGGACGCCGTTGATCGCGTAGCGGGTGTTCTCGCGGGCGGCGGCGAAGAGTGTTTTGTTGATGAGGCTGTTGATGATGCCGGCTTGGGCGTGGAAGACATCTTTGGGTTTGGGTCCGGTTTTGCCGCCGGCGATGTCGGCGAAGGAGGGGAGTTCGGGGAATTCGGCGGCGGGGTAGCCGTAGACCGTGAACTCGGCGTCGGTGCCGGTGATGGTGCACGCGTCGGCGTCGGTTTCGAGTGTGAGGGTGGCGTCGTTGTCCTCGGCGCCGACGATCTGGCGGAGTTTGTCTGCGGGGATGAGGGCGGCACCGGGGTCCAGGACCTGAACGGACATGGAGGAGATGCGGACGGCGACCTCGCCGTCGGTCGCTTCGAGGAGGAGGGTGCCGGATTTTTCGGAACCTGTTGCGGTGAGTTTGATGCAGGCGAGCTGCGGCTTGGGCGAGCGAGTGTTGACGACGCCGGAGACGACACTGACGGCGTCGAAGAGAGCATTGCGATCACAGACGACCTTCATGGCGATCCCCAAATACAGGTAGTGACAGGTATTGCACAAGATATGCGGGCTGTCGGAGGGGAGTGTACGCCGGACGGGGGTGAGGGGGGCGAAGAAACGTGAATCTGGACCGGGTGGGGCGGGGATGGCTTGCCCGGGTCGGGTGAGGTCGAGATACTGAGGGGCACGGCTTGCGGGCGGTCCGGTTTGGGGCTTTGGCGGGCCGGTGTGTGGTCGATTTCCAGCATTGAAACGGCTTTGGCTGTGGCACCTCCCGGAGAGGGCCCCTGGCGGGGCCGGCTGGGAGGCGATCTGCGTGGGTCAAGGAACGATTGAACCGGCTCTTCCCGGGTGGGCCGGATAGATGAAAGGATGCGCCGATGTCACTGGAAGCCGCGGTTCATGCACAGGCGATCGAGTTGGATCGGATGTCTCTTGAGATGTGTGCCGAGAGCGGGAGCGGTCACCCGACGACGGCTCTGAGTCTGGGTCACATCGTGACGGTGCTGATGTACCACTCCATGCGCTGGAGCCCGGACTATCCGGATTACCCGACGAGCGATCGGCTGGTGCTGAGCGAGGGTCACGCGGTGCCGATCGTGTACGCGGCGGCCTGCAAGCTGGGCGTGGTGGTGGAGGAGAACGGGCAACGCCGCAAGCTGACCGAAGCGGACGTCAACACGCTGCGTGCCCAGAACTCGACGCTCGACGGGCACCCGAACCCGGAGGTGGGTTTCCCGTTCTTTGACGCGGCGACGGGGTCGCTCGGGCAGGGGCTGTCGGTGGCGGCGGGTATCGCCGAGGCGGCGCGGCTCGACGGGATCGACAAGCGGACGTACTGCATCATCGGTGACGGCGAATCGCGCGAGGGCCAGATCGCTGAGGCACTGGACATCATCGTTGAGCGCGGCCTGAACTCGGTGCTGCCGATCTTCAACTGCAACGAGTACGGGCAGGCCGAGCGCGTCAGCCACCAGCAGTCGCCCGAGATCCTGGCGAAGAAGCTCGAGGCGTACGGCTTTGATGTGACGACGATCGACGGGCACAACCCGGAGCAGATCATCAAGGCGCTCGACGCGTTCGCGGAGCGCTCGACGGGCAACGGCGCGCCGATGGCGGTGATCGCCAAAACGGTGAAGGGCTGGGGTGCGCCGTCGATCCAGGGCGGCGGCTGGCACGGCAAGCCGCCGACCGGCGATGCGCTGAACAAGGCTCTGGCGGAGCTGGACGAGAAGCGTCTGGCACTGACGACGACGCTGAGCTCGTCGGATTCGTTCGAGATTCAGCCGCCGGCGCAGGCGCCGGAGGGGCCGGGTGAGATCGCGGAGCTTCCCGGCTTTACGGAGTCGATGCGTCAGTACGACATGGAGAGCCTGCTGCACACGGGCAAGCTGGCGACGCGCAAGGCCTACGGCGTGGCGCTGCGGGCGCTCGGGCACGCGGGCAAGCAGGTCGTGGCGCTCGACGCGGACGTGAAGAACTCGACGTTCGCCGAGATGTTCGCCAAGGACAGCGATCTGGCGGACCGGTTCGTTGAGTGCAAGATCGCCGAGCAGAACATGGTCTCGATGGCGGCCGGTATGGCGGCGAGCGGGAAGATTCCGTTCGTATCGACGTTCAGCAAGTTCCTGACGCGCGCGTACGACCAGGTTGAGATGGCGATCTACTCGGGCGCGAACGTGAAGTTCGTGGGCTCGCACTCGGGCGTGACGCTCGCGGCGGACGGCCCGAGCCAGATGTCGCTGCCCGACGTGGCGTGGTTCCGCTCGTTCGCAACGGCCAAGAACCACCAGGGCAACCCTGCGTGCTACGTGCTCCAGCCGGCCGACGCGTACGCGGCGTACGCGCTGACGCAGGCGATGGCCGAGTACGACGGCGCGTGCTACATGCGGACGGTGCGTCCGGAGGCGGAGTTCATCTACTCGGACGACACGGTGTTCAACTTGGGCGGGATGGAAGTCCTGACGCAAGGGCGCGACGTGGCGATCTGTGCGTCGGGCTACATGGTGCACGAGGCGAACCGCGCGGTGGACCTGCTCGACGAGGCGGGCGTGAGCGCGACGCTGGTGGACATGTACTCCCTGCCGTTCGACGAGGACAAGCTGATGGACATCCTCTCGCAGAACAACGGCTACGTGATCAGCGTCGAGGACAACTTCGGCGGGGCGATGGGTTCGGCGATCGCCGACGCGATGGTCCGTGCGGGCGACGCGTTCCAGCTCGAACAGATGCACGTGACGCATATTCCCAAGAGCGCCCGCTCGGCGGAGGAGCTGCTCGAGCAGTGCGGCCTGACGGCCGAGCACAT
>MDTD01114451.1_pt1 | contig 25338 bp, 26 predicted proteins | sample 811221 | NCBI WGS metagenome assembly MDTD01 (sample SAMN05326646, study PRJNA326480) | marine metagenome | isolation source: seawater | place: Pacific Ocean: South West | collected 2011 | reverse complement strand
ATTAAATTATCACTTATAAGTAAAAACGATGATAACATTGAACATGATCATGATTTAATTAATGAAGAAATAAATTTAGATAGTGTTAAATTTTTAGCAAATAATTTTGATGGTAAGATAATTTTTTTTTCAACTTGTTCTGTGTATGGTGCACAGGATGATTTACTTAATGAAGACTCTTCAACGGATCCACTTTCAGTTTATGCATCAACAAAACTTGAAGCTGAAAAAATTCTAATTAGCAAGAACTCTCTAATATTTAGGCTTGGTACCTTATTTGGTATAGGTGACTCCTTTTCTAGAATAAGAATGGATTTAGTAGTAAATATTTTAACCGCAAAGGCTGTTACAGAAAAAAAATTAACTGTGTTTGGTGGAAGACAATTTAGACCTCTTCTTCATGTAAAAGATGCCGCTAGAGTTATTGAAGAATCTATTTTTTCAAAAAATCAAGGAATTTACAATTTGCACTTAGAAAATATTAAAATAATTGACCTAGCAGAGAGAATCAAAAAAAATTTTGAGGATGTAAACATCGAAAAAGTTGACATTAAGTTTCAAGACGCAAGAAACTATCAAGCTGATGGTACGAAGCTTAGGAAAGATTTTAAATTTAGACCCATTTATTCAGTTGAAGATGGTGTATCCGAGATTAAAAATTTAATTCTTGAAAGTAGAATTACAAATATTAATGATCCTAGATATACAAACCAAAAATATTTAGAAACATTTAAATCGAAGTTGGAGTATTAAAGTGAGACCAAAATTCTTTAAAGGCGGGATATCCTGTGATCACAGAGGATGTGTTTCGTTTAATAATAATTTAATATTGAATAAAATTAAAAGATTCTACTTAGTTGAAAATAAAAAAAAAAATTTTATTAGAGCTTGGCATGGCCATAAAATAGAAGCAAAATATATTTTTTGTATTAGAGGAAAAGCAAAAATATCAGCAGTAAAAATTAATAATTTTAAAAAACCTTTAAAAAAAAGCAAAGTTTATTCATGGATTTTAGATTCAAAAATCCCAGATGTAATATACATTCCACCAGGTTATGCGAATGGATCTAAATCTTTAACTAAAGATATGAAATTAATGGTTTTTTCAACTACGTTACTGACTAAAAGTTTAAATGATGACTACAGATTTCCAAAAGAATATTGGAAGATTTAAATGAAAGACAAAATTTTAATTTTAGGTGGATCTGGTATGTTGGGATGGAAAGTTACAGAAGTCTTATCAAAAATTAATCCAAACATAACAGTTACAGTTTCCAAATCTCAATCAAAAAAATCTTTAAAAAAAAAAATAAATAAAAAATTAAATATAATTTATTTAGATGTCTTAAATTTAAAAAAAAAAAATTTAAAAAAAATAGCTCTTAAACACAAAACAATTATAAATTGTATTGGTTTAATCAAACCACATATAGATGATTTTGAGAGCAAAGATATAGCTAAGGCTATAAAAATAAATTCTGAATTTCCAAATATTCTGAATGAAATAACCAAAGGAAGTAAAATTAAAATTTTTCAGATTGCAACTGATTGTGTTTTTTCTGGTAAATCAAAACTGTATAAAGAAAATTCAAAACACGATTGTGAGGATGTGTATGGTAAAACAAAAAGTCTTGGAGAAATAAATTCAAAAAATTTTTTTAATATTCGATGTTCAATTATAGGTGAAGAATTAAAAAATCATAAATCTTTAATTAGTTGGTTTTTATCAAATAAAAACGGTTCTAAAGTAAATGGTTTTACTGACCATGAATGGAATGGAGTGACAACCGAAGCTTTTGCAGAAGCGATTAAGGCAATAATAATAAACAAAATAAAATTACCAAATCTAATACACATTGTTCCAAAGAATAAAGTTTCTAAGTTTAAATTACTTAAAATCTTAAATGAAAAATATAAAAAAAATTTTAAAGTTAGAAAATTTGTAAGTGGATTTTCTATAAATAGAACATTGGGCACCAACAATAAAAATCTGAACAGTGTAATTTGGCAAAAAAGTAAGTTTAAATCAATTCCTACTATTGAAAGAATGATTAAAGATATTTGATGAAAATTCTCACAATTCTTGGAACTAGACCTGAAATTATTCGATTATCTGAAGTAATAAAAAAAATTGATATTAATTATAAACAAATATTAGTTCATACAGGTCAAAACTTTAATTACGAATTAGATAAAATCTTTTTTAAAAATTTTAATTTGAGATCCCCTGATTTTTATTTAAATGCCTCAGGGTCTTTTGGTCAACAACTATCAAGAATATCGAGTAAACTTGAAAAAATTATAATCAAAGAGAAACCTGATAAGTTTTTAGTTTTAGGTGATACAAATAGTAGTCTTGGAGCAGTTGTTGCTCGGAGAACAAAAGTTAAAATTTATCATATGGAGGCTGGCAATAGAAGTTATAATTTAAAAAGTCCTGAGGAAGTTAATAGAAAAATAATCGATCATTCAAGTCATGTTTTATTACCCTACACCAAAGGGAGTGCTATAAATTTAATTAAAGAGGGAATCAATAAAAAGAATATTATTGTAACTGGAAATCCAATATTTGAAATTATTGTAAAAAATTCAAAAAAAATAAATAGTTCTAAAATTTTGGAAAAATTAAATTTAAAAAAAAAAAAATATTTTATTATAACTTTACACAGAGAAGAAAATGTTGACGAAAAAACAAAATTAGAGAGTTATGTTAGAATATTAAATTTAATATCAGATAGGTATGGTTATAAAATTGTTTGGCCAATTCATCCAAGGACCTCAAAGAAGCTGAAAAATGTGAACGTTAATTTACATAAAGATATTATTTTAACAAAACCATTAGGCTTTTTTGATTTTACAAAATTGGAAAAAAACGCACAGTGTATTTTTACTGATAGTGGTACTGTTCAAGAAGAAGCTGCTATATTTAAAATTCCATGTTTAGTAATTAGGGAAAAAACCGAAAGACCTGAAACAATCAAATCAGGATCAGCAAAATTAGTGCATAATAATTATTCAAAAATAATAGCTGCTCTTAATTTTTTTCTTAAAAAAAAGCACAAAACAAAACTTATACCAGAATATAATGTAAGAAATGTTAGTTCTATAATATTAAATATTTTAAAAAATAAATAGTAGATTTGATGAAAAATTTCAACCTAAGAGCTTTGTTTTCTCTTGAAGCTTTGATTTTAATGCTACCAATTTTAATTTTATCAGGTCCACTATTAAGTGATTTATTAGTAAGTTTATTTGCTATTTATTTGTTATTTAATCTTAAAAAAATTTTGATTGATAAAGAGTTAAGGTTATTATTTTATTTTTTTATCTCATTTTATGTATTGATTAATATAAGTGCTTTATTTAGTAACTTTGTAAATATAAGTATTAATTCTGTTTTTTATTTTCGTTTTTTTTTATTTTCTTTTTGTCTTGTACTTATAATTAAAAACCCTAATTTTTTTTTTAGATATTTATCTATAATAATATTTAGTATTTTTTTGATATTACTAATAGATAGTTTTTTTGAATTTTTTTATAATGTTAATTTATTAAATTATGACAACAATAATCCTAATCGTATTTCTTCCTTGTTTAAGGATGAACTAGTTCTTGGTTCTTTTACAGTAAGATTGCTTCCTGTATTACTTGGGTCATTAGTATTTTCGTTAAGTTTAAATAATAAATATAAAGATTTTATTGTTTTATTAACACTTTTAGTTGCTCTAAGTTTAATTTTTTTATCTGGTGAAAGAACATCGCTAATATTATTCTTTATTTTTTTTCTTTATCTTTTTATTTTTTGGAATACAAAATTAATTTTAAAATTATCTTTTGTTTTTATTTCTTTTTTAATTTTTTTATTTTTTATTTCTGAAAACTTTAAACAAAGATTCTTATTAGAACCTTTGGTTCAATTAAATCTTGTCAGTATAAAAACCTTAAAAGAAAAAAATATAGTGGATGAAACTGACTTTAGTTACCCTGAAATAAATCATAAAAAAGTTTATTTATTCAGTGTTCATCATCAAAGACACTATATTGCAGCTTGGAAAATCTTTAAGGATCATATTTATTTAGGAGCTGGACCGAAGAGTTTTAGAGTAGCATGTAAAGAACCAAAGTATAGATCTCATATTTTTGATGAGTATGAAGGTCATACAAATGTTGATGCATGGTCAGAAAAAAAACTTTATGGGGTATATAGATATTTTGATAACGAAAAGCAAAGTCAAATTGATAAAACATTTGCAAATTCAGGATCATGGTCAATGGGTCTTATAAAACTTCATCACGCTGATCAAGCTTGTTCAACTCATCCTCACAATACACATGTGCAAATACTTTCCGAGCTAGGTTTTGCTGGCTACTTATATTTAGTAATATTTATTCTATTAATCATAAAAATATCATTCAATATTAAATGCAGTAGATTAGAGTTTAAGCATTCAAAATTTAAAGATTCTTCAATATTTTTTTTAGGTGGGTGTTTTATGAATTTATGGCCAATAGCACCAAGTGGAAATTTTTTCAATAATTGGTTATCAATATTATATTATTTACCAGTTGGTTTGTTACTATATTGTTTGAGTCAAAGGATAAGAGCTAATGATAATATTTCAAAATAAACTCTTTTTTAAAACAAGAAATTTTTATTTTTTCTTAATAATTTTTTCTTTTTTATTCCATTTTATTTCTTTAAATTTTGAGCCAGTTAATGATGAATTTATATTTTTCAAAGGTGCAGATTTTATTCATACTTTTCAGAGCAAAATCATAAATATATTTTTTGAATATAATGCAAATACATTAGGGTTTTCTTACTTAATAGCTTGTATTAAATTTATTACACCGTTTCTGGAAACTTCAAAAATTTCTAAAATATTGTCATTTTCTAGTTTGATTTTTTTTGGAATAGCCTCCAAAAATCTTTATATTATTTTTAAGCCTAAAATAAAATTTAATTTTTTTTTAATCATTATCTTATTAAATCCACTAATATGGAGCTACACATTTAGGGGTATACCTGATCCTTTTTCTGCAAGCCTTTGTCTTTTTGCGGCTACTCAAATTTTATTATGTCAAAATAATAAGCTCAATATTTTTTATATTATTCTATTTTCAATTGCAGTTATAATAAAACCATTTAATTCTATACTTTTACTTTTAATAGTTTATTTCGATTTTTTTAAAAAAAAAAAAAAAAATTCAAACTTTTTCGTTATTATTAATTTTTATATTAATAAATATTATATACTTTTATCTAAATTCTTATTTATTCGGATTTTATATTACTCCACCTGTCTTCTCAGAGGTATTTAATCCTAGTTTTGAAAATTATTTAGTTACTTTTTTTTCTTATATTGGTCTTATAGTTTTTTTTTCTTATCCTTTATTTATTAAATTTATTTATATAAATTTAAAAAAAAATATTAAATTAAATTTTTTATTTTATATAACTACAATTTCTTTATCTTATTTATTATCATTAAAAACTAATTTCATTTTAAGTGAGATGAATTTTGGTTTCGTTTCAAGTTTTATTAATATTAAATTATTTAATTTATTAATAATATTTAATAATTTAATATTTTTAATTTATATTTTAAAAAACTTAGGAAATAAAAAAGCACTATTTATTTTATTAGTTTTACTTATATTCATTTTTATTATGTCTTTTACACATTCAGCTCAAAGATATCTTCTAGTTTTGGTTCCATTAATTTATATTTTTTTTGTAAGAATTTATAATGATAAGAATGATTATTTTTTGATATTGATTACTTATATTGTCCTTAATGTTCTTATTTTTGCAAATTTATTTAATAATCATAAAACTATGTCTAATACAATTGACTTTCTAAAAGAAAACAATCTAATAAGTATTACAAATCCTGGGTATATTGGCCAACATGCACTTAATAACTTCACAGAATTTTATAAAAATAATCAAAAAATAGAAAAGCAGGAAATTTTTGACAATAAAAATTATATTGTTACAGATAATGCTAAAAATAAAGAAATTATTTTATTTAAAACAACTAGTAATTTTTTGTTTATTAAAAAGACATTATTTGTTATTAAAAATTGATGATAGGTGTTGCGACAGTTGGAAATGCCAGTTTGATATGTTTTGATAATAATAAGCCAATTATCACAACAGACCCTTGGTTTGGTGAAGAGGATGATGCTTATTTTGGAAGCTGGGTAGGAAGTTATAAAATTCCGAAGATTTATAAGGATCATATGATAAATAGTGAATTTATTTGGATCTCTCATGGACACCCAGATCATCTTAATCCAAAAAGTATAAAAAAATTTAAAAAAAAAAAAATTTTAATTTCTGATCATTATGGTTCGAGAATATTTGACGATCTAACGAAGCAAAATTACAACATCACAATTATACCAGATAAGAAATGGATTGAATTATCAAAAAATGTTTCAATTCATTCTATTACTACGTTGAATCAAGATTCTATTTTGCTAGTTAAAGTTAAAGATACATTATTCGTTAATTTAAACGATGCAGATCCTATATATTGTAGCAAGTATATTAAAAATATTGCAAAAAATTTTAATAATTCTTACTTGCTGTCTTTAGCAAGTTATGGTGATGCTGATATGATAAATTTTTATGATGAAGATGGAAAGTTTGTAGTGCCACCGGCAAAAAATAATTTATCAGTAGGAGGTCATTTATCGATGGTTGCTAAATCTTTATCTTTAAAAGGTTTTGTGCCATTTAGTTCACATCATCAATATCAAAGAGAGGACTCAATTTGGGCTCAAGCATATACTACTCCACTCAATGCTTATGAAACTGATTTGGATAATACATTAAATTATGTAAAACCATTTTCTGTAATTGACTGCAGCAATAATAATAATTTCCCTATAGAGGTAGAGGAAATTAAGGTAGATGTGAAAAAACCTATTGAATTTGGAGATAATTATTCTGATGTTTTGGAAAAAGAGGATCTATTAAAGATTAATAGTTACTTTGAAAAAAGAAAAGATTTATTTAAATTTCTTAATTTTATTAATTTTAGGGTTGGCAACAAAGATAATTTTATAGATTTTTATAAAAAAACTAACAAAGGAATTACTTTTAGTTTACCAAGAAATAGTTTAATGGAAGCAATAGAATATGAAATTTTTGATGATTTACTTATAGGTAATTTTATGAAAACAACTTTACATAATATGGAGTCTTTATATGATTCAGAGTTTAATCAAAAGTTAACTAAATTTTCTGATAATGGTAGAGTTTTTACAGAGGAAAAACTTAAAAAATATCATAAGTTCTATACAAAAAAATCTGGTAGAGAGTTTATTTATGATAAATTTTTAGATAAATCTAAAAGCATAGTTAAGAGATTTTTCATCACAAATGATAGAAGTAGTAGATTTTATAAATTTGCAAAATCTATGTATTACAAAATTAAATGAAACCGAATTATGAAAAATGAAAATTTAATTTGGGATTGGTATAATAATTTACTATTAAGTAGCGACGTAAATAGAGTAAGAAAACTTTTGGTAAGATATGAATTGTTTAAAAAATCCTTGAAAGTTCCTGGTGATATTGTTGAATGTGGTGTCTTTAAGGGTGTAGGCTTAATGTATTGGTTAAAATTACTTAAGATATTCGCGAATGGAGAAGATAAGAGAGTTATAGGATTTGATACTTTTTCAAAATTTTCGTCACAGTTAAAAAAATATGAAAAAACTTCTGCTAAAAAATATATCAAAGAGTCTAATTTTAAAGGAATAGATTATAGAAACTTGCTAGCTAAAACTAAAAAAAATGGTTTTGATAATTGTCTATTAATAAAGGGAGAAATAAATAACACTATAAAAAAATTTCTTAATCAAAATAAGGGGCTTAGAATATCTTTATTAAATATAGATTTTGATACATATGCTGGGACTAAAACTGTGCTAGAAAATATGTATGATAGAGTAAGCAGGGGAGGAATTATAATCTTAGATGAGTATGGTAAATCAGGATGGGGAGAAAGTGACGCTGTTGATGAATTTTTTGAAAAAAAAAAAATTAAAATTAAATCTGTAAGGTACTCAGGGCAGCCTACAGCATATATCGTTAAAGAATGAAATTAATTAAAATTCCAAAAAAAACTGAAAGTGAACTTATCAAATTTTTTAAAAGTGTAAAACTTGATCTAATTGTTCAAGAATATTTTTCTGGTAAAAATTATTTGAGCCATGGAAATTTTATAAAAAAAAAATCTCAACCTTATCCTCCAATATTAGACGATTTATATAAATTATTTTATATAATTACCAAGTATAAAAGAGTCACTTGTTTAGAATTTGGAACAGGATGGTCAACATATGTGATGTCGTATGCAATGAATTTAAATAAAAAAAAATATTTAAATAAGGTAAAAAGTCTTAGGTTTAGTAATCCATTTGAAATATATTCAGTAGATAATATTAAAAGATATTTGAGTATCAGTAAAAAAAGAATTGTTTCAGAGAAAAATAAAGTTAAATTTTTTTATAGCGAGAATAAATCTTGTCTCTGGAATGGACAAATTTCTAATGAATATTTGAAATTACCTTCTATAAATCCAGATTTCATTTACATAGATGGTCCAGATCATACTTATATAGACGGTAAAATTTATGGAATTGAAATTAATAAAAATGATTTTATGCCAATGAATAATGATATTTTAAAAATAGAACATTTTTTAACCCCAGGTACAATTATTTTGATTGATGGAAGAACCTCAAATGCCAACTTTTTGAAAAATAATCTTAAGAGAAATTGGTCATATACTAGAGATGAAAAAAGAGATCACTCAATATTTTTTTTAAGAGATAAACCAATAGGAAATTTGAATAAAAATCAAATTAGTTTTTATTTTGGATAATTTAAATTTAATAATTTTTTTTTTAATTATAATATTTTTTAATTTTTTGTTTTTTAAAAATTTGGGCAAAATCAGTGATCTTCTAAAAATGTATGATTTGCCAGATTTTAAAAGAAAAATTCATAAAATAAAAACATCACAAATTGGCGGATTGATTTTCTTTTTTAATTTTAATATTTACTTGTTATTTGATATATTTATATTTAATTATTTTATTGGAATTTCTTATTTAGCTTTATTTTTAGGGTCTTTATTTATTTTTTTTCTTGGAGTTTATGATGATAAATATAATTTAACTGCAAAGGCAAAGTCTTTTTTTTTAATTATTACTATTCTATTCACGGTTTACTTTAATGATTTATTGATAATTAATGAGATTTCTTTTCTTTCTTATGAGGCAAATTATAGTTTGTCTAATTTTTCTTTAATTTTTACAATATTTTGCATATTTATTTTTATAAATGCTTTAAATATGTACGATGGCATAAATGGTAATGCAGGTATTTATATTATTTGTATTTTTTCTTATTTTTTGTTTAAGAATTCCTTAATAATTTTATCTTTATCAATAATTTTAACCTCTTTTTTTTTTATTTTTAATAATTTGAAAAATAAAGTTTTTCTTGGGGATAATGGAAGTCTTTTTATTTCTTTTTTAATTTCTTTAATCATTATTTATAAAGCAAATACTACCTCCACCTTTTATGCCGATGAAATATTTATACTTATGATGTTGCCTGGCATAGATATGGCCAGATTATTTGTGACAAGGATTTTTAAAAAAAGAAATCCTTTTGAGGCAGATAATAATCACTTTCATCATTTGCTGATGAGTAAACTATCTTTTGTTAGATATTTTATAATTAATCTATTCATTTTAGTTATTCCAGTATTTGCGTTTATAATTGGAATTAAGAGCTATTTTATAATACCCATATTTTTAGCTGTATATTTTTTTTTAGTTTTAAGTTTTTCAAAAAATACTAAGTCTTTTAATTAAATTTTCGTCGTTAATTTTTTCTATAATATATTTGGATAAGATTGAATTTCCCTCAATATTATAATGGCCATTGCAATTTTTATTTATACTTAAGTGATAACATATATTTTTATTTTTCATCTTTAAAATTAACCATTCAGTTGGGTCCCACACATATTTTTTCCAAATATATTTTTCATAAATTTTTTTATTAATATTTATTTTTTTATTCTGATAATAAGTAAGAGACGAATAATCAGGGATAATCAAAATTTTACAAGTTATATTTTTATCATTACATTTTTTAAGAAATAAATTTACAATTTTTGAGTTAAGATCAAGACTTCCAGTATTTCTAAGCCAAAAAGGTAAATTGTCAGGCAACATACCATTCTTAGAAATGTAATTTTTTTTTTTTTTAAAAAAATCTAATACAGTATTATAAAAAACATTTGAGTAAGGAAATTTAACATCAATTAATCTTTTGTTATATTTATGGATTAAATCATCATCTTTTAGATATTTTTTGTAATCTTTTTCAAGATGTTTAATATCATCTAATTCTCTAATAGGTATTTCTACAAGCTTAAGTTCCTGTTTATCATCAATTTTGAATTTTGGTTTGAAGCTAAATAAATCTAACTCATTATCTGCTATTATAGAATAATTTTGAGTTAAATTTCTTTCTATATCATCAGGATAAATTCCAAGAATTACTAATTTAGATGCATCAGATTTATTATTTATAAACCTAAGCACCGCTTGATCGACACCATATCCAGGTACTCCATAGTTATAAACTCTGTAGTTTATATTTTTAGCTAGAATATTTGGCCATGCTTCACTATGTTTTACTCCACTTCCAAATGTGAATGAATTTCCATAAACGGATAAAGATAAATAATTATCAATATTGTCATTTGCAGGAGAAAATCTAGAACCATCAACATCATAATTTTTAAATAATTTATTATTAATATCTTGAATAGGCCAACCTAATAAATTATCTTTTTTATTTAAGTATATTTCAATTTCTTTTTTTGAATATTCTTTTACACCATAGAAGTATTGGAAATAGTTACTTCCAATTTTAAATTTAATTATAAGAAAACAAATTAACTCTATGAAAAATAGTAATATAAAAATTAATAAAACAATTTTTTTTTCATTAAAAATTTAAATATTATATTAAATATTTATTAATCGCTTTCAAATTCATTCTTATAATTTTTTAAAAAATTGACATTTTGTGATTTTTTTTCTAGATAGCATTTTCCAATAATTAATTTATCTAAATCTGTCCCCATAAAACACTTAAAAGCATCCTTTGGAGAATTGACAATTGGCTCACCTCTTACATTAAAAGAGGTATTCACTAGTAAAGGACAATTAGTTTTTTCTTTGAATTTTTGAATTAAATTATAATAAAACTCATTTGTTTCTTTGTGAACAGTTTGTATTCTCGCAGAATAATCTACATGTGTAACAGCAGGAATTTCTGATCTTTTAACATTTAATTTGTTAATACCAAATAAATTTTCTTGATTCTCTTTTGTTTGAATTTTTTTGGTTTCTTGAATATTTGAAACAAAAAGCATATAGGGAGATTCAATATCAAGATCAAACCAGTCTGATAAATTTTCGATTAATATAGATGGAGCAAAAGGTCTAAAACTCTCTCTATACTTAATTTTAAGGTTTAAATTTTTTTGCATTTTGTCTGATCTTGGATCCGCTAAAATTGATCTTGCTCCCAAAGATCTTGGACCAAATTCCATACGGCCTTGAAACCATCCGATTACTTCTCCATTTGCAAGATCATTTGATGTTTTTTCTAAAATTTCGGAGGTTTCATATTTATTAAATTTAGCTCCAATGCTTTTAAGTTCTCTCTCAATAAATTCTTGAGTATAGTCAGGACCAAGAAAAGATCCTTTCATACTGTCTTTTAAATTCACTTTTCTAGAGTTTTTAAACTCAATATACCATAATGCTAATGCAGCGCCTAAAGAACCACCCGCATCACCTGCAGCAGGCTGTATCCAAATTTTATCGAATATTTTTTCTTTAAGTATTTTGCCATTTGCAACACAATTGAGTGCAACGCCACCAGCTAAACATAAATTTTTATGATTATATTCTTTACGAATACTTCTAGCTAATTTTATCATTATGTCTTCAGTAACTGTTTGTACAGACGCTGCTAAATCCATGTGAAATTTTGTTATAGGTTGTGTTTTCGATTCCCTTGGCTTTTGCCCAAATAATAAATCGAATTTTTTACTAGTCATTGTTAGTCCAGTTGCATAATTAAAATAATTTTGATTTAATCTGAAAGTTCCATCTTCTTTTATATCTATCAACTTTTTTATCTTATTTTCAAAAATAGGATCACCATAGGGAGCTAAACCCATTAATTTATATTCACCACTATTTACTTTAAATCCACAGTAATACGTAAACGCAGAATAAAATAAACCTAGTGAATGTGGAAAATGAATTTCTTTTTTAATATCTAAATCATTTCCATTTCCTACAGCAACCGTAGTTGTTGACCATTCACCAACACCATCTGCAGTTAAAACAACAGCTTCATTAAAGGGTGATGGAAAAAAAGCACTTGCAGCATGACTTAAGTGATGATCTGAAAAATAAATATTATTGTCAGATATAAATCTTTTATCATGTTGTTGTAAATTTTTAAATAAAAAATTTTTTTGAAAAAGTTTTTCTTTTATCCATATAGGCATTGCTTTTGAAAAAGAAAAAAATCCTTTTGGTGCGAAGGCTACATAAGTTTCTAATAATCTTTCAAATTTTAAGAAAGGTTTTTCAAAAAAAACAATTTGATCGACTTCACTTAGTTTGATTTTTGCGTATTTTAAAACAAATTCAATAGCGTTATAGGGATAACTGGCATCATGTTTTATTCTACTAAATCTTTCTTCTTGAGCAGCAGCAATTATTTCACCATCTTTTAAAATACATGCTGCACTATCGTGATAAAAAGCTGAAATTCCAAGTATGTAATTCACTTTAAAATATGGTATATATAAAAGGTGCTACCGCTGTACCTTGAGTTAATACAATTAATCCACCAAATAAAAAAAGAATTATAATAATTGGTAATAACCAATATTTTTTTCTTACTGTTAAAAATTCCCAAAACTCTAAAATAAATTTCATTTCAAAATTGATTTTTCATTTTGCTTTTCGGACCAGTTTTTTCTATCCAGTAAGATTTTTTATTATTATATTTTAAATTTAACAAATCTTTTTTAAACACTCTCATAATTATTCCTATTGGAGTTACAATAAAAAAGAAAATTATACCCATAATAATAGGTGAAAAAATTTTTCCTAATAAAAAACCAAATTTAAACCATAATATATTCACAGGTGTTAGAATTTTAGAATTTATTAAGCCAAGTATAAAAAATAAAATAGATATAATAGCAGCCCATATTCTTATATCTTGAGCATTTGTAAGTGGATATAATGATACAATTAAAAAAAATATTGCAAAAATTATTCCAAAGCTTTTATTAGAACCTATTTTATTGTTATTATTTTTCATTATAGTATTTTTTAAAGTAATTTTTCAAAGTATTCTAAACCCCTTCTTATTCCTTGTTCAATTTTTATTTCGTGTTTGAAATTATATGATCTTTGTTTTTTTGTAGAACCTGCTCTTGCGTATACACCCACAGGTTTTGATTTTTTTGTTTTAATATCAAAATGAAATCCTGATAATTTTTTTCCAATATTTAAAAAATTTATAAAACTTGTAAATTTGCCAGTAGATAAATTAATTGCCGATGCATCATTAATTTTATTCATAGTCTTAATTACGCCTTGTACACAATCGTCAATGTGAATAAAGTCTCTCATTTGTTTTCCATCACCCCAAACTTCTACAATTTTACTTTTTTCAGCAAATAAAATGTTTTTGCATAAATTAGGAAATGGATAATTGATATCTTGATCTTCACCATAGCCTGAGAAAGGCCTATAACAAACAGATTTAATACCATGTTTTTTATATGCTATGTTGGCTAGGTACTCTCCAGTGAGTTTAGACCATCCATAGGTATAATCAGGTACACCTAAATTTTTAGAAAAATTTAAATCTTCTTCTTTAAGAAGTCTGTAAAATTTTTTTGTTTGTAAATTAAGTGGATAACTTGCACTTGAACTGAAGTATAAAACTTTTTCTGGTCTAGCAGAAATACACCACTCCCAAAATTTACTATCAATGGTTAAATCTTGAGCAACTGCAAGTGGATTATTTTCTATCATTTCTCTACCACCTACTATTGCTGCTAAATGAAGAACATAATCAAATTTTTTAAACTTATTTTTTTTAAACCATTCTAAACAATCTTGTTTTTTAAATTTGAAGTTATTATAATCATTTGGATTAAATAAAGGCCATTTTTTTTTTGGGTTTATTGCTCCAGTAAATCTTTGAATATTGTCTATTGCAAAAACCTCGTATCTTTTTTCTAGAAAATATCTACAAAAATGTCTTCCTACAAATCCAGCAGCACCAGTAATTAAAACTCTTTTCATTTATTTAAAATTTTTTGATATAATTTAAATGCTTCCCATGATTTTTTTGGTAAAAATTTTTTAATATTGTTTGGATTTTTTTTTAATTCTCTTATTAAATTCAAATTATTTTCATATCCAATATATTCTTTTTTCATATCTTTAGTTAAATCATGAACATTTCTCTGCTGATATACTGAGGGTTTATTATATAAAATTTTATAACCTTTTGCTTTAACATAATATGAAGCCCAAATATCATCCATTCTTCCAATATGAGGAAACAAGAAATAATGCTTGATTACATTTCTTTTTAAATAAGTATTTTGTGAGTTAAATGGCGAGGGCTTGTTTGATGTAAATGGAAATATTGAAGTTTTAAATTTACATTCTGGAGCATGTTCCATTCTACATATAGCATCTATATCTGGATCACCATTCCAAAAATCTGCTTGAATGTCAAAAAAAGAACTAATTTTTTTTTTATGTTTGATTTTATTTTTATTTTTTAAGATCTGTAACGGAAAACCTCTATGCCAAAGTTCTTTATAGTTAGTTACTGAAATTGGATCAAAAGCTTCCTCTTTAGTATAATACTTATATGCATTAGTTTTTTTATCAATTATTAGATTACGACCCCAGTTAGAAAAAGGTATATTATCGTCATCAATAGTTGCAATTATATCCGCTCCTTTTTTGTAAGCAAAAATCATTGCAAAGTTTCTTCTTTGAATACAATTCCAACCAATTAAATCAGATAATTTCTTACTAATCTTTTCCTGATCTTTTGGATTTAAATATATCCCATTTTTAAGTTTATAGTTTAAAGGTGTTTTTAAATCACCCGCAACAACTAAACTCCAACTTTTTAAATTATCAAATTTTTTAATTGCTTTTGTCGGTGGATTGATTGTGGTTGATATAATGTATTTTTTCATTTATTTTATTTTAATAACTGAAAACTTTTTAATTTCATATCCAAAAAAATTTATTTTCGAAGAAAAAATTGAGTCTTTATTATAATTAGTAATTTTATAATTAGAGGATTTAATCGTAATTTTTTTATTATCTGTAATTTCAAAATTATTATTGTATAGATGGTATACATGAGGTGTTATTACATTTGGAATGGTATTTTCTAAAATTTCGTTGGATTTCAAAAAATTTAAGATAACATTTGCTGATTTTCCAACAATATAATAATTTGCCAATAATAAAGAATTAATTAAAACATAACAAATAATAGTCAAATAGATCAGCAATTTTGGTTGGAGATAATTGAAAATTATCAAATAAATAAAAGGTATTGGCAGAATAAGATATCTTTGAGAAGCTTTTATAAAAGACAGTGAAAATAAATATAATATTATAGTCACTAATATTATTTTACAAATATTGAATTTTTTTTTGTCTAATTCTCTCGAATTTAAAAATAAATAGAAAAATAAAGAGAAACAGAAAAAAAGAAATATTATTATACTTTTGTATATATTATCAGGGATCAAAGATTGCAATGGTCCTAAATCAAGTTCAGAAGATATAAAAGTAAATCTTTGAAAATAAATACTTAATATTATTGCGGTAAAAAGAAATATCGAAATTTTTTTAAAATTTTTATTAATTAAGTGAATAAAACTAACTAAAATGAAAGGGAAACTGATTAAAGTTAAATACCCAACATAAAAAATAAAGTTATTAATAACCCATAAAAAATTTCTAGTTTTATCACCTCCAATAATAGCTATTTTTAAATCTTCATTTATAGGAGCTAAAATAAATCCAAGAACATTATAAGTAAAAATATTTAATAAAATTATTGGTGTAAAAATAATTACAAAAATTAAAATAATTTTTTTTTCAATTTTTTTTTGAGAATAATAAAAAGATAGTAGAGGAATAAGTAAAATTAAATTGTAAGATTTTAATGCAATAGAAATACCAAGTAAAGATACATCAAAAAATTTTATTTTATTACCAGGATTATTTAAAATTTTTGAAAAAGAGTAAATTGCTAGAGAAAAGGCAAATAAGTCATTAAAGGCTCTAAACCCATAACTCCATATAATAGAATTTAAAAAAAGAATTATAATGAATAATATAAAATTATATTTGTATTCATAGAATTTTAAAATATTAAATAATCCAATACCTAAAAAAAAATAGCTAATAGCACTTAAAATTTTTATTGCTTGGAACCCATCTATAAATGGTATTAAAAAATTTAATGCAGAGGCTAATCCTGAAAAAATAAATGTGTTAAATTGAGATGAATAATAAGACTTAAGGTAAAAAATCTTATTTTTAGAATTAAATAAGTCTGAATATTGACCATAACCTCCTTCAAAATTTGTTGGAAAAAAATTGATTGCTACTAGATGAATTAAAAAGGAAAAAAATATTATATATTTTAATATTAATTGATCTTTTATTTCATTTTTTATCATTTAAATTATCTTCATTATGTTTATAAGAGCCTAATAAAAAAGACAAAAAAATTATGGACCAATTTACAAAATTTTATACTGGCAAAAACTATAATCAGCATATGTATACTGGTTTGATAGGATATTTTATGAAGCTTTGCCACCGAAGTATGGAGTCTGATGTTAACAAAAAAAGTAAAATATTAGAAATTGGTCCTGGAACACATCCACATATAGATTATTTAAAACATGAATTTGATGAATATTATATTATAGAAAAAATTGATGAATTAGAGGAAATTTATAAAGACAAAAAAAATGTTAAATATGTTAAGTATGATGGTAATAAATTACCTTTTGAAAATGAGTATTTTGATAGAATAATTATCTCACATTGTTTAGAGCATATTTTAGATCCTGAGCCATTTTTGATTGAAATGTTTTCAAAACTTAAAAAAGGTGGAAATTTGACCATAGGTCTACCAACAGATCCAGGGGTTTTGTGGAGAATGGGTAAATTTATTAGCGCAAATTTTTTAATAAAAAAAAATTATGATTATTCAAAAAAAGATTATTATTATTTTACAGCTAAAGATCACGTAAATAGTATTTTTTCATTAATACCAATAATTAAAAAAAATTTTAAAAATATTTGTTTCCAAAAGTATGAGCCTTTTAAAGTTCCATTAATTGATTTAAATCTTTTTTATATTATTGATATTAAAAAATAATTTTATTTAATAAACTTATTACTTTTTGAAAAAAAAATTCTTATTGCGGTGTTGATATAAGCAAAATTTCTAAAAAAAGAATTATTTGTTTTTCCCTCTTTTCTTGAGCTCCATTTGCTTGAAATTTCTATAAAATCAATTCCCAGTTTGATTGGAATTAAAATTGTTTCTAAAAGAATAGGATGCCTTGACTCTTTTAATATAATTTTTTTTAAGAATTTTGAAGGATATATTCTATATGCAAATGTCAAATCTGAAAGCGACACAGAGTATAGTTTAGAAAAGAATATTTGAAAAAGTTTGTTTAAAATAAGTTTAAAAGGATTATAACCTTTAAAAGAGTTCTTTTCTAACCATCTGTTTGCAACAATTATTTTACTAGGATTTTTTACAGAATTATCAATTAATTTTTTAATATCATTTGGGTCTGTTTCGAGATCTGAAGCCATTAAAATAAAGTGAGAAGCTTTTATATGCTGAATAGCTATTTTAATAGCACCTCCAATAAAACCTTCTTTTTGATAAATAATTTTAATTTTATTTTTATATTTAAGTTTTAATTTGTAAGCTATATTTTTACTCTTTTGTTTTGATTTAGTTTTTGAAAATACAATTAGGTATTGCAAAATAACTTTAGAACATTTTTTTTCAATTATATTTATTGTTTTTTCCAAAGAAAACGTTTCATCAATTACAGGAAGAAAAATATCAAATTTTTGTTTTTTTTTTATTTAACAAAATAATACTTTTTATAAGTTTTTATTTTTTCCATCTTGATATCTTTAACATCAAATTCATTATTTGCCATATTTGTGCATGGAGTTAAATCACTATAATAGCACATGGAAAGTTTTGGGGTATAAAAAATAATTTTATTATTTTGATAGTGGGGTATCATTTCGTTTTTAACTATCAAAGGATTATCAGAATAAATATTTGGCCAAGGTGATATATCAAGATTAAAATTTTGATAAATTCTTATAGAATGTTTACCTAACAGTCCTATAAAGCATATAATAAAAATAATTTTTAATTTCTTTTTTAAATTGTAAAAATTTATTTCGTAAAGTTTAGTTAATATTAATACGTAGATTATACCAAAAAAACTTATTAGATAACCGTAACCATATCTAAAAACTGGAAATTTTATAAACCATAATATTGAGCCAAATAGGTTTAATAAAATTAAGAACCAAAAGATTTTATCTTTTTGAATTAAAAATTTATATTTTTTTTTATAAGTTAGCATAATAAGAATTGTAAAAATTAAGATAAATATTAAAAAAGGCGTTATTTTTTGAACTATTTTTTTACCATGATGTTTTTTCCAAGTATAAATCCATTCAAAGGTCTGAATATATTCTTCAAAACTTTTTTCGTTTTGATTTGGAGCACTTTTCGTCCATGCTTCATTTTCTATTCTGCCGCTTATTGCATTACTTCTTCTAGTCTCACTTTTATCAAACCATTGTAAATTTTTAAAACATGTTTGTTCTAATGGAAAAGCTGCACAACCTGATGTAAGTATATTTTTTCCTATCCAACTTAAAAATATTAAAATTAAAAGTAAAAAAGTTTTACTTTTATAAATTTTTAAAAATTGTTTTTTAAAAATAAAGAACGACGGAACTAGTAGTCCTAATAACATAGTGATTTTATTAAAAAATATGAAAATTCCAATTAAAGAAACTTTGTTCAAAAAATTATTATAATTTCCAATATATTTTTCATAATTTAAAGCCATAATCATTAAATACATGAAATAAAAATGTGCAGGACCATCATTACCCAAACTACTATAACGATTCATTCTAAAAATAATAAAAATTAGAAAAATAAAAGAAATTAAGATTATAAAATTATTTTCTTCCTCAAAAATATTTGTTAACAAATAAAGCACCATAAAGGTAAAGATTAGAGCTCCAGGAATAAGTATTCCATTCTCAAAAAATAAATGATTGTTAAAAGATGCTGATAAATACTGGAAGATAGAAATATGACCAAATCTAAAATGTAGATTAGATAATCCTATAATAATTTTATTATCATTTAGAATACCTATGAAAGGAAGGTGGTAAGATCCCGCATCAGGTCTATACACGTTATCATAAGATATAACTAAGGTTGAAATAATTGCTACAATTAAACATAGTTTTAAAGTTTTTTTATAATCTAAATTTGAGAGTAAATGGCTATTAAAAACTACTATTATAAAAGGCAATATAAACAAAAAGTCATTAACAAATTTGTTTAAACTAACAAAAAAATTTAACAAGAATGCAAATATAGAGGAAATAATAATTCCAAATAGCGCAAATTCAGAATAATTCTTTTTTTCGTTAATATTCTCACTAAATAGAATTCGGAATGATAAAGATCCAACTATAAGAAAATATATTGAAGTTAAAAAAAACGATAAAAAAATAAAAATCATTTAAATTCCTTTTATATCAATTAAAATATAAATATATGACTAATTTGAAAGTATTAAATATTATTAAATATAAGTTAGTCAGATTGATTGAAGGTAATCCAACTTTAAATCTTTTTATATATAACAATATTAAGTTTTTAAAATTTTTTCTACCTCATGAAAAAGATTATCTTGGCATGAAAAAATTGTGTCAAAACAGTTTGGATAAAGTGATAATAGATATAGGCGCTAATTTAGGTATTTCATCAATGGGATTTAGACAAATGGGTTTTAAAAATAAAATATATATATTTGAACCAAATCCAATAATCTTTAAAAAATATTTAGTTAAAATTAAAAAAAATTATGAGAATATTATTTTAAAAAATATAGCTTTAGGAAATGTAAATAAAAAAAAGGATTTTTTTGTTCCATATTATAAAAATGAAGCTATTCATTATTTTGGAAGCTTTGATAAAAAATATATTGATGACAGTATTAAAATGACTTTTCCAAAAGTTCAATCGGAAATAAGATTTAAAAAAAAAAAAATAAATATAAAAAAATTTGATAATTTAAACATTAAAATAAAACCTCATTTTATAAAAATTGATGTTGAAGGTTTTGATTTTTTTGTTTTAAAGGGTTTATCTAAAACAATCAAAAAATATAAACCTATACTTTTAATTGAATATAATAAAGAAAACTTTAAGCAGATAAATAATTTTTTAAAAAATTATGAAAAATATATTTATGATATTGAATTAGATAAACTAATTAAATTAAAAAAACAGTTTCAAAACAGACTTTCTAGAACCAGTAAAACTAATTTACTTTCAAACAGAAATATATATTTTGTGCCAAAATGAGAAATAAATGTTTAGTTTCAGTTGTCATACCAGTTTATAATGAGGAAAATTCCATTAAAAAATTGTTAAAAAAAGTAAATTCTGTAAGAAACATAAAAAAAGAAATTATAATTGTTAATGATGGATCATCAGATCAAAGTTATAAGTTAATTAAAAATGAATGTAAAAATTTATTTGATAAATTTGTTACTTATAAGAATAATATGGGAAAAGGTTTTGCTTGTCGACAAGGAATAAAAAAAGCAAAAGGAGATATAATAATAATTCAAGATGCTGATTTAGAATACAACCCTAATAATTATTATCGTTTAATAAAACCAATACTTGATAATAAGTATGAAGTTGTTTATGGCTCAAGAGTACTTAAAGGTGGGAAGAGGGTTAGGCCACAGACAATTGGTTTTGCTGTGAGAATATTTGCAAATCATTTTTTAACTTTTTTATCAAATTTAATAAATAATCAGAATTTGACAGATGCACATACTTGTTACAAGGTATTTTCAAGTGAGGTCTTAAAAAAAATTAAACTTAATGAAAATGGTTTTAATTTTTGCCCAGAAGTAACAACTAAAATTTCAAAACTAAATGTTGAAATTAAAGAGGTTCCAATCGATTATTATGGTAGAACAATCGAAGAGGGAAAGAAAATACAATTTGTTGATGGATTAAGAGCAATAGCCTGTTTGTTTAAATATAAATTTTTTTTTAAGTAGATGTTAAAAAGAATCTGTTATGTAGATGAGGATGGTCGTTTTGGAGGACCACAGCAAAGAATGCTGTTGATTGCCTCTGAATTAAAAAAAAAAAATATTGAAGTAGATATTATAATTCCAAAAGATGAAACAGATATTTTTAAAAAAAAATTAATTCAAAAAAATATAAAATTTCATGAGCTGTCAATCACAAGATTGTCATTAAAACCTATTTTTTTAATTAAATACATTATATTTTTTTTTTATGAAATTATAAAATTGATAGTTTTTTTTAAAAAACAAAAATACGATTTAATTCAAGCTAACTCTACCCCTCAGTTTAAAGCCGTTATTGCTGCTTTTGTTCTGAGACTTAAAATAGTTTGGGTAATTGAGGATAGTTATTTTCCATCAATAATTGTTTTTTTGTTTAGATTTTTATCAAAATTAACTAATTGTAAAATTATTTATACTAGTCAAAGAGTATATGATTTTTATTTTAAAGAAAAAAAAATTTTAAAAAATCAAATTAAAGAAATATTTGCACCAGTTGATATGATTAAATTCAATCCTGATCAAAGTTTTGCAACTCCAGACTATATCGATAAAAACAAAAAAATTATTACAACAGTAGCATCTATTGTTCCTGTTAAAGGTATAGAATATTTTGTAGAGGCTGCTGAAAAGATACATAATAAAAACCCTAATACAGGTTTTGTAATTGCTGGACCTGAGATAAGCAGTCAAAAAAATTATTCAAAAAAAATAAAATTAATTTTGCAAGATAAAAAATATATAAAATATATTGGTATGTGTAATAATATACCAGAATTACTAGCTAACTCTAACTTATTTATATGTAGCTCAATATCGGAGGCTGGTCCTATAACTGTTTATGAAGCTATGTCCATGAGGATACCTATCGTAACTACTGATGTAGGTGCATCTAGACAGATAATAGATAATTTTAATTCTGGTATAATTGTACCGATAAAAAACTCTAATGAATTGTTTAGAGCAGCCGATAAAATTTTAAATGATAAATTTTTAAGTGAAAATTTATCAAATAAAGCTTTTATTTTTTCAAAAAATTTTTTTTCATTAGATAAAATTACAAAAAAATATATAGAATTTTATAATGATTAATAAAACTGATAATAAGAGTCATCAAATCTGTTCGAAAACTGTAATGGATACTACTGATCCAAATATTGCATTTAATGAAAATGGTGAGTCTAATTATTATATTAATTATATAAAAAATATAGCTCCCTCTTGGAAAAATGATGGTTCAAATTTTAATGATCTTATCAAAATAGCTAATAAAATTAAGATGGAAGGAAAGAATAATGAATTTGATTGTATTATTGGTGTTAGTGGAGGTGTAGATAGTTCTTATCTAGTTTATTTAGCTAAAGAAGTATTAGGATTAAACCCTCTCGTATACCATGTTGATGGAGGATGGAATTCCAGGTTAGCCGTAAGTAACATAGAGAAAATTATTGATAAGTTAAATTTAGATCTACATACTGATGTTATTTACTGGCCAGAAATGAAAGATCTACAATTATCTTTTTTTAGAGCTCAGGTTCCGCATTTAGATACTCCCCAAGACCATGCTTTTTTTGCATCAATGTATAATTATGCTGCAAAATATAAAATTAAATATATTTTGAATGGAGGTAATTTTTCAACTGAGTGTGTAAGAGAGCCTCTTGAATGGCACTATCATGCTTCTGATTTAAGGCATATAAAAGATATTCATTCAAAATTTGGTAAATTAAAATTGAACAAGTTTCCAATGGCAGATATTTTTAAATACAAAATATATTATAGATATTTTAAAAATATGAGAGTAATCCAACCATTGAACTATATTAAATATATCAAATCTGATGCAATCGAATTTTTAGAGAAAAATTTTGGTTGGGAGCAATATTCACATAAGCATTATGAGTCTAGGTTCACAAAATTTTACGAAGGATTTTGGTTAATAAATAAATTTGGTTTTGACAAAAGAAAGGCTCATTATTCAAGTTTAATATTAACAAATCAAATGACAAGAGAAGAAGCCCTAAAAAAATTATCAATTCCTCCATATACAAAGGAAATTGATGATGATTTGGAGTACGTTGCAAATAAACTTGAAATTTCAGTTAATGAATTAAAGTCATTTTTGACAAAAAACAATAAGTCATTTAGAGATTATAAATCAAACTATTACCTAATTAATTTTTTTACAAAATTATTAAGGTTTTTACGTCTAGAAAAAAGAATTATTCAATGATAGGAATTATTGATTATGGACTTGGCAATATAAGTGCTATTTCAAATATTTATAACAAACTAAAAATTAATAATATAATAATAAATTCAACTAGTGATTTTGATAAGTCAGATAAATTAATTCTTCCTGGTGTTGGTGCATTTGATAGTGCCATAAATTTATTAAATAACTCAAATTATATTTTTGAAATTCAAAAACAAATTTTTGAAAAAAAAAAATATATACTTGGTATTTGCGTTGGAATGCAGATATTTGGAAGTGATAGCACTGAGGGAAAAAAATTAGGCTTAAATTGGATTGAAGGTGATGTAAAAAAAATAAATTCAAATAATCAAAATCTGAGACTGCCACATATGGGTTGGAACTCAATACAATTCAGTAAAAAAGATCCTTTACTTAGTAGTTTAGAGAATAATGAATATTTTTATTTTTGTCATTCTTATTATTTTGATTGTTTGAATAAAAATAATATTATAGCAGAAACCGATTATGGTCATAAATTTGCAAGTATTGTAAAAAATAAAAATATCTATGGTATTCAGTTTCACCCTGAAAAAAGTCATGACAGTGGAGTTAAAATACTAGAAAATTTTTCAAAGTTGTAATGTTGTTACCTCGAATTATTCCTTGTTTATTATTATCAAAAAATGATTTAGTTAAAACCGTAAATTTTCAAAATCCAAATTATATTGGAGATCCAATCAACGCTGTTAAAATATTTAATGAGAAAAAAGTAGATGAATTATTTTTACTGGAGATAAGTGCTTCAGTTAAAAAGTATGAACCTAATTTTGAGTTGATAAAAAAAATTGCAAGGGAATCTAGGATGCCGATTTGTTATGGCGGGGGTATAAAAAATTTAGAGCAATCAAAAAAAATTTTTAATTTTGGAGTTGAAAAAATTGCTTTAAGCTCAATAATTTTTCAAAATATAGATATAGTATCTGAAATTTCAAAGTACTCCGGAGCAAATAGCACTGTTGTTGTTTTAGATATTAAAAAAGTGGACAATAAATATTTTGCATTTACACATAATGGAAAGAATATAGTAGATATTGATATAATTTCTCTAATTAAAGAATTAGAAAATTTAGGAATGGGTGAGATTGTGATTAATTCAATTGATAAAGATGGTACAATGCAGGGCTTTGATTATGATTTAATTGATACAATAATTAAAATTATAAATGTCCCAATTACTATTTTAGGTGGGGCAGGATCTTTCTTAGATTTAAAAAAAGCAGTAAACAGATATGGCAGTATAGGTATCTCATGTGGTAGTTTATTCGTGTATAAAGGCTCTAGAAAAGCAGTTTTACTAAATTATCCTAAAAAAGATGATAAACTTAAGTTAATCCAAGGATGATGAAATTTCACTGGACTTAAAATATTAATTTTTGTATAAGGCCCTGCCTGGTAATTATTGCGAAGGGGCAATACCCGATCCCATTCCGAACTCGGAAGTCAAGCCCTTCTGCGCCAATGGTACT
>MDTD01124725.1_pt1 | contig 25343 bp, 23 predicted proteins | sample 811221 | NCBI WGS metagenome assembly MDTD01 (sample SAMN05326646, study PRJNA326480) | marine metagenome | isolation source: seawater | place: Pacific Ocean: South West | collected 2011 | reverse complement strand
CTGCTGATAAGAAAACAACTACTGCAAAGACTGCTGCTAAGAAAACAACTACTGCAAAGACTGCTGCTAAGAAAACAACTACAGCGAAAACAGAGAAAGTTGAAGAAAAAATTGTTGTAAATAAGAAATTAGAAAAAAAGCTTGATGAATTTGATTGGGCACAATCTAATAATTTTAGTTCAGGATATTCCAAGAAAGAAAGATCAGATTTAGAAAAGCTATACACAGACAGTTTAACATCTGTTGATGAGAAGGAGCTTATAGAAGCTACTATTGTTGGTTTATCAAATAGAGATGTTGTAGTAAACATTGGATCTAAATCGGATGGTGTAATTCCTAGATCTGAATTTAGAGATATGCCTGAACTTAAATTAAATGATGTAGTTAAAGTTTATGTTGAGGAGCAAGAAAATGTTAAAGGTCAGCTTATTCTATCAAGAAGAAAAGCCAAACTAATGGATGCTTGGGATAAGATTCAAAAGGCATTAGATAATGAAGAGGTATTGGAGGGATTTGTGAAAAGAAGAACAAAAGGAGGGCTTATTGTTGATATATTAAGTATTGAAACTTTTTTACCTGGCTCTCAAATTGATGTAAAACCTATCAGAGATTATGACATTTATGTGGAAAAGCCTCTAAATGTTAAAATAGTTAAGATTAATTATTCAAATGATAATGTAGTGGTTTCTCATAAGATGTTAATTGAGAAGGATCTTGAAGAGCAGAAGAATAAGATTTTAAAGAAACTAGAAATTGGTCAGGTTCTTGAAGGTACAGTTAAGAATATGACAAACTTTGGTGTTTTTGTTGATTTAGGCGGTGGAATTGATGGTCTACTTCACATAACTGATATATCATGGGGTAGGGTAAATCATCCAGAGGAAGTATTAAAATTAGATGAAAAGATAAATGTAGTTGTTCTTGATTACAACGATCAAGACAAAAGGATTTCACTCGGTATGAAACAACTTACTGAACATCCATGGAATTCATTAGATAAAAACCTTGATGTAGGATCTGTGGTAAAAGGTAAAATTGTTAATGTAGCGGATTACGGTGCGTTTTTAGAGCTAACTCCAGGAGTTGAGGGATTAATTCATGTTTCGGAAATGTCATGGTCTCAACATTTAAGAAATCCATCTGATTTCATGAAAAATGGTGATGATATGGAAGCTGTAGTTCTTTCTATTGATAGAAATGAGAAAAAAATGTCATTAGGAGTTAAACAACTTACAAAAGATCCTTGGTCTGATAATAAATTACTTAAAAAATATTCTATTGGGACTATACACTCGGGTAAGGTTAGAAATCTTACTAATTTTGGATTATTTTTAGAATTAGAAGAGGGGATTGATGGATTGGTTCACGTTTCTGACTTATCCGATGATAAAAAAATAAAACATCCATCAGAATTTATCAAATTAGGTGAGAACCTTGATGTAGTTGTTATGGAGCAGGATCTAGAGAATAGAAGATTAGCTTTAAGCCACAAGGATATTAAGAAAGAAGAATCAAAGAAAAAAAGTAAAAAATAATATATTTACTTTATTGGTCCTGTGGCCGAGCGGCTAGGCAGAGCTCTGCAAAAGCTTCTACACCAGTTCGAATCTGGTCAGGACCTCTTATTTATGAGTAAAAATATTACTCATTTTGTTTTATAGTATTTACAATTATTTATATTTGTATATGCTTGAAACTATTATTTCATCAAAGACAAGATTAAATTTATTAATAAGGTTTTTCTTGAATCTAGCTAAAAAGTCTCACTTGAGAGGTTTAGCAAATGATTTCAATGATTCAACCAATTCTATAAGACTTGAACTAAATAACCTTACAGAAGCGGGTTATTTAATCAGAAAAAAAGAAAAAAATAAAGTGAATTATTTAGCCAATAAAAATCACCCTTTATTCAATATTCTAATAGAATTAGTAAGAAAACATACTGGGGTAGAAGAAATTTTAAATAATATTGTTTCTTCAGTAAAAGATCTCAAAGCTGTTTACATAGTAGGAGATTATGCTAATGGTATAGATTCAGGTATTATAAAGATATTCATTGAAGGCAACTTAATGAATTCTGAATATATTAAAAAAGTAATAAAAAAAACAGAGAAAAAAATTAATCGAAAAATTTTTTTAATAGATGAAATTGATCCTTTTGATGATAAATTATTAATTTATGAGTCAAGATAACTTATTATTTATAAAAAAAGTCAACTGGTTTATGAGCAATGTAAAAATAAGAAAAGAATTTAAATCATAAATTATGAAAATAGCTTTAATTACCGGTATTACTGGTCAAGATGGTTCTTATTTAGCGGAGTTTTTATTAGATAAGGGATATGAAGTTCATGGAATAAAAAGAAGATCATCTTCATTAAATACAGAACGTATTGATCATATATATCAAGATCCTCACGAACCTAATCAAAAATTAAAGTTACATTATGGTGATTTAACTGATCCAGTCAATCTCACAAGAATTATTGAAGAATGTCAACCAGATGAAATTTATAATCTAGGAGCTATGTCTCATGTTAAGGTATCTTTTGAGACTCCAGAATATGTTGGAAATGTTGACGGATTAGGTACTTTACGTATTTTAGAAGCTGTTCGTTTATTGAATTTAGAAAAAAAAACCAGAATCTACCAAGCATCTACTTCAGAATTATATGGAGGTATGGAAGAGAATAAAAATCATAAAGGATTTTATGATGAAAAATCACCTTTTTATCCAAGATCTCCTTACGGAGTTGCAAAAATATATGGTTATTGGATTACTAAAAACTACAGAGAGGCATATAATATGTTTGCATGTAATGGTATATTATTTAATCATGAATCTCCTAGAAGAGGTGAAACTTTCGTAACACGTAAAATTACACGAGCCACTTCTAGAATTGCTCTGGGGCTTCAGGATAAACTTTATCTTGGGAATTTAGATTCTATGCGTGATTGGGGTCATGCTAAAGATTATGTTCGTATGATGTGGATGATTCTTCAGGCAAAAGAGCCAGAAGATTGGGTAATTGCTACAGGAAAATCAACAACAGTAAGAGAATTTGTAAAAATGAGTTTTGCAGAAGTAGGTATTGAATTAGAATTTATAGGAAAAGGTATAAATGAAAAAGCTCAGGTTGTAAAATGTATTAACCCTTCATTCCAAATAGATATTGGTAAAGAAGTATTATCTATAGATCCTTCATACTTTAGACCCACTGAAGTGGATTTGTTAATTGGAGATCCGAGTAAGGCAAGAGAAAAGTTAGGATGGGTTCCAGAATATGATTTAGCATCTTTGGTAAAAGATATGATGCAATCAGATTTGAAGTTGATGCAAAAAGAACAGTATTTGAAAAAGGGTGGCTATTTATCTACTAAAAATTTGGAATAAATAAATATAAATAGAATAATAATATGTATAGTTGGTGCTTAAGGTTTTGGAAAAGGCTATTTAGCTTTACGAATAATAAAAAATATATAATTTAAAAAAATTGAATAAGAAGATTATAAATTTTATTAGAGAATTATACTTTACTGAAAATTTTGTCCAATTACATAAACCTTTTTTTTCACAAATAGATAAGAGCTTTGTTGTTGATTCTATTAATTCTTCATATGTATCATCTGTAGGAAAGTATGTAGATGATTTTGAGAAAAAGATGGCTACTTATATTGGTTCAAAGCATGCAATTGCCGTAGTTAATGGGACATCTGCTCTTCATATTGCTTTACATCTATCAGGAGTTAAAAAAAATGACTTAGTTATAACACAAGCATTGTCTTTTGTTGCAACTGCTAATGCAATAAAATATTTAGATGCTGAACCTGTTTTTTTAGATATTGATAAAAACACACATGGATTATGTCATTTAGAATTAGATCAATTCTTAAAAGATAATGCTAGAGTTTGTAAAAATGGAACTTTTCATAAACTAACTGGTCAAAGAATTTCTGCATGTGTTCCAATGCATACATATGGATTTCCAGTGAAAATTGATAAAATTATAAATGTATGTAATAAATATGGAATCAATGTAATAGAAGATGCTGCAGAATCTATTGGATCTGAATATTATGGAAAAAAAACAGGTTCCTTTGGACTTTTTGGTGTATTTAGCTTTAATGGAAATAAAACAATTACTTGTGGTGGTGGTGGCTTAATAGTTACAAATGATGCTAAGTTAGCAACTGAAGCAAAACATATAACAACACAAGCAAAAATTCCTCATAAATGGAATTATGTTCATGATAAAATAGGGTATAACTACCGCCTTCCAAATCTTAATGCAGCACTAGCATGTTCTCAATTAACCCAACTCAATGAAATTATTGAAAATAAAAGAGAAACTGCTACTTTATATAGTAATTTCTTTAAAAATATAGATGTTAAATTTTTATGTGAATTAGAAAATACAAAATCAAATTATTGGTTAAATTCTATAATATTTAAAGATGAAAATTCACGAAATGATTTTTTAAAAGAATCTAATCAATCTGGTGTAATGACAAGGCCAAGTTGGAAATTATTAAACAAACTAAGAATGTTTTCTAATTGTTTAACAGGAAATTTAGTGAATAGTACTTTTTTAGAAAGTAGACTAGTTAATATACCAAGTGGTTATAGATTAAAATAATTTTAGAAAATTTAATATAAAAAATTAATGACTACAATAATTGCAGAAGCAGGAGTTAATCATAATGGAGATATAGAACTTGCTAAGAAACTTGTTGATGTAGCAGCAGATGCAGGAGTAGATTATGTTAAGTTTCAAACATTCAAGTCTAATAAGCTAGTAAGTCCTTTTGCTCAAAAAGCAATTTATCAAATTAAAAATGATGATAATAAAGAAGATGAATCTCAATTAAATATGTTAAAAAAATTAGAACTCACTGAAGAGAATCATATTGAATTAATAGCTCATTGTAAATCAAAAAATATTAAATTTTTTTCTACTGCATTTGATCAAGAAAGTATTTTGTATTTATATTCATTAAACCTAGATATCTTTAAAATTCCAAGTGGTGAATTAACTAATTTTCCTTATTTAAAAGCTATAGGTAAAACAAAACTTCCGGTAATATTATCAACCGGAATGGCAAAATTAAGTGAGATCGATAAAGCAATTAATATTTTAATTTCTTATGGTACTAATAAGAATAAAATTACAGTTTTACATTGTAGTACAGAATATCCAACACCAATGATAGATGTTAATTTAAAAGCTATGTTAACAATAAAAGAAAGCCTTGATGTAGCTGTGGGTTATTCAGATCACACTTTAGGTATAGAAGTCCCAATAGCAGCTGTAGCAATGGGTGCTACTGTAATTGAGAAACATTTCACCTTAGATAGAAATTTAAATGGACCAGACCACAAAGCTTCATTAGAACCATATGAACTTAAAGAAATGGTCAAATCAATAAGAAATATTGAAAAAGCAATTTCAGGAAATGGTGTTAAAGAACCATCAAATAGTGAAAAAAAGAATATAATTATAACTAGAAAGAGTATTCATTCATCAAGGTTTTTAAAATCTGGTACTATAATTAAAGATTCAGACATAATATCTTTACGACCAGGAGATGGAATATGTTCAATGGAATGGGAAACAATTATAGGGAAAAAATTGAATAAAGATATTGATAAATATTCAAAGTTAAGTTATAATGATTTTTTATGAGACTTGGGGTTTTAACAAGTTCGAGGGCGGATTATGGTGTTTATCAACCATTATTAAACGAGTTAAAAAAAGATAATTTTTTTTATCTGGAGATAATTGCTTTTGGAACACACCTATCTAAAAATCATGATTTTACTATTAATAAAATATTAAAAGATAAATTTAATGTTATTCATAAGATTCATACTTTTATAAATGATGATAGTCAAAAAGGGATTGTTGATTCTTATGCAAAAACAATTTCAGAATTTTCTATATTTTGGAGTAAAAATAAGTTCGATTTAGTATTATGTTTAGGTGATCGTTTTGAAATGAGTGCTGCAGTTCAAGCAAGTATTCCTTTTGGTATTAAATTAGCACATATTTCAGGCGGGGAAACAACACTTGGTGCTATTGATAATATATATAGACACCAAATATCTTTAGCTTCTAAAATTCATTTTGTTTCAACAAAATACAATTTTAGAAAGTTAGTTGAACTTACTGGAAATTCAAATCACATATATAATGTAGGCTCAATGAGTTTGAGTGATATAAAATTTTACAAGCCAACGAATAAATATACATTTCTCAATAAATTTAGTTTACGAAATAGACCATATATTTTAGTAACATTTCACCCTGAAACTATTTCGGTTGAAGCTAATATATTTTATTCGAAAGAAATTTGTAAAGCATTATCAGAGATTTGTAAAAAAATAAATATTATAATTACTATGCCTAATGCAGATACTTTAGGAAGCGTATATAGAAAAAGTTTTTATGATTTAAGAGATGATAATCAAAATTCTATTTTCCTGATCGAAAATTTTGGAAAAAAATATTATTTCGATGCAATGAATTATTCATCATTATTATTAGGGAATACATCTAGTGGTATAATTGAAGCGGCATCATTTAATAAATATGTTATCAATGTTGGTGATAGGCAAAAAGGAAGAATTCATGGTAATAATGTTATTAATGTTGAATTTAATTCAAAACAGATTATAGATTTAACTTTTAAATTATTAAAAAATAAACCTAAAAAAATAACTAATATTTATTATCAAGAAAATACAGTTAAAAATACTATTGAAAAAATCAAACTTTTTTTTACAAATAGTAAAGATATTTTGAATGATGCTGATTTAAATTATAATTAAATTGTTACAACTAAAATATAAATTATTAGACACTTTTTTTAAGTCTTTATATTCTCTAATTATTGTCTATGTTTTTCCAATTGAAATTTCAGGTTTTTTTGGTTTTTTTATTGTAATAGTTGGGTTAGGTTCAGTTATAATTGGTTTTGAAAGATACATTAGTTTTCAGATTGAGACTGTAGATATAAGCAGTAAAGCCATTCAACAAAAGCTTTCAGATTTATTTGCTTTTTATTTATTTAACTTAATTTTTGCAGCTCCTATTTTTTCAATAATTGTCTATTTTAAAATTTTTCAAAATCCTTTAATGCTTCTTTTATGCATTCTAATTTTATTTTCTGAAATGCTATCTAATAACATATATAATATTGGAGTAGTTCATGTTAAATATATAATTGGAATGAGAGTTGTAATTATTAAGAATTTATTATTAGTCTTATTTTCTATACAGTTATACTTTATAAATTTAGATAATCCTTTATTTTATATTTTTTTATTTTGGTCCATATTATCAACAAGTCAGATTTTTATTTTTATTTATTATTTTTTAAAATTTCAAAATTTATATAATATTAAATCATCTATTAGTTTTTCAAGAATATTAGATCAATATAAAATTTCTAAATTCCATTTTTTATTAGGACTAGTTGCTTTAGTATGGATACAAGCAGATAGGCTATTAGTTAGTATTTGGTTTGATACAAAGATGATGGGTATCTACTACAGACATGTTGCTATTACAAGCATTTTTCACCAAATTTTTTTTATGGCTTCTTTTAATAGACTCATTCCACAAATATATAGTTCAGCTAAGAAAAATGGATATAATATTTTAAGCAAAATAATAATTAAAGAGTATAAAATTATTTTATCTATAGTATTGTTTATTATATTATCTATTCTAATTTCATATTATACTTTTTTAAAAGAATATTTTTTGGATTTATATCTACAACTCAATATAATTTTATCACTTATTTTTATTTTAACCATTAGAATATACGCAGACTTTCAATCTATGATTTTAAATGCATATAAATTAGAAAGTGAAACATTTAAGTATCAAGCTTTATGTTTAATTATTTTTATTTTATTAATGATGTTTTTGGTCCCTATTTATAAAATAAAGGGTGTTGTCTTTTCACTTTTTGTATCTACACTTGTGTACACATTTATTATTACTAAATTTAATAAATCGTATAACTTTAAGATAAATTCATAATATTTTGATATCTCCAATCAGGTTAATGTTTATTGTTTGGTTTTCTTGTATATTTTTATGGATATTTTTGCCATTTCAACTCGTTGGACGTGAAATTTCTTATTATGGAGTTTCAATATTTATTCTTTTTTTGAGTTCTTTTTTTATTGGTTGTATTGCTACAAAAAAAAACAAAAGTCTTGTTAATTACACTTCGGTTCAAATAAAAAAATCACTTCAAATTATTTCATTTTTTTCATTTATCTCATTGCTATGTTTATTAATAGATTTTGACTTATCAAATTTAGATTTAATTTTCATAGCAAGTGAAAGGGAAGATATTTCTATTTCATTATTAACAGGAGAAAAATCAAATAGTTCTTTAGCTTTTAAAATTGCATTTTTAACTTATCCATCTGCATATATTTATATTGCCTTAACAACAATTTATTCTAAAAAAATTAATTATATCTATCTATTTATGTTGGGATATTTACCTATAATATTAAGTACTGTTGTAATGGGAGGAAGGAATCCTCTATTATATGCTATATTAATATCTTTTTTCTCTATAAAGATAAGATCAAATTTCTCAAATGAACTTAATGTTTATAAATCCTCACCAAAAGTTATAACCTATAAACGTTCTCTTATTAAGTTTATATCTTTGGCATTTATTATAATTACTTCAGTATATTTTATTAATGTATTTTTAAGTCGAGCTGAAATTTTGGGAGGTACTTCTTTTATGTTTGATCATGCTGAATCTAATTGGGGAATTAGTTTTGATGGTAGATCTTCAGAATTTTTAATTAATCTTTTAGGTTTTCAAAATTTTTTTTTATTATTCATAATATCTTGGTATATAGTGCAGGGTTTAATTATGTCACTTACTATTTTTGAAAACTTTACAGGATCAATGCAATTAGGCTCTTTTGGTATTGAAATAATTACAGCTTTCTTAAGAAGATATGATAGCTACTCAATTTTTACAAATTATGATATACTAAATGAATATAATGTAGTAGGTTTTTATCCAAGTGTTTTTGGTAGTTTATTTGTAGATTTAAAGTTTTTAGGTATTGCTGTTATTTTATTTTGGGGTAGGTGGTGTACAAATGTCTATAATAATATTAAAAATATAAAACTAAATTCAATGCTATTATACCCATTCATGTCTACAGGGGTATTACTTTCATTTATTAATACACCTTTTGGGGTTGCTAATGGATTTATTACTTATTTTTGGCTATTTATTGCATTTTATCTTATTAAAACATTAAAAACTAATAAATATGTCAATTAATTATTTAGATCATTTAATTAATAAAAATGATTCTATAAAATATGCTTTAAAAAAACTAAATAAATTAGCAGCTGATGCAATATTATTTTTAGTAGATGATAACAATAAATTAATAGGATCAATTACAGACGGAGATCTTAGAAGAGGTTTTATTAATGGTAAAACATTTAATGACAAATTAATAGACTTTATTCAAAAAAAACCCAAAAAAATAAAGCAAAATAATTATCAAATTAGAGATCTTATAAATTATAGAAATCAAAATTTTACAATATTACCATTGGTTGATGATTCTAATATTGTCATAGATATATTGAATTTTAAAATTCTTAAATCTTTTTTGCCAGTTCATGCATTTATTGTTGCTGGAGGTAAAGGAGTTAGATTATATCCATTAACTAAAGATATGCCAAAGCCTTTATTAAAAGTTGGTAATAAACCAATTATAGAACATAACATTGATAGTTTAGTGAAATTTGGAATAAAAAATATTAACATTTCTATTAATTATTTAGGTCATAAAATTCAAAATTATTTTAATGATGGGTCAAGGAAAGGAATTTCTATAAAATATATTAAAGAGAAAATTCCACTAGGAACAATAGGTTCAATTACAAAAATCAATTCATTAATTAATGAAGATGACATTTTATTATTAAACTCTGATTTATTAACAACAATTAATTATGAAAAATTATACCTTTTTTATAAAGAAAATAATGCTGATTTAGTTGTTGCTTGTACTCCTTATAAAGTAAATGTTCCCTTAGGTGTTATTGAGTCTGATAACAATATTATTAAATCTTTAAAAGAAAAACCCACTTATACATATTATTCAAATGCAGGAATTTATTTATTTAAGAAATCAATTATTGATTATATTCCTAAGGATACTTTTTTTAATGCTACTGATTTAATAAATAAATTAATATCTCTCAATAAAAAAGTAATGAAATATCAAATGATTGAGTATTGGACAGATATTGGAAGAAAAGAAGATTTAGAAAAAGCAAAAGTTGATATCATTAATCTAGAATATTTTCAATGAAGATACTTAAATTAATATTAGCTAGGGGTGGTAGTAAGGGTCTTCCAAATAAAAATATAAAAATGTTATTAGGAAAGCCTTTAATTGAATACTCTATTATGGCAGGAAAAAAAAGTAAATATGGTTCTGATGTTTATATTTCAACTGATTCTTCAGAAATTGCTAGGATTGCTAAGTCTTGTGGAGCTAAAGTGCCTTTTTTAAGACCTAAAAATCTTGCTTCTGATAAATCTCTTAGTTCAGAATCAATTTTGCATGCTATAGACTATCTAGAAAGTAAAAATAAATTTTTTGATTATATTTTATTATTGGAACCTACTTCACCATTAAGAAATTATGATGATGTAAATAAGAGTATCGACTTCTTTGTTTCAAATGAAAAAGCAAAATCTTGTGTTTCAATCGTTAAATCAGAAATTTCTCATCCATCATTTTTGTTTAATAAAAAAGGTAATTTTTTAAATCATTATTCTAATAACAATAGTGTTATTAGAAGACAAGATTTAACTGATTTATATTATCCCGAAGGAAGTATTTATTTATGTGAAATTGAAACTTATAAACAAACTCATACTTTTTACATGAATGATTTTACAATAGGTTATGAGTTACCTTTTTGGAAATCATTTGAAATTGATACAATGGAAGATTTTATAATAGTTGAGTCAATCTTAAAAGCAAGTTTGAATAATAAATTTAAAAATATAAATAAAAAATATGGCAGAATTAAGAAAATGTAAAAAATGTCTATTACCTGAAACATATGAAACATTATCCTTAAATAATGATAATAATGGATGTAACATGTGTAGTACAAGTACTTTTAAAAAGAAAAATATTAATTGGGGAAAAAGAAAAAAAATGTTAGATGATGTAATCGAAAAACATAGAGGAAAATATGAGTATGATTGTATTGTGCCATTTAGTGGTGGAAAGGATAGTTCATATACTTTATATTACTTAATGAAAGAATATAATATTAAACCTCTAGTGGTCAGATTCAATCATGGCTTTATGAGAAGAAATCATGAAAAAAATACAAAAAGGGTACTGAAAAAATTAGGGGCAGATTTTATTGATTTTACTCCTAACTGGAAAATTGTCAAAAAGTTAATGTTTGAATCTTTTAATAGAAAAACAGATTTTTGTTGGCACTGTCATACTGGAATATATTCTTTTCCACTACAAATAGCATTAAAATATCAGGTTCCATTGGTTCTTTGGGGGGAACCTTTAGCTGAAATGTCAGCTTATTATACTTATGAGGATAATATTATTGAATGGGAGGATGAGGAAAAATTCAATATGGTACGTAATTTAGGTATAACTGCTGACGATATGTGGGGAATGATTAACTCGCCAGAAGACCCAATAGATAAAAGAGATTTAATACCATATACTTATCCTGACCTCATGGAATTAAAGAAAATGGATTATTATTCAGTATGCTTAGGGAGTTTTATTCCATGGGATTATAAAAAAAATACAAAACTAATTATGGATGAATTAGGTTGGACTACTGATGAATTAGAAGGTGTTCCTAATGATATAAATCAAGAAGGAGCAAAAATTGAATGCTGGATGCAAGCAACTAGAGATTATATTAAATATTTAAAGAGGGGATATAGTAGGGTTACTCAATTAACTAATTTTGAATTAAGAAATGGAAAAATGAAAGTTGAGGAAGCTCAAAAATGGATTGATAATTTTGAAGGTAAAAAACCAGCTTCATTAGAAATTTTTTTAGAATATATGGGTATATCAGAAGAGGAATTTAATTCAAAAGTTTCCGACTTTATAGTTCCTCCATTTAAACCTAATTTTGATAACATTCAAAAAGGAAAACCTGCTCATGATATGAATGATTGGTACAGAGAAAACAATAAAAAATGATTGGAATAATTGATTGTGGAATTGGAAATTTATCATCTGTAAAAAATATTTTAGATTATATTGGAGCTGAATCAATAATAATAAATAATCCAGACTCAATAAAATTGATTGATAAAATTATTCTACCAGGTGTTGGCTCATTTAAGTTAGCCATGAATAATTTAGAAAAAAAAGGTTTTATTTCACCAATTAAAAAATTTGCTGAAACAGACAAATATATTTTAGGTATTTGTCTCGGAATGCAGCTTTTATCAAAACAAGGTACCGAGTCTGGACTTACTAGAGGACTAGGGTTGATTGATGGTATTGTTGATAAATTAGATTCTAAAAACTTAAGAATTCCTCATATGGGTTGGAATGGGATTAAATTAAATGAATCTCATCAAATAATAGAAAATGTTAAAATTGATGCTGATTTTTATTTTGTTCATTCATTTGCTTTTAAAGCAAAGTTTAATCATAATATTATTGCATATACTAACTATGGAAAAGATTTTCCATCAATAATTTGCAATAATAAAAAAAATGTAATTGGGATTCAGTTTCATCCTGAAAAAAGTCAGAAACAAGGTTTAAGGATTATTGAAAATTTTATAAATATATAAAATGTTAAAAAAAAGATTAATACCCACTCTTTTATTAAGAAATAATAGGATGGTTAAAGGTGTAAATTTTGATAATTATAGAGATACGGGTGATCCAGTAACGGCATCTAAAGTTTATAATTCCCAATATGTTGATGAATTAATTTTTATTGATATTGATGCAACCAATGAGATGCGTTCAACAAATAAAGAAATAATTAAAAAAGTTTCAAAGGAGTGTTTTATGCCACTTACGATAGGTGGAGGAATAAAGTCTGTAAAAGAGATTAGAGATTTACTTTTAGTAGGAGCTGATAAGGTGGTAATTAATTCTGCTGCCTATTCGAATGAAAAACTAATAAATGAAGGGTCTAAAATGTTTGGTTCTCAGTGTATAGTTGTTGGTATTGATATAAAGTTTGAGAATGGAGAATATAAGCTTTATAAAAATTCAGGAAAAACACGCTTAGATTTAGATTTAATTAATCATATTAAGAATATGGAAGAGTTAGGTGCAGGGGAGTTTTTTATAAATGATATTACAAATGATGGTGTAATGAAAGGCTATGATTTAGATTTATTAAATTTTATTAATAAAAATACAACTCTACCTGTAATTGGTTGTGGAGGAGCAGGTAATTTTCAACATTTAGTAGATGCTTATAAATCCACCTCTGTAAGTGGTTTAGCAATGGCAAGTATTTTTCATTTTGGAGATAACAACCCTATTAGAGCGAGATTTTATTTAAAAAATAATCAAGTAAATATAAAAGAAGTATAAAAATATTAATTTAATTAAATGAGAGAATTAACTACTAGTATTACTAATTCATCAATTTGTGAATACTTATTTAAACAGTTGAACACTATTTTTCCAGATGAAAACAAAATTAATAAGAATCACTTATCTGAAATGATTAATTTAGCAATTAATAATATCGAAATTTGTTTTTCGAAGATAGTAAGCCCTTACTATGTCAATAAAAATAAATCTTACTTTAACCATTTAAATGGTGATCATTATAGTTCTTTTTTATATCAAGTTTCAAGAAATGCTTATATAAATGATGAAATGGATATAGCCACTAAAACATTTCTGTTGAATAAATATTTATTTGGAATAGATGTTTTTTATACAGTAAACTTACCTAAACATTACATTTTTGTACATCCAATTGGTACGATATTAGGTTCTGGTGCTACCTATTCTAATTATTTTGTTGTTTATCAAGGAGTCACTATTGGATCAAATAATCATGGTATTTATCCTAAGTTTTCCAATAATACAATATTATTTTCAAATTCATCCGTTATTGGAAATTCAAATATTGGTAAAAATTTTATTTTAGGTGCAAAATCTTCTATTATAAACAAGAATATTAATCATAATAAAGTTGTTATCGGTAATTTTCCAAACAATAAAATTTTGGAAAATCAAAATAATGAAATAAGTAAATACTTCTATTTTGAATAATAATAAATTTATAATTAAGTAATATAAAATGAGTAGATTAGAAAATAAGATTATTATTGTAACTGGAGGTAATGGACTTATTGGCAGGCAGATAGTTAAAAAAATAAAGAAGGAAGGTGCTATTTGTTACAATGCTGATATTAAAGTTAATGCTTCTATAGATAATGAAATATATTGTAATATTAACGATATTGAATCAGTTGATTCATTAATTAAGAAAATATATAATAAACATGGTAGAATAGACGGCTTAGTAAATAATGCTTATCCAAGAACTAGGGATTGGAGTAATAAATTTGAAGATGTTAAATTAGAATCTTGGAAAAAAAATGTTGACATGCAATTAAATAGCGTATTTTATATTTGTCAACAAGTTTTAAAAATCATGAAAAAGCAAAAAAACGGTTCTATTGTTAATATTTCATCAATTTATGGAGTTGTAGCAAATGATTTCTCTATTTATGAGAACACCGGTGGTATGACATCTCCAGCTGCATATTCAGCTATTAAATCAGGATTAATTAATTTTACTCGTTATTTAGCATCATATTTTGGAAAGTATTGTATTAGAGTTAATTGTGTTTCACCAGGTGGAATTATAGACAATCAAAACACTAACTTTATTGAAAATTATTCAAAAAAAGTTCCATTAAAAAGATTAGGAAGACCTAGTGAAATTTCTCCAGCTGTTTCTTTTTTACTATCAGAGGAGGCTTCGTATATAACTGGCCAAAATTTAATAGTTGATGGAGGTTGGACTAGTATTTAATTTTATTGTATGAAAAAAAAAATATTTTTTTACGCAATAAACAATACCTTTTCTTGGTGGAGATTTTTCTCAGATTCGCTCTCAAACGAATTTGAAACTTTAGTAATAACGGAACATAAATCCTCCAAATTATATTCATTAAAAAATAGGTTTTATTTTTATTATAAAAATCAACAAATATCTTCTTTTTCAAAAGATGAAATTGATAACATTATAGATAGGTGTAGAGTTCTTAGAAATATTGATAAAAATAAAGCAAGAAAAATGGTAATTGCATATGAATATGTTTTTGAAGATTTATTCAAGGATAATAGTTATTCAAATATAATTAGTTTCCCAATCGATAGATATCCAATGGATGTAATGAACAGAGTTGCTAAAAGATATAATATTGATCATTTAGAAATTACTGTTTCAGTTTTGAAAAATTTTAGTATGATTTTAAAATTAGGTAATGTAATGAGTTTGCCTATGAGTTTATCTAAAACTATCACAAAAGAAGCTACATATGATCAATTAATAGATGATAATTATCAGCCTAATTACGTAAATAAGTCAAAATTTAATGTATTTCGATGGTTATATTTATACTCATACCAAAACTTAAGAGCATTAGCTTTTAAGTTTATTATGCTGATTGAAAAAGATCCTTTGAGTTTACATTATTTAGATTCTCAAATGTATTTAAGTCATAAAGTTAGATTGAAGGACATTAGAGTATTTAAATTTATTAATCACGATTATTTAGATATAATTAAAAAAAAAGATAAAAATAACGTAATTATTGCTTTACAATTATATCCTGAGGCTTCAATTGATTACTGGGTTAGAGACATGGGAATTGTAGATTATGAAAATTTCTTAATTCATGTATTAAAGAGTTTTTCAAAATTAGGTTATAATGTTTTCTTGAAGGATCACCCTCTTCAATTTGGATTTAGAACTACTGCATTTTTAGAAAAAGCTTCTTTAATTGATAATGTATTTTTTTTACCATATGAATCTGATATTAACTACCTAATGAAATTTTCTAAAATTTCATTTACAACAACAGGCACAATTGGTTTACAGGCATCAATAAATGGACTCGTATCCTTTGTAACACCTTCTTATTATTCAAATGAAAAGGATTTTAAAGTATATAGTAATAAAGAGGAATTCGATAATCATTTAAAGAGTATTAATTTAGATAAAATGACTAAAAGTGATCTTGAAAATAGAAGAAATAGAATAGTTAATCATGTACATAAGACATCTTTTTATGGTTCTATTTTGACATTTTTTAAAAAATCAAAATTTAAAGAAGACAATCATTTAGTTAGCCTAATTAATAATATGAGAATTTACTTGAAAAATAAACAAAATGAAATTTAGTATAATTACTGTTGTTTATAATAACGAAGATAGTGTTGAAGAAGCTATAAATTCAGTTTTATCACAAACTTATCAACATATAGAATTTATTGTTGTTGATGGAAAATCATCAGATGGGACATTGAGAATTATTAAAAGGTATAAAGATAAAATTGATAAATTTATTTCAGAAAAAGATAAAAGCAATTATGATGCCTACAATAAAGGTTTGAAATTAGCTACCGGAGATGTAATTGGTTTTTTAAATTCTGATGATCTGTTCGAAAATGAGCATACTATTAGTGAAATAGCAAAACAATTTAATTATCATAAAGAAGTTGATATGGTATATGGAAATATACAGTATGTGAAAAAGAATAATCCAAGTCAAGTTGTTAGAAAATGGAAATCGTTGAAATGGTATAAAAATTTTTTTAAAGATGGAAATGTACCACCTCATCCTTCATTGTTTATTAAGAAAAGAGTTTATGATCTAGTTGGTAACTTTGATCTTAATTTTTATTTAGCTGCAGATTATGAATTTATGTTTAGAGTTTTTCATGTTAATAAATTTAAGTCTAAGTATATAAATTTAAATATTGTCAATATGAGATTAGGAGGTAGAACTAATGAAAGCTTGTCAAATATCTACTATCAAAATAAAGATATTTTTAATGTTTGGAGAAAATATAATCTTTGGCCTCCAATATTACTTTTTCCAAAAAAAATATTAAAAAGGATAAAGCAATTTAAAATATTAAAAAGGTTAAAGTAATTTATTTAATTTTAATAATAGATATGTATAATAATTTTAAAAGTTACCAATCAAAGAAGTTTTCAGAGGTTATAATTATTGAGCCGAGTACTTTTAGTGATGATAGGGGAATAATATTCACAGATTATTTAGATTCATATTTTATTAAAAAGTTTAATCCAAGTTTAAAGTTTAATCATAGTAAATTTGCACTTAACAATGCAAGAGTACTAAGAGGAATTCATGGTGATTACGATTCTTATAAATTGGTACAATGTGTTTATGGTGATATTTTTCAAGTTATTGTGGATTGTAGAAAGGATTCTCCACAATATTTAGTTCATGAGACTTTTAAACTTTCTCATAAAAGGCCAAAAATGATATTATTACCTCCAGGTTTTGGAAATGCATTTATGGTTCTTTCAGAATATGCTGTATATAACTATAAACTTTCTTATAAAGGATCCTATAATGACCACGATAATCAGTTTACCTACAAATGGAATAATTCTATTATAAATATTAATTGGCCAAATATTGATCCGATTCTATCAGAACGTGATAAATAAAAATATGAATTTAATAACAGGATATTCAGGGTTTTTAGGAAAATCAATAGTTAAACACTTTGATCCAAAAAAGATTGTTAGGCTAGGCAGAAATAAAAATTCAGATATTGTATTTGACTTTGAAAAAAATAATCAAATAGTTAACAATGAATTTAATTTAAGAATTGAGACAATAATTCATGCTGCCGGTTTAGCTCATGTTTATCCAAGTGATAAATCTGAAAAAAATAAAATGTATTTAATTAATATTACTGGAACGGTAAAGCTTCTTAAATATGCAGAAAAATTAAAAAAATTAAAAAAAATTATTTTTATAAGTTCAGTATCAGTTTATGGAATAGATCAGGGTCAAAATATAAATGAAAATTATTCACCCACTCCAAATACAATTTATGGGAAGTCAAAGTTGGAAGCAGAAAAAATAATTATTGATTGGGCAATTAAAAATAATATAAAATATTATATACTTAGACTGCCATTAGTTTTTGGTGAAAATCCACCAGGTAATTTAAAAAAAATGATAACCGCAATTAAAAATAATCGTTTTTTCCTAATCGATAATGGAAAAGCAAAAAAGAGTATGGTTTTAGCTAACGATATTGGAAAATTAATTTCAAATATAAGCGGTGAATCAGGAGTTTATAATCTCAATGACGGATATCATCCAAGTTTTAAAGAAATTAGTATAATATTATCAAATAAATTTAATTCAAAAATCCCAAAATCAATCCCAAAAGTTATAGCTAAAATTATTTCTAAAATTGGCACTTTTTTTTTAGGATCAAAATTCCCTTTGAATAAGGATGTTTTTTTAAAAATAACCAGTGATTTAACATTTGACGATAATAAAGCTAGACGAAAAATCTCATGGAAATCAAATAAAGTTATTGAAAATAATAAATTATGGAAATAAATAATAGTGATACTTTTTTTAAAAATAAAATTTTGAAAAGAGAAAGTTTTTTTCAAAATGATATTAATAAGCACAAGGATTTTTTAACTAATAAAATACTAAATTCATCTATTTTAGTAATTGGTGGTGCAGGTACAATTGGTTCAAACTATATTAAACAAATATTACATTTTAAGCCACAAAGAGTAGTTGTTGTAGATACAAATGAAAATGGATTAACAGAATTAACAAGAGATTTAAGATCTACTTATTTACTTGATGATATTGATGATTTCAGAACATATCCTATAAACCTAAATGATATAGTTTTTGACAGATTATTTAATTCGGAATCTAAATTTGATGTTGTAGCTAATTTTGCTGCACATAAACACGTTAGATCTGAAAAGGATATTTATTCAATAGAGGCACTTATTAGAAATAATGTATTTGGTGCAGTTAAATTGATAAAATTATTAAAAAACAATAAACCTAAACTTTTCTTTAGTGTTTCAACTGATAAGGCTGCAAATTCAGTCAATATTATGGGAGCTTCAAAAAGTTTGATGGAAAAAATACTTCTTTCAGAAATGAATAGCTTAAATATTAAAACTGCGAGGTTTGCAAATGTTGCTTTTTCAAACGGAAGTCTACTCGATGGTTTTATTAAGAGAATTAATAAGAGACAACCCGTCTCTTGTCCAAAAGATATAAAAAGATTCTTTGTCACACCTGAAGAATCTGGACAGATTTGTATGTTAGCTACATACCTTGGAGACTCTGGTAATATTTTCTTTCCTAAATTTAATTTTGAAAATGACCAAATATTTTTTAAACATATAGCTCTTGAATTTTTTAATTATTTAGGATATAATTTATATGAATGTAAGAGTGAAATTGAGGCAAAAAAATTTGATTTTCATAATAACAAAAATAAGTATCCAATATTTTTCTTCCAATCAGATACTTCTGGAGAAAAAGAATATGAAGAGTTCTATACAAAGCGAGAATCTGTTGATCTAAAAACTTTTGATTCGTTAGGGTTTATAAAAAAAAATCATAATAATATAAATTTGGATAAGGTTAGGTTAGATTTTGAGGAATTGTTCAATAAAGAAAGTATTTCAAAATCTGATATAGTTGATTTAATTAAATCATACGTTCCTGACTTTAATCATATTGAAAAAGGTAAAAACTTAGATGATAAAATGTAATCTATTATGTATAAAATAATTAAAAGATTATTTGATGTTATTTTTGGTGTTATTGCAATAGTTTTTTTTATTCCTTTATTTCTCCCAATAGCAATAATTTTAAAATTTACTTTTGAAGGAGAGGTTTTTTATCTTCAAGAAAGAATTGGATTTAAAAACAAAAAATTTAAAATAATTAAATTTGCAACCATGCTAAAGGACTCACCAAAAATAGGCTCTGGGATGATAACTACAGTTAATGATTCTAGAGTTTCACCTATAGGAAAATATTTAAGATCATCAAAAATTAATGAGCTCCCTCAAATTTTTAATATTATTAAAGGAGATATAAGTTTTGTAGGTCCTAGACCATTAGTAGAGCCTATGTTTAATCATTATTCTCTTGAAATTCAAAAAAATATATATAAAGTAAAACCTGGTTTAACAGGTATTGGGTCTATTGTTTTTCGTGATGAAGAAAGTCTTTTCAAGCTATCTAAAACTAATGATTTACATAAATTTTATAAAGAAAATATTAGTCCATATAAAGGTAAATTAGAATCATGGTATAGAAAAAATTCATCTTTCACAGTAGATTTTTTGATTATATTTTTTACCGCTTATGCTATTATATTTCCAAAATCTGATTATTACAGAAAAGTATTTAAAACCTTACCCAAAAAACCAAAAAACTTATGAATAAAGGTCAAAAAATATATAAAAAAGCAAAAAAAATAATTCCTGGAGGTAATATGTTATTTTCAAAACGACCTGAACTTTTTTCTCCTACTAAATGGCCTTCATATTTTTCCAAAACAAGTGGATGTAATGTCTGGGATCTTGATAATATTAAATATACTGATATGTCTCACATGGGGGTAGGAACAAATACTCTAGGATATAATAATAGAAATGTAGATACCCAAGTTAAATTAAATATTGATAAAGGAAATTTATCTACATTAAATTGTCCTGAAGAAGTAGAATTAGCAGAAAAATTAATTGAACTTCATGATTGGGCTGATATGGTTAGATTTGCCAGAACTGGAGGTGAAGCTAATTCAATAGCAATAAGGATTGCTCGTGCAGCTTCTGGTAGAGATAAAATCGCAATTTGTGGTTATCATGGTTGGCATGATTGGTATTTATCTGCAAATATTCAATCAAACCAAAATCTTAATAATCATTTACTGACTGGTTTAAACTCAAATGGTGTCCCTAAAGTTTTAGAAGGTTCTGTACTTCCATTCAGATATAATGATATTAATGAAATTACTAAAATCATTAAAAATAATCCAGATTTGGCTGCAATTAAGATGGAAGTTGTTAGAAGTGAAGAACCAAAAAAAGGATATTTGGAACAAATAAGAAGAATGTGTGATAAGAATAATATTATTTTAATATTTGATGAATGTACTTCTGGTTTTAGAGAAACTTACGGTGGAGTTCATAAAAAATTTAAAGTATACCCTGATATTTGTATGTTTGGAAAAGCTCTAGGGAATGGATATGCTATAACAGCAGTTATTGGGAAGAGAAACGTTATGGAAGCTGCTCAAAATACCTTTATTAGTAGTACTTTTTGGACCGAAAGAATTGGCCCTACTGCTGGTTTAGCTTCTCTTAAAGAAATGAAAAAAATAAATTCTTGGAGTTTTATTACTAAACAAGGGAAATATTTAAAAAAAAGATGGTCAAAGATGGCATCAGATGAAGGGGTAGATATTTCAATCACTGGCATGGATGCTTTAGCAACATTTACTATAAATTGTGATGAATGGCTTAAGTATAAAACATTTATTACTGAAACAATGTTAAAAAATAACTACCTAGCAGCTAATATTGTTTATTTATCAATTAAGCACAATGAAGATGTTATTAATAAATATATAGATTTCATGTACCCAATATTTAAAAAAATCAATGAATTTGAGAAAGGATATGATTCTGTAGATAATTATGTTAATAATGTTTGTCATGGAGGATTTAAGAGATTGAATTAAATTTTATAATTAATTAAATGGATTTTATTAAAAAAATATTTGATTCTATTTATAGTAATGTTTCAGCAGAATGGTGGTTATGGGCCTTTATTTTCATTACTCTAATTTTTCCCATTATTTACAGTTCAATAAAAGGAGAAAATAATAAAAACTTTAAGTCTAAAAATTTTATTACTGATTGTATTTATTCATTTTTTGAAATGTTTCATATATGGCAGTTTTTAATAATTGTTCCATTAAGTGTTTTTCTTGGAAAATTTCTCAATGAAAATTTTTCATTTATTACAATTGGTTTTATTTCCTCTTTTCCTATTTGGGTTCAATTATTTGTTTTATTTATTGTAATGGACTTGTCAGTATATTTAGTTCATAGATTTCAACATTCAAATATATATGCTTGGCAATTTCATAAAACTCATCATTCCCAAAAATTTTTAACAGCATTAACAACATTTAGAAAAACTATATTAGATAGAGTTTTTGAATTATTACTACTTTCTCTACCTGCTTTTATTCTCTCAATTGATTATACATTTCCTTTATATATAGTAATGATAACTACTTTTCATCAGTTAATAATACATACTGACACATCTTTTACTTTTGGAATTTTTGGTAAAATAATTGTATCACCCTCTTTTCATGAGTTACATCATTCTATCGATGAAAAACATAAATATGCAAATTTTGGAGGAGTATTAACTATTTGGGATAAATTATTTGGAACATATATGTCATCTAATAATAAAATTAAATACGGAATTAGTGATGAAAAAATTCCTGAAAATTTCTTTTCACAACTCATTGTTCCTATTGTTGGATTATTAAGACTATTTAAAAATCGTAAATAATTATCTATTTACCTTTTATATTAGAAATAATAATATTAATTCTATCTTTAAATAGGACCCAAAAAGATGGTATTATAATACCTAAAAAAGAAAATATTAAAACAATTATTGTTCTTTTTGGCTGAAATTTATTATTTGGTATAACAACTGGTTTAATAACCGTAAAAATGGGTGTATTTTTTCTAACATCAATTGCTGTTTTCTCCTTATTTAATGCTAATTCATTATAAATATTCTTAGATAAATTATACTCTGATTCTAATCTTGAAAATTTATTTAAAAAAAGATCTGACTTAATATTTTTGTTATTGTCTTTGAATCTTGCTAAACTATCCTGTAGTTGATAAAAATTATTTTTAACTATTAACAATTGATCACTGATAAACTTATAAGTAGTTTTAATGTTTTTAATTTTAAAGTCTATAATGCTTTCTTGTAAGATGTTTACAGCTTTTTTAGCTATTTGAGATGCAATATAAGGGTTTTTTTCTTCTACAATTAACTCAATAAATCCATCTTTTTTATTTAAGTTTAAAAGTATTTTACTCTCTAGATTTTTATGAATTTCATATTCTTCTTTAGTTAAATTTAAAATGTCTGAATAATTATTTGTGTTAATTTCATCATTTTTATTTAATAAATTTCTAATGAACCTAACTGGAAATATTAATAATTCTTTAATGGTAAATAAAGAAGAATTATTGGCTTTTAAATAATCTCTATAGCTTAATTCATTCCCATTAAAATTTATAGTTTCATTAAGAATTTTGTTTTTAAATATTGGTGAACTAACAAGCTTTGGGTATAAATTTGATGGAATATCTGTAGTTGATTCCATAGATATATTGATTCCAGCCAAACCGGCTAAACTTCTTAAGTCATTATTATTATCAATATTTTCGTAATGTGGATAAAAGATTGATGATGCTCTGTAAGTGTTTTCTAGAGTTAGACTATAAATTACTCCTAACAAAAAAAATATTAAAGTTATTTTAATTATAAATCTTTTTTTTGTCCATAATCTTGATAATATTTCTTCTATATCAATAAAATCTTCCTCATTTATTTCGATATTTTTTTTATTCATATTAAACTTTTACTAAATATAATTTTTTTATAACATTAAAAATAATTCAATAAGATAGTAAATGATTAGGTTTTGATATCATTTTTTTAATTGGAGGTGAAAATTTTGTAAGTTTAATTCCCATAATAGCTAACTTATACTCTTCAAGTTTTGGTATTCTTCCTAAGATAGCTGATAAAACAACTACAGGTGTTGAGCTTAGTAAAGATTCACCTTTCTTTCTATCAGAATCTTTGACAACTCTTCCCTTAAACAAACGAGTAGATGTTGACATAACAGTATCACCTTTTTCAGCTTTTTCTTGATTTCCCATACAAAGATTACAACCTGGACGTTCTAAATATAAAATATTTTCATATTTAGTTCTAGCAATTTTTTTTGGTTCAGTATCATCAAATTCAAATCCAGAATATTTTTGAAGTATTTTCCAGTCACCTTCTTCTTTTAATTCCTCAATGATATTATAAGTTGGTGCAGTTAATACCAATGGTGCTTTAAATTCAACCTTACCATGTATCTCTTCAAGATTTCTTAACATCTTAGCAGCAATTTTTATATCACCTTTATGTACCATACATGATCCTACAAATCCTAAATCAATTTTCTTTTTGCCTTTGTAGTAAGATAATTCTCTAATTGTATCATGTGTATATCTTTTTGATGAATCTTCATTATTAACATCTGGATCTGCAATCATAGGTTCATCTATAATATTTAAGTCAACAGTGAATTCAGCATAATATTTTGCATTTTCATCTGGTTTAATTGGAGGTTTTTTACTTGATTTTATTTCTTTAATCCTGCTATTTGCTTTATCGACTAAACTATGAAGTACTTTTTTACTATTATCCATTCCCCTATCAATCATTGACTGTATTCTTTCTATGGCAATTTTTAAAGATTCAATTAAAGTATCATCTTCTGAAATACAAATTGATGCTTTTGCTTTCATTTCCGCAGTCCAGTCAGTAAAAGTAAAGGCTTGATCAGATGGTAGAGTCCCAATATGCACTTCGATGACTCTACCTTGAAATACATTCTCTCCACCAAATTCCTTCAGCATCTGAGCTTGAGTTGCGTGGACAACATCTCTGAAGTCCATATGATCTTGCATTTTGCCTTTAAAAGTTACTTTGACTGACTCAGGAATAGTCATCGAGGCTTCACCAGTAGCTAGTGCTAATGCTACGGTTCCAGAATCTGCACCAAATGCAACTCCCTTAGACATTCTTGTGTGTGAATCACCACCAATGATTATTGACCAGTCGTCAACTGTTAAGTCGTTCAAAACTTTATGAATAACATCTGTTAAGGGATGATATTTATTATTTGGATCTCTTCCTGTAATAAGACCAAAATCATTCATAAACTTCATAAGTTTAGGAATATTTTCTTGAGAGGCAATATCCCAAACTGAAGATGTATGGCAACCGGATTGGTATGCTCCATCAATTGTAGGTGAAATAACTTTAGCTGCCATCATTTCTAATTCTTGAGAGGTCATAAGACCCGTTGTATCTTGAGATCCAACAATATT
>MDTD01096979.1_pt1 | contig 25344 bp, 39 predicted proteins | sample 811221 | NCBI WGS metagenome assembly MDTD01 (sample SAMN05326646, study PRJNA326480) | marine metagenome | isolation source: seawater | place: Pacific Ocean: South West | collected 2011 | reverse complement strand
AGCCGTTGCCGGCGCGGATGCCGATTATTCCTTGGACGAAATCGAATACAGACGGCCCATCGATTTTCCCGGCCAGATCGTGTACGTCGGGATCAACTATGGCAACCGGGACGCCGAATACGGGAATACGATCAAAGGGGACTACCCGAACATTTTTCTCCGTACGCCCGAAACACTTGTCGCCCATAATCAGGCCATGCTGGTACCGCCGGAATCCGAGCAACTCGATTACGAAGGGGAGATCGCGCTCGTCATCGGGAGAGGCGGGCGCCGGATTCCACGCGAAAGCGCACTTGACCACATCGGCGCGGTTACATGCTTGAATGAAGGTTGTATCCGGGACTGGATGCGACACGGAAAGCTCAACATTACGCAGGGCAAGAATTTCTATCGTTGCGGCTCGGTGGGTCCGTGGATGGTAACTGCCGACGAATTCAGCGACGGCTATGACGACATGCGCGTCACGACGCGGGTAAACGGTGAAGTGCGTCAGGACGATACGACGGCAAATATCCTCTACGATTTTTCGTATCTTATTGCCTATGCGTCCACCTGGAATGCCCTGGAACCTGGCGACATCATTTCCACCGGAACGCCGACGGGTTCCGGCGCCCGCCTCGATCCGCCCACCTGGCTCCGCGACGGCGACACGGTGGAAGTGGAGGTATCAGGCGTTGATGTCCTCTTGAACCCTATTGAGAACGAAACGGTTTAGCGTCTATTTCAATCGCTTAGCTGTTGAGGGGTTGAGGGCCGTTTTGTACACTCCGCCGACCCTTCAGAACCGAACCAACACAGAACACACGGACGGAAATTATTATGAGTGACGTAACTTTTCACAATGCCCTCAAAACAGATCAGCTCGACGAAGACGAGGCGATTCAGGTCATCATCGAAGGCAAGGAAGTCGCCATCATCAACCTCGGCGGCGAATTCTACGCGATGGACGATATCTGCAGCCACGCCTATGCCTCGATGGCGGACGGGTACCTGGAAGGCGAATGCCTTGAATGTCCGCTGCATGGCGCGCAGTTCAACGTGAAGACCGGCAAGGCCGAAACCCCGCCTGCGACGGTGGATCTTGCCACTTACGAAGTGAAGATCGAAGGCGACGACATTCTGGTCGGCCTGCCGAACGGTTAACGGTGAGAAGACGCAATGTCCGCAGACCAGACATATATCATTATCGGGGCCGGCCAGGCCGGTGGATGGACGGCAAAAACCCTTCGCGACCAAGGGTTCGAAGGACGTGTCGTAATTTTCGGGGATGAAAATTTCCCGCCGCACGAGCGCCCGCCGCTGTCCAAGGAAGTCCTTCTGGGCAACGCTGAGAAAGAGATCTGCCTGCTATGGCCGCCGGGTACATTGGAGGACGCCGATATCGAAATGCGCCTTGGCACCCGCGTATCGGAGATTGCACCGGATGAACATACGCTGACACTCGAAGACGGTAAGACCGTCGCGTGGGACAAGTTGATGATCGCAACGGGCGGCCGAGCGACCAGGCTGCCGGTGGAAGGCGCCGACTTGGACGGCGTGTATACGCTGCGCACGATCGACGATGCCGACGCCATCCGGTCAAAGATGACGCCGGATGCAACCGTACTGGTGATCGGTGCCGGATGGATCGGACTGGAAGTCGCTGCCGCGGCCCGCAAACAGGAGGCGACGGCCATCGTTGTGGAACTGGCCGACCGGGTATGCGCGCGCGCGCTTTCGCCGGAAATGTCACAATGGATTCACGACCTGCATGTCCGCAACGGCGTCGATATCCGCTGCGGTGTCTCGTTCGATCATTTCGAAGGCGACAGCCGCCTTCAACGAGCGGTCATGTCGGACGGATGGGTGATCGACTGCGACATAGCCGTCGTCGGTATCGGCCTGACCCCAAATGTGGAGCTGGCCACAGCGGCGGGACTGGCCACCGACAACGGGATCATCGTCGACGACAAAGGACAAACCTCGCACCCCGACATCTACGCGGCTGGCGATAACGCAAATCACCCGAACCCGCTTCTTGGTCGCCGCATCCGACTTGAATCATGGGAAAATGCGCAGAACCAGGCGATCTGCGCAGCGAAGGCCATGCTAGGCGGCGAGGACTCTTACGCCGAAATTCCCTGGTTCTGGTCCGATCAGTATGACGCAAACATCCAGCTAATGGGGCTGCCGGAAGAGTGGGACGAAACGGCAGTTCGGGGCGACCGGGATGCCGGAGAATTCGTGGAATTCTACCTAAAGGACGGGAAGCTGGAAGGCGCGGCAGCGATTAACAACCCGCGCGACCTTCGCTTCACGCGCCGCATGATGACGTCTGGTAAGACATTCAACGCGTCCGACCTCGCCGATCCGGAGTTAAAGCTCCAGAAGCTTCTTAAAGGCTGAGCCACGTACTAGAGAAGACCTAGTTCGCGCAATTCCTCCGCCATCTCGGCCGGCAGTTCGTCCGCGTCATCCTGGAAACCAATCACGTCTAACGGCGCATCTTTCTCTGCGAGGTACCGCCAACCCTGAAATGACCTACACGGCTGCGCCCGGACGGGTACTAGCTCGGGGTCAAGGATCAGCGCGCAGCGCGGCATACCCTTGTGATTGACTGACTGGTCGATATCTAGGACGCGCTGACGCGCGCGGATGGCGCGCTTGATGACCCAGTAAATCGACCCACCGTCGAGAAGCTCATCCGCCCGCCTCGGCGTCGAACGGGTTAAGTGCCTAAGCTTAGGCTCGTTCGATCCGGCCGCTTCCGCCAGCCGATGCGCCTGTCGTTCAGCGAGGCCCGAAAAATTCTCGATACCGACGGCAAGCTTGATCAAGTGAACGGTCATGACGCCATCATAAAGCGCGGCTGGCGCCCGTTCACGCACCACTATCTGGAAATCTGTGGAAAAGTCTGCGCTAAAGCTTCAGAACCGGTTCCTAGAGCCCGTCGAAAGTCCGAACGCCGGTCGTGTCGTCGTTGCGTTTGATATCCTCACGCAGAACCGTCTGAATGGCATCGACATGCGTCTGGACGATTTTGAATTCTCGCGGACAGAGATCCTATTTGCCATCTAAGAACCTGGTCAACAAATCCCCGATGGCGGTGAGACGCGAAGCTGATTAAAACGTCTTAAAGGGCTAAAAACGGCGGACTCAGCCGAGTTGCGGGCGCCGATCATATCAGAAACCAGGCCCCCAACCCCAGAAATGCGAGGAAGGCCACCACGTCGGTGATGGTGGTCAGGAAAACGCCGGACGCAATCGCTGGGTCGAACCTCGTTCGGGACAAGCCAAACGGTATCGCCGCACCCGCCAGCCCGGCCACCACAAGGGTGATTATCATCGCCACCGCCATCACGGCGCCGATACCGACGCTGCCCGACCAGAACCACGTAATCAGCCCGATAATGACAGCGAACAGCATTCCATTAAAGGTACCCACCAGCACTTCCTTGGACAATACACGAACGGCATTCGCCGGGGTTAGTTCTTTCATCGCAATTGCCCGGACGGCAACCGTCAGCGTCTGGGTGCCCGCATTGCCGCCCATCGACGCAGCGATCGGCATCAGTACGGCCAGCATGACAACTTGTTCTATCGTTCCCTGGAACAACCCAATCACCAGCGAAGCCATAATCGCGGTTAACAAGTTGACAAAGAGCCAGGCGAAACGGGATTTACCGGTATCGACCACCGCGGCATACAAATCGTCTTCCTGAACACCGCCGAGACGCATGATGTCCTCTTCGGCCTCCTGATGAATAACGTCCACGATATCATCAATCATGATCACGCCGATCAACCGCTCGGAGTCGTCTACCACCGGGGCCGAAATCAGGTCCTGCTGCGCGAACACGTAAGCGACGTCTTCTTGGTCCATATTGACCGGCACCGACACGAACTCCCCCAGCATGATGTCGCGGACCGCCACCGGTCTTTTCGTGCGCAGAATACGGCTCAGAGCGACATAGCCAATAAGCCGGTGACGCGGATCGACGACGAACACGTCGTAAAAATCATCGGGCAGATCATCGCTTTCCCTGAGAAAATCGATCACCTCGCCCACGTTCCAAAAAGACGGCACGGCAACAAATTCGCGCTGCATCAACCGGCCGGCGCTTTCCTCTGGAAAAGCGAGGCCCTCTTCCAGCATAGATCGCAGGGCATATGATATTGCGTGCAGAACGCGCCGCTGCTTGGTTTCCTCCAGCGTGGAAATCAGGTTCAGGGCGTCGTCCGAATCCAGTGCAGCGATCGCCTTTGCGATGGTGTCGATGCCCAGCTGTTCGGCTATCTCGTCGCGGATCACTTCGTCCAGCTCGGTCAGAACTTCCGGATCGAAAGTCGGCCGCAGCAATTCCACAAGCTGGGTCCGCATCGGCCCACGCAGCATTTCGATAAGATCGGCAACTTCGGCGGGATGGAGCGCGGAAACGATATCCTGGATCGCGACGCCATCATCGGAGCCTAGCGCAACGATTGCATCCCGGACGACTTCGGGATTCAAGCCAAGCAGGTCCGCTGCCTGAACAGGCGTCAGATCTTGCGTGATCTCTGTATCTGCGCCAACGTCGACCATGCGGCTCGCTTCCCGTGATCTACCGGTTTACCCAGCCAATATGACAAAAAAATACCAGGCCCGCTTAAAACCGGCGAGCCTGGGTTAATCTGGTGCGGTCGAGAAGACTCGAACTTCCACGGGATCTCTCCCACAGCGACCTCAACGCTGCGCGTCTACCAATTCCGCCACGACCGCTTTTCGAGCAAAATCTCCATTTTGCTTGATTTTTTAAGGCCAGGTGACATACCAAATTGGTGTATCGACTGCAAGAGCAGAGCTTTTATGAATTCGGAGCCTCCCGTTGAGTGGCATGTTTCGCAGGGCCTGACCGACTACCCTGAAGCCCTGAAAACGATGGAATGCCGTGTCGCTGACATCGTAGACGGCGGACCCGAACTGGTGTGGCTGGTAGAGCATCCCCCGCTGTATACCGCTGGCACCAGTTCGCAACCCAACGACCTGCTGGACGGGAACCGGTTTCCCGTGTTCACGGCGGGCCGGGGCGGTGAATACACCTATCACGGACCTGGACAGCGGGTTTGCTACGTGATGATGGACCTAGATCACCGGGGCCGCGATATCCGGCGCTATGTCCGAGATCTCGAGGAGTGGGTCATCGTGACGCTCCGGGAACTCGGCGTGCCGGGCGATCGCCGAGAAGGCCGGGTCGGAATCTGGGTGGACCGAAACGTCGAGGGCGATCCGGTTGTACGCGAAGACAAAATCGCCGCCATCGGCGTACGCGTCAGACGCTGGGTCAGTTTCCACGGCATCTCGATAAACGTGGAGCCGAATCTAGCACATTACGAAGGGATCGTTCCTTGCGGTATTTCGGAATTCGGCGTGACGTCCCTGAAAGATCTTGGCGTAACGGTGTCCATGACCGAACTCGACGACCTGCTGAGGAATTCTTTTGAAACCGTCTTCGGCAGAGATACCTCTGTTCCGTCGGACGACTCGTAAATTCGAGGCCCGGCCGATAGTAGGTCTCACCATTGACCGAACCTACCCGTGCGAGGGGCTGTCTTTTTTCGCAGGCCGCCAGCACGGACGTAACGTCTTCTTCCGTGCCGCAGAAAACCGCTTCGACGCTGCCGTCGTTGCGATTGCGCACCCCAAGCCCGAGAGTTACGGCTACTCGTCTGTTTCGCGGTCTAGGCGCGATACCAGACCTCCTGTACGCGGCCAGTAACTCGAACCGACACCGATTTCACGGGGCGGCACGCAGCAATTCCAGAAACCGTGCCGCGGCCTCGATATCCGTCTGGAGTATCTCCCGCCGTTTCGTCGCTTCCGGGTCTTCGCCCCACCGCCCGATCTGGAAAGTCTCCTCCAGAAGAGAAAGCTCGCAGGCGGTATTCCCATCAATTTCGCCGTACGCGGTCGCGAGGCCCAGCACTACGGATCCGCAGGCAGATGTAACCATATGCAGGGCGGAAAGACCGTAATCGTCGAACGAGGAGACGACCTCCCGGACGGTATCGAGGTCGCTCTGCTCCTGGCTTAGGGGCAAAACGCTATCAGTAGCTCGTAGAGCAACGCCCTTCGACTGAAGCAACCAGGCCAGCAAAGGCGCCCAGCGCTGCTCCTGCTGCTCCCGCAACTCCACCGGTTCCGCAGCCCGATAGCACAGCAGATCGGTCTCCCCGAAACCGGCGATTTCATCAATTACCGCGCCTCGGTGAACGGAAACACTGTCGACCGCGCTGTTGGCAAGCCGGGTCAGGATCATGCCGGACGGATCGATCTCGTCGACGTCGGTTCGCCATTCGTCGGCGACCGCCTCCGCCAACGCCATATTCGGAAGGGACAACGCGTGCTTAGCAGGTGTTTTTACGGGTCTTTCGTCGAGGCAGATGGAGAAGCCGTCGGCTTCTTCACGCGTGGCAACATGTTCGTAGAATTTCTTCACGACGACGCGGACCCCAACGTCAGCGCATTCGCATGATCGTGCAGGTCCTCGAAATCGTCCACAACATGATGCGCACCGGCATCGGTCAGCTTGTGGTCGGGGTGGACACCCCAGGTTACGCCGATCGCCCCCGTACCAGCGTTTCGACCGGTCATGATGTCGTAGGTCGTATCACCGATCATCACCGTATCCTCTGGTGTCGCGCCAACATCCGCCATCGCTTCGATCAACAGGTACGGATCGGGTTTTCCCGGACCAAGATCAGCGGTCTTCACCGTTGCGAAACGGCCTGACAGGCCCGCCCGGTCGAGCAGTTCGTAAAATCGGCGGTTGGAACGGCTGGTGACAATGGCGAGCACGTATCCGTCGGCTTCAAACCGGTCGAGAGTTTCCGCGGCGCCCGCGAATATCTCTTCCGGGGGCCGGTCGGGCGATGGACGATCGCCGCGCGCAATTTCCGCGTGGTATTCATTGATCATCGAGACCTCGCGGGCTCCCGCACCGGGCATAAGCGTTTGAACACTCTCTTCCCAGGGAAGTCCGATAATATTGCGTATCTCGTCATCGGACACATCCGGAAAACCGAGCGCATCCCAGCAGGTCCTTACGCCGATTACGATAGACGGAATACTGTTGAGAAGCGTTCCGTCCAGATCGAACGCCGCGAGACGCGTTTTTCCGTTCATTTTTCCTCCCGGTCCGCATCGAAACCAAAAAATTCCCACGACCGCCGCACCTTCCCGGGCAGTGGGGCGGTAACGGTCAAGGTACCGCCGGACGGGTGTGGAAGCGTAATCGAGTGGGCATGAAGGTGGAGCTCCCCGGGACTCGGCGTTCCATCGAGAATGGCGCGCTCGCCCCCGTATTTCCGGTCTCCGGCGATCGGCGTACCCATACCGGCGCAGTGCACGCGCAGCTGGTGCGTCCGGCCGGTCCGGGGTCGCAGTAGCAGCCATGCTGCCTTGCGGCCTGCGGCATCGATAACCCGGTAATCCGTCACCGCCAATTTACCCATTGCTGCATCTGCAACCACTTTCTCGTATCCGTCTTGTCCGGCCGATTTCATCAGAAAATCTTTCACGGTTCCTTCGCGGGGCGAAGGAACCCCAACGACAAGCGCCCAATAGGATTTTGCCGCGTCGCGCCCGCGAAACACCTTACCCAGCCTGGCAGCAACGGCGGCACGGCGGGCGACCAGCAACACGCCGCTTGTGTCGCGATCCAATCGATGCAAAAGTTTTGGCCGTTCCGCTTCGGGCGGAACAAGGCCGGCAAGAAGCCCGTCGATGTGCCGTCCGACGCCGCTACCTCCCTGCACGGCAATCCCAGAAGGCTTGTTCAGGGCGATCACGTCGTCATCGGCATGGAGAACCAAAGAATTGATCCAGGCACGATCCTTGCCGTTGACCTCCTCGTGACCGATGCGACGCTCACCCCCGGAGTCAGCCCCGAGGGGCGGTATGCGCAAGACCTGTCCGGCGGCCAGCCGCGTCGACGATTTCACCCGGCCACCGTCGACCCGAATCTGCCCTGTCCGCAAGAGCTTCTCAAGCCTTCCGTGCTTCAGCTCGGGAAAATGACGTCGAAACCATCGATCGACGCGGATATCCGCATCCTCCGCGGACACTCCACAATTCTGAACGCCGCTCATGTCAGTATGGCCCTTGTCAGTCGCAATCCGGCAAACAGTCCCCCGACGGACAGGACCAGGGTACCGATCACGTAAATTGCCGACAGATCGGAGCGACCCCTCTCGGTGAACAAAAGAACGTCGAGCGAAAAAGCCGAGAACGTGGTGAACCCGCCTAGAACACCCACGACGAGAAACACTCTCAACTCTACTGAGGGCGACCATGAAAACGTCAGACACGCTGTCAGAACACCGAGCAGGAAGGATCCTACAACATTGACGACCAACGTACCCCAAGGAAATTGCCCGCCGCTGAAGTGTAAAACCAGCATCCCGACCGCGTATCTTGCCGATGCGCCGACGGCACCCCCCAGGGCCACAAATAGGAACGTCTTCATTCTGCTCTCTCGCCCCCGGTCTGCGCCCTTTCACGTAACTTCTTCCAATAGTCGAGCCGTTTTCCGATATCGCGCTCGAACCCTCGGTCGACGGGCCGGTAGAACTCCTCACGCGGCATTTCGTTGGGAAAATAATTCTGTCCGGAAAATCCGTCTTCGGAGTCATGGTCGTACTTGTAACCATCGCCGTAACCGAGATCCTTCATCAGGTTGGTTGGCGCATCCAGGGTATGTTTCGGCGGCGCCAGGGATCCGGTATTCTTTGCGGACTTCGCCGCTGCGCCGAAGGCGCGATAGGCGGCATTGGATTTCGGCGCTGTTGCCAGATAGATTACGCACTGGGCAATCGCCAGTTCTCCCTCAGGCGATCCGATACGTTCATACGCCTCCCAGGCGGCGATCGACTGCGGTAGCGCCCCGGGGTCGGCTATCCCGATGTCCTCTAGCGCGAAGCGCGTGAGACGGCGGGCGACATAGCGAGGATCCTCACCGCCATCCAGCATCCGGGCCAGCCAGTACAGAGCCGCATCGACGTCGGATCCCCGCAGCGATTTATGCAACGCGCTGATAAGGTTGTAGTGCGCCTCCTGGGATTTGTCGTAAAGCGGTACCCTTTTCTGAATTCGTTGGGTCAGTTCCACGACGTCCAGCGGATGATCGGTGCCGATGGCACCAATTTCCTCGACGAGATTAAGCAAGTAACGGCCATCGCCGTCCGCCATCGCACTGACGCTGCGCCGGGCATCCTCCGTCAGCGGCAAGGTTGTACCCATCTCTTGCTCCGCCCGGGTCAGCAACGTTTCCAGAGCATCATGGCCGAGCCTGTTCAGCACGAAGACCTGGCAACGTGACAGAAGCGCACCGTTCAGTTCGAAGGAAGGGTTTTCGGTCGTCGCACCGACAAGGATGACCGTGCCGTCTTCCACGTATGGCAGAAAACCGTCTTGTTGTGCCCGGTTGAAACGGTGAATTTCATCCACGAACACTAGTGTCCCCTGCCCGGCCAATCGCCGCTCTTTCGCGGTGTCGAAAACACGCCGAAGATCGGCAACGCCAGAAAAGACGGCGGAAAGGGGTTCGAAGTGGAGATTTGTCGACCCTGCCAGCAAACGCGCGACCGTGGTTTTCCCGATACCAGGTGGACCCCACAGAATCATCGATGTCATCCGGCCCTCGCGCGTCATCCGGCCCAGCGGGCCATCAGGACCCAGCAAATGATCTTGACTCAATACGTCTTCCAACCTGGACGGTCGCAGCCTGTCTGCCAGGGGACGCGGTGCGTCGGCTTCGAAAAGGCTTTCCATCCCCGCGCTCATCCTTCAACCCCGTATGATCAGCTGAAGCAGACGGCCGGATCGACTGATCTCGATACGCCACGCCGAGTAATCCCGAGTCAGAAGCTTTTTCAGGGCAGAGACGGATTCAATCTTCTGACCATTAAGCCGAACCAGAGTATCTCCCGGTTCCAGACCGATCCGGTCAGCCGGAGAACCACGCTTTATTCGCAGGACGATAACGCCCGTCGCTTCGCTGTCGAGCGCCAGTTCTTCCGTCAGCGCTGGTGAAAGATTGGCGACCTCTGCACCCGTATAGGGATTTGTACCGGTAATGAGCGAAAGGTCGCGCGGCGGATCTTCTGGAGCGGCGATCATCCGGACCCGCATTTCAATAAGCGAGCCGTTGCGTATAGCTCCGATGCGCGCCTCGCCCCCAACCGACAGAGTCGCAATTCGGAAACGCAGGGAATTCGCGTCGGGAACGTCTTTACCGCCTATGGAAACAATTACGTCGCCGATTTTGAGACCTGCATCCGCTGCCGGACCGGTCGGATGAACGAAATTAATAAGTACGCCGGATGGCGTCGTCAGGCCAAGCGACCGGGCGATATCTGCATCGACTGTCTGTCCGCGCGCGCCGATCCACGGCCTAACTACTGCCCCGCCTTTCAATGCACTGCCAATTACTGTCGCAACCATGTTGGATGGAATAGCGAACCCAATCCCGTTGGATCCTCCGCCACGCGAATAAATTGCCGTGTTGATCCCAATCAGCCCGCCGTCGAGGGCGACCAGCGCACCGCCGGAATTGCCCGGATTAATGGCGGCATCCGTCTGGATGAAGAACCCAAAATCGCTCACCCCCCGCGCAGTCCGGGCCAGTGCCGAAACAATGCCGCTGGTGACGGTCTGCCCAACGCCGAACGGATTGCCGATTGCGAGGACAAGATCTCCAACTTCCAGGGTGTCGGTGTCCCGGAGTTTCAGAAATGGCAGTTTCTCCACACCGGACCGGATACGCAGAACCGCAAGGTCTGTCCGTTCGTCCCGTGTCACAACCTCCGCCTCGAATTCGCGCCGGTCCGTCAGCACGACCGTGATCTCGTCCGCCTTATCGATTACATGATAGTTGGTGACGATCAGACCGTCGCTGCTCACGATAACGCCCGATCCGAGAGAGTTCTGAACCCTTTTTCTGGTCTGTCCGCCGAACTGGAACTGGTCTCCAAAGAATCGGCGGAAAAACGGATCATTGAACAGCGGCGTTGCCGTGCGCGCGCGAACCACGCGCCGGGTATAAATATTTACAACGGCCGGCGCGGCCGATTTCACCAGCGGTGCGAAGGACAGCATCGTCTCCGCTCGCGAGGCAGGAACAGTCCTGGACTGCGCAGTCGCATCCTGGACGGCCGCAATGATACCTGCCGCCAAAAAAATGATGGAACCAAGAGAATTCAGTTTATCGGGGCGCATAGATCTATCTTAGCATTTCAGGGCATCAGGTACCCAAAGCAAAAGGGCGATCCAGAGAACCGCCCTTTTTCGTCGTTCCGTTTGGCCGAAAACCTTACGCTACAGCTTCCTGCTCTAAGTCTTCGGTGACCTGAACAGGCCCGGAGTCTCGACCCTTGGCGTCAGGATCGCGATCGACCAGCTCGATCACCGCCATCGGTGCGGAATCGCCGTAGCGGAAGCCAGCTTTAATCACCCGCGTATACCCGCCGGGACGGTCCCGATAACGGTCCGCCAGCGTCGTAAACAGCTTATCAGCGAGCTTTTTATCCCCGTGCAAGCGCGCGACCGCGATCCGTCGGGCATGCAGGTCGCCGCGCTTGCCGAGCGTGATCAGCCGATCGACGACCGAGCGCATTTCTTTTGCCTTGGGCAGCGTTGTCGTGATCTGCTCGTGCTTGATAAGCGCTGCGGCCATGTTGCCAAACAACGCCTTGCGGTGTGAGCTCGTTCGGTTGAGCTTCCGGCCACTCATACGATGGCGCATTATCCTGTCCTCTTCTTCCTGTCTACCGTCTTAGTACGGCTCTTCCAGACGCTTGGCCATGTCCTCGATATTCTCAGGCGGCCATTCCGTGATTTCCATGCCGAGATACAGGCCCATCGTCGACAGGACCTCCTTGATCTCGTTCAGCGATTTGCGGCCGAAATTCGGGGTCCGCAGCATTTCCTGTTCAGTTTTCTGAACAAGGTCACCGATATAGATAATGTTGTCGTTCTTCAGACAGTTGGCCGACCGGACGGACAGTTCCAACTCGTCGACCTTGCGAAGGAGATTGCGGTTGAAAGCGGGTTCTGCCGCCTCGACCGTTTCCTGGATAGCCCGAGGCTCTTCGAAGTTGATGAACATCTGTAATTGATCCTGAAGGATGCGGGCGGCAAGGGCTACCGCGTCCTCCGGCGAGATCGTGCCGTCGGTTTCGACATCCATGACCAGCTTGTCATAGTCCGTCCGCTGCCCGACGCGGGCATTTTCGACCCGATAGGCTACCCGCCGCACCGGGCTGAACACTGCGTCGACGGGAACGAGGCCGATTGGCGCGTCCTCTGCCCGGTTTTCCGCGGCCGGCACATAGCCCTTTCCGGTATCGACCGTCATTTCCATCGAAATCTTGGCGCCGTCGTCCAGTGTGCAGATAACGATATCCGGATCAATAATTTCGATATCATGGGTCGCTTCGATCATACCCGCGGTGATTTCGCCGGGCCCTGATGCGGTCAGCGTGATCCTTTTGGGCCCTTCGCCATGCATGCGCAGCGCCAGTGACTTGATATTCAGGACAACGTCGGTCACGTCCTCGCGGACACCCGGAATCGACGAGAACTCATGCAGGACGCCGTCGATCTGAACCGCGGTCACGGCTGCACCCTGAAGCGACGACAGCAGAATGCGCCGCAAAGAATTGCCTAGTGTCGTCGCAAAGCCACGTTCCAACGGCTCCGCGGCAATCGACGCAGAGCGCGAAGCCTCTTCCCCGGGTTCGATATCGAGCTTGGTGGGTTTGATCAGTTCCTGCCAATTCTTATGAATAACCGTCATACCATTATCCTTACAGCGGCCAGATGCCGCACTGGGGTTCTTCGTCTTGTGCCGTCCCTGCGGGCCCGACGAGTATTCTGCGTTAAACGCGGCGCCGTTTTCTGGGGCGACAGCCGTTATGTGGAATCGGCGACACATCTCGGATCGCCGTAATCGTAAAGCCGACAGCTTGTAAAGCGCGTAACGCGGACTCTCGCCCGGACCCCGGGCCTTTTACCTCAACTTCAAGCGTCTTCACGCCGTGATCCTGAGCCTTGCGGCCCGCGTCCTCCGCAGCCATCTGCGCTGCGTACGGCGTGGACTTACGGGACCCTTTGAAGCCCTGCGAACCGGCCGACGACCAGGCAATCGAATTGCCTTGGGCATCCGTTATGTTGACCATCGTATTGTTGAACGTTGCGTTCACGTGGGCTACACCGGAGGTGATATTTTTGCGTTCGCGGCGGCGCGGCCGCGCTGTTGCTTGTCTAGCCATATTTTTTTCCTGTCATCCGCCTATTTCTTACCGGCGATCGGGCGGGCCTTGCCCTTCCGCGTGCGCGCGTTGGTATGCGTCCGTTGACCGCGCACCGGAAGACCGCGGCGATGGCGCAGGCCGCGGTAACAACCAAGGTCCATTAGGCGCTTGATATTCATCGCGGTTTCGCGCCGGAGATCGCCTTCGATCATGTAGTCGCGGTCTATTACGTCGCGTATCCGGGACAATTCGTCATCGCCGAGGTCGTTCGCCCGGATCTCGCCGGCGACGTTTGCCGCCTCGCAGATTTTCATCGCGGACGTACGGCCTATACCGAAGATGTAGGTGAGCGCGATCGCCACCGGTTTGTTGGGCAGGTTTACACCCGAAATGCGTGCCACGACGCCGTCTCCTTAGCGTTCAAGTCATTGAAAAAGTGAAAAAAGTTCCCGATCAGCCCGTCTCGCGAGGGCGCCGGGAGTATAGGGGCTGTTTGCTTCAAGTCAACCATCAGACAGCCCCCAGAACGGCTTCGATCTGCCGCGTAACTTCATCGATATCGGCCATGCCATCGACGGATTTCAAGGCTCCATGTTCCTTGTAATACGGCAGCAATGGGGCCGTTTGCGCGTGATAGGCTTCCAGACGAGAGCTTACGGTCTCGGCGTTATCGTCTTTCCGGCGCGTAAACTCCGTGCCGCCACAATTGTCGCAAACGCCTTCCTTCTGCAGCTTCTGGAACCTATCGTGGTAACCGGTGCCGCAGCTTGTACAACTGAACCGGCCGGAAATGCGGTCGACCAGGATTCCGTCGTCGACCTTCATCTCGATCACGTGGTCGAGGCGCACGTCCATCTTCGTAAGCATCTCATCAAGCGCTTCCGCCTGAGCGATGGTGCGGGGAAAACCATCCAAGATGAACCCGTTTTCACAGTCCGGCTGCTGGATACGATCGCGGATCATGGCGATCATGATTTCGTCCGAAACCAGCTCGCCGCGTTCCATGATCGCCTTAGCCTGCTGACCGACCTCGCTACCCGATTCAACGGTTGCGCGCAGCATATCCCCAGTCGAGAGCTGTATAAGGCCTCGACCGTCCTCGAGACGTTTCGCTTGTGTACCTTTACCGGCACCCGGCGGACCCATAAGAATAAGGTTCATCCGCGACGCCCTTTCAGGCGGGATTTTTTCACCAGTCCTTCGTACTGGTGCGCGATCAAATGCGATTGCACCTGCGAAACAGTATCCATAGTCACCGTCACGACAATGAGCAGACTCGTCCCACCGAAATAGAAAGGCACGCCGTACTGAGAGATCAATAACTCCGGCATGATACTGATGGCCGTGAGATAGATGGCTCCAACGACGGTCAGTCTCGTTAGAATGAAATCTAGATATTCAGCCGTGTTCCTGCCGGGCCGAATTCCGGGCACGAAACCACCATATTTCTTGAGGTTGTCCGCAGTTTCGGTGGGGTTAAACACAACCGACGTATAGAAAAACGCAAAAAAGATGATCATTCCGGCGTAAAGTAGCAAATAAGCCGGCTGCCCACGGCCGAGATAAGCCGTGACATCACCCAGCCAGCCGGGCCCCGCATTGGCGGAAAAATTAGCCACCGTAATCGGCAGTAGCAGCAGCGAACTGGCGAAGATCGGCGGGATAACGCCCGCCGTGTTGACCTTCAGCGGTATATGCGAATTATCACCGCCGACCATTTTGTTACCCTGCTGTCGTTTCGGGTACTGGACGATGACCCGGCGCTGGGCGCGTTCGACGTACACGATGAAGGTAATCACCCCGACCGCCATGATCAGTAGGAAGATGATAAACAGCGCCGACAGCGCGCCGGTGCGTCCAAGTTCCATCGTTCCGACCAGGGCTGCCGGCATTTCGGCAACGATCCCGGCGAAGATGATCAGTGATATCCCGTTGCCGACACCGCGAGCGGTAATCTGTTCGCCCAACCACATGAGGAACATGGTGCCGCCGACCAGGGTAATAACTGTTGTCGCCCGGAAAAACGCTCCTGGTTCGCCGACGGCAGCACCTTGCGATCCAGTCATTCCTTCAAGACCAACCGCGATACCATAGGCCTGCAGCGCGGCGAGAGCCACGGTGCCATAACGGGTGTACTGGTTCAGCTTCTTGCGGCCAACCTCGCCCTCTTTTTTCAGCGCTTCGAAATGCGGATGAATGGCCTGAAGAAGCTGCATGATGATTGATGCCGAGATGTACGGCATGATATTCAGCGCAAAGATCGTCATCCGAGCGAATGCGCCGCCGGACAACATATTGAACATGTCGAGAATACCGCCCGCCTGCTGTTGGAAGATATCCTGCAGGATGGACGGGTCGATGCCAGGGAGAGGTATCCAGGTGCCAAGCCTATAGACAATCAACGCACCCAGCGTGAACCAGATGCGTTTCTTGAGCTCGGTAGCCTTCGCAAAATTTGAAAAATTGATCTGCGAGGCAAGTTGTTCGGCGGCAGACGCCATCAACTATTCCTTATCTGTCCCCACATCGTCTTCCGTATCAGCCGCCGGCTCTTCGGTCGGGGCTGCTTTTTTCTTCTTGAGAACGGCTGTCTTTTCCTTTGCCTCCGACGTCGCAGTGAGTTTGCCACCGGCGTTCTTGATTGCTTCGACTGCGGCCTTAGAGGCGCCACTGACTTCTATTTCGAGCTTGGTATTAATATCGCCCTTTGCAAGGATCCGGACGCCATCTTTCTTGGATTTGATAATGCCCGCTTCGACCAAAGCATCTTCGGTGACGGTCTTCCCGGCATCCAGCTTGCCGGCATCCACTGCCTGCTGCAGCCGACCGACATTGACTACGCGATAGTTCTTACGAAAGACGTTCGTGAAGCCGCCCTTAGGAAGACGCCTATAAAGCGGCATTTGGCCGCCTTCGAAACCCAACAAAGAAACGCCACTACGCGATTTCTGACCTTTGTGACCGCGCGCAGCCGTCTTTCCGGTACCCGAACCGATGCCCCGGCCAACGCGCTTGCGCCGGTGCCGGGCACCCTGATTATCGGAGATTTCGTTCAGTTTCATCGTCAGCTCCCGTGAGTGGCGCAATTCGGCGCCTGCTCCCTCTTAATCTTCCACCCGAACGAGGTGCTTTACTTTGTTAACCATGCCGCGCACTGCCGGCGTGTCTTCCAGTTCGCTCGTCCGGTTCATCTTGTTCAGACCAAGCCCGACAAGCGTCGCGCGCTGGTCTTTGGGCCGTCCGATCGGGCTGCCGATCTGGGTCACCCGGATTATTTTCTTAGAATCAACCATGATTTACGCCTCCGCCCGCTCCTCGTCGCGTCGTCCGACGATATCGCCGACCTTGCGCCCGCGGCGGGTTGCCACCATGCGGGGTGACTGCAGGTTCTTCAAAGCTTCGAACGTCGCCTTGATCATATTGTGCGGGTTCTGGGTACCTAGCGATTTCGCAACCACGTCCTGAACGCCCAGGGTTTCGAAAATGGCACGCATCGGACCGCCAGCGATAATGCCGGTACCGGGAGGCGCCGCGCGGAGCACGACCTTGCCGGCGCCGTAGCGGCCGCGTACGTCATGATGAAGGGTCCGGCCTTCGCGCAACGGCACTCGGATCATGTTACGCTTCGCCTTTTCGGTGCCTTTGCGGATCGCTTCCGGCACTTCGCGGGCCTTGCCAGAACCGAAACCGACCCGACCCTTTTCATCACCCACGACGACGAGCGCCGCAAAACCGAAGCGCCGACCGCCTTTGACGACCTTCGCGACGCGGTTAATGCTGACAAGCTTGTCGACAATATCGCTGTCTTCGCGATTGTCGCGGTCCCGTCTTGGATTACGTGCCATACGTCGTTCTCCTAGAATGCCAGCCCGCCTTCGCGGGCTGCTTCGGCAAGCGCCTTGACGCGGCCATGGTAAAGATAAGGGCCGCGGTCGAACACGACTGCCTTGATCCCCTGTTCATTTGCGCGCTTGGCGACCAGCTTGCCGACCTCTGCGGCGGCTTCCTGGTTCGCTCCGGCGGCGACGGACTCTTCCCTACTCGACGCAGCGGCAACGGTCTTGCCGCTGAGGTCGTCGATCACTTGGGCATAGATGTACTTATTGGACCGGAAGACCGACAGGCGTGGCCGTCCGTTGGCACTTTTGCGGATCTGCCGGCGCACGCGGGCGCGGCGGCGCTGTTCCAGTTTCGATGTACCAACCATGATTACTTCTTCTTACCTTCCTTGCGGATAATGATCTCGTCCGCATACCGCACGCCTTTACCCTTATAAGGTTCGGGTTTGCGGAAACTTCTGATCTCCGCGGCGACCTGGCCTACTTTCTGGTTATCGATACCCGATACCACAACTTCGGTCTGGCTCGGCGCGTCGATCTTGATGCCATCGGGGATCGGGTAACGGATTTCATGGCTGTGGCCGAGCTGCAACACAAGGTTTTTACCCTGCACCTGCGCACGATAGCCCACGCCCGTGATCTCCAGCTTCTTTTCGAACCCCGCCGACACACCGCAAACGATGTTATTAAGCAAGCTTCGCGTCGTACCCCACATGGTGCGTGCGCGCTTCGAATTATTCGCCGGCTTTACCCAGATAAGATTTTCTTCCCGGGAGACCCGCACGTCATCGCTGACGCTAAGCGACAATTCGCCGAGCTTTCCCTTGGCCTTGACGGCGCCGCCATCAATTTGAAGATCAACACCGTCCGGTACTTCCACCGGCAACATTCCGACGCGTGACATATCCTTGCTCCTGCGTCCCTAAAAGACTTCGCAAATTACCTCGCCGCCGACATTGGCAGCGCGGGCCTCGTTGTCCGACATCACACCCTGAGGGGTGGACAAGATCGAAATGCCAAGACCATTATAAACGGAAGGCAGATCGCGAATTTTCGAATACACACGGCGACCGGGCTTGGAAACCCGCTGGATGTGGCGGATCACAGGCGAACCGTCGTGATACTTCAGTTCGATCCGAAGCTGGCTCAAACCCTTGCGAACGACTTCGGTCTCATATCCGCGGATATAGCCTTCCCGCTTCAAAACTTCGAGCACATTGGCCCTCAGCTTCGAGCTGGGCGACATCACCGCACTTTTGTTAGCGCGCTGGCCATTACGGATACGGGTCAAAAGATCGCCGACGGGATCGGTCATACTCATCGTCGTTCTCTCCTCACCAACTCGATTTGACCATGCCAGGAACCTGGCCGTTTGACGCAAGTTCACGTAGAGCAATGCGCGACATCTTGAACTTGCGATAAACGCCACGCGGGCGGCCTGTTACTTCACAGCGGTTCTGGACCCGAACTTTCGCGGAATTCCGCGGCAGTTTCGCCAGTTTCAGCCGTGCCTGAAAGCGTTCCTCCATCGGCAAATCGCGATTGTCTGCGATCTCCTTCAAGCGGGTCCGCTGGGCCTCATACTTTTTGGCCATGCGGTCACGTTTCCTGTTTCGTTCAATGGCACTCTTCTTAGCCATACGATCCTCCCAATCCCGTCAGTTCGTAAACGGGAAGTTGAAATTCCCGAGCAGAGCGCGCGCTTGCTCGTCGTCTTCCGCCGTGGTGCACACCACGATATCCATGCCCCGGAATTCATCGACCGAATCGTAATCGATTTCGGGGAAAATAATCTGTTCCTGGATGCCCATCGCATAGTTTCCACGGCCATCGAAACTTTTTGGCGACAAACCACGGAAATCACGGACGCGCGGCAGTGCGATATTCACCAAACGATCGATAAATTCGTACATCCGGTCGCTGCGCAGAGTGACCTTGACGCCGATCGGCATACCTTCGCGCAGCTTGAAGGTCGCTACCGATTTTCGTGCTCGAACGACGATCGGCTTCTGACCGGCGATGACTGTCATATCGCGCATCGCATTGTCGACCTTTTTGGAGTCATTCACCGCATCGCCGACGCCCATGTTGAGGACAACCTTGTCCAGACGCGGAATCTGCATAGGGTTCGAGTATCCGAACTGTTCCAGCATGGAGGACCGGATTTCGGATTTATATACTTCTTGCAAACGGGCAACCATTATCCGGCTCCTTAATCGATCACTTCGCCGGACCGCTTCGCGTACCGGACCTTGCGGCCGTCTTCGAGCGAGCGGAACCCGATCCGTGTGGCTTCGCCGCCATCGGGATCGAGCAACGCCACGTTCGATACGTGGATTGATGCTTCTTTTTCGACGATACCGCCCTGTTCCGTCTGGGTTTGTCGCTGGTGTCGTTTTACCATGTGTACACCCTGGACGAGCACACGGTCCTGATCCGTCAACACCCTGAGGACACTCCCTTTTTTGCCTTTGTCCCGGCCGGATGTAACGATTACCTCGTCGCCTTTTCTAATTCGCGCAGCCATTTTTTTGCTCCGGTTCCTTCGCTCTACAAAACTTCGGGGGCGAGAGAAACGATCTTCATGTATCGCCGGGCACGCAGTTCACGCGTTACCGGTCCAAAAATACGTGTACCGATAGGTTCGTCCGCATTGTTTAATAGCACCGCCGCATTCCGGTCGAACCGGATGGACGTTCCGTCGGGACGCCGGATTTCCTTGGCGGTCCTTACGATCACAGCGCGGTGCACATCACCTTTTTTCACCCTTCCGCGCGGAATTGCTTCCTTCACGGATACGATGATCACATCACCGACCGTGGCCCAACGCCGTTTCGAGCCGCCGAGGATCCGAATGCACTGCACGCGGCGTGCGCCGGAATTGTCAGCTACCTCGAGGTTGGATTCAGGGATAATCATTGGTCTTGTCCTTGTTCCTCAACGCTTCACGCGTCGTCGAAGATGACTTCCCAGGTCTTCGACTTGGAAATCGGTTTACATTCGCGAATCCGGACCTTTTCGCCCGTCTTACATTTGTTTTCCGGATCATGCGCCGCGAATTTCTTCGAGCGGCGTATAATCTTTTTATACAGCGGATGCTGGACCTGGCGCTCGACACGGACCGTCACGGTTTTGTCGGCCTTGTCGGAGACCACTGTTCCCTGAAGAATTCGCTTCGGCATCGTCTCTCCCGTTCCCTACGACACTTCGGCGGCAGCGTGCCGCCGTTCGGTCATGATGGTGTTGATACGCGCGATATCGCGACGCACTTCGCCGACCCGGCTCGTCGCTTCGAGCTGACCGGAAGAGCGCTGAAACCGCAGGTTAAGCTGTTCGCGCTTCAGCTTTTGGAGCTCGTCTTTGAGTTCGTCTTCGGATTTCTGGCGTAGATCGGCCGCATTCGCCATGATTAGTCTCCTCCCCCGACAAGACGGGTCACGACCTTGGTCTGCACCGGCAGTTTTGCCGCCGCCAGTTCAAGCGCGACCGTTGCGATTTCCTTCGACACGCCGTCAACTTCGAACATGATCCGGCCCGGCTTTACGCGTGCGGCCCAGTATTCGACCGTGCCTTTGCCTTTACCCTGACGAACTTCGGCGGGCTTCTGCGTGACAGGCACATCCGGAAACACACGTATCCATACCCGACCTGAGCGGCGCATATGGCGGGTGATCGCCCGGCGCGACGCCTCGATCTGGCGCGCGGTCACGCGCCCCGGTGACAACGCCTTCAACCCGTATGAGCCGAAGCTCAGCGTCGTCGCGCCTTTCGCGTTCCCTTTGATCCGACCCTTATGGGCTTTCCGGAACTTTGTTCTTTTTGGTGCAAGCATCTTACCGTTCCCGTTGAGCCAGCCTTAACGGCTAACCTGCTGTTCGTGCAGGCGTTTGTCCTGCGCCATGGGGTCATGCGCTAGGATCTCACCCTTGAAGACCCAGACCTTAACGCCGCAGGCACCATAGGTGGTCCGTCCGGTGGCAGTTCCGTAATCCACGTCTGCGCGCAGCGTATGAAGCGGCACGCGGCCCTCGCGGTACCATTCCGTCCGTGCGATTTCCGCACCTCCGAGACGGCCGGCGCAGTTGATCCGGATACCTTCTGCACCCAGGCGCATGGCAGATTGAACGGCGCGTTTCATGGTGCGTCGGAAGGCAACTCGACGTTCGAGCTGCTGCGCGATATTTTCCGCCACCAGCTTGGCGTCTATTTCGGGTTTGCGGATTTCAACGATGTTCAGATGAACCTCGCTGTCCGTCATTGCGGCAACTTCTTGCCGCAGCCGTTCGATATCAGCACCTTTTTTTCCGATCACCACGCCCGGGCGCGCGGAATGTATCGTCACGCGTGCTTTCTTGGCCGGTCGCTCGATAACAACGCGGCTAACACCCGCCTGCGACAGCTTGTCGAACAGGTAGTTACGCAGCTTGATATCTTCGTGCAAAAGACCCGAATAATTCTCGTCATTCGCGTACCAGCGCGAATCCCAGGTACGGTTGATGCCGAGACGAAGCCCGATCGGATTAACTTTTTGCCCCATTAGGCTACCTCCTCGACTTCGCGCACAACCACCGTGAGGTTGCTAAACGGCTTCTGAATTTTGCCGACTCGACCACGGGCACGGGCGCGGAAACGTTTCATGACGAATGCCTTGCCAACTGTCGCTTCCGATACGATCAGGCGGTCTACATCGAGTTGATGATTATTTTCCGCATTGGCGATTGCGGCCTGCAGAACGGTTTTCACTGTACCGGCGATGCGCTTGCGGGAGAAACTCAATTCGGCCAGCGCACGTTCTGCCGGCAGACCACGGATTGATTGTGCGACAAGATTAAGTTTCTGCGGGCTGACGCGAATGGTTTTCGCGAAAGCTTGCGCTTCGTTGTCGCCGAGACGGCGCGGATTGGAAGACTTGCCCATATCAGCCCCTCTTTGCCTTTTTGTCGGCAGCGTGGCCAAGATACGTTCGGGTTGCCGCAAATTCACCGAACTTGTGACCGACCATGTTTTCTGTCACCAGCACCGGAATGTGCTTCTGTCCATTATGGACACCAAAGGTAAGCCCAACGAACTGCGGCAGGATGGTGGATCGGCGGGACCAGATCTTGATCACGTCGTTCCGTCCTGATGCACGGGTTTCCTCCGCCTTTTTCAGGAGATAGCCGTCAACGAACGGGCCTTTCCAAACTGAACGGGCCATGGTGCCTCTCTATTCCTACTTCTTGCGCCGACGACGCATGATCAGGTCGTCGGATTTCTTTTTACGTCGCGTCCGCGCACCCTTTGTCGGTTTGCCCCAAGGCGACACCGGGTGGCGGCCACCGGAGGTGCGGCCTTCGCCGCCGCCATGCGGATGATCCACCGGATTCATCGCAACACCGCGAACCTGCGGTCGCTTGCCCATCCAGCGCTTGCGGCCAGCCTTGGACAGATTGATGTTCTGATTGTCAGAATTCGACACTGCTCCAACGGTCGCCATGCATTTCGCCGGCACCATGCGTAGTTCGCCAGACGTCAGGCGCAGCTGGGCGTAACCGGAATCCTTACCGATCAGCTGTACATAGGTGCCTGCCGCACGAGCCATCTGGCCACCTTTGCCGGGTTTCATTTCCACGTTGTGGATAATGGTCCCGACCGGCATGTTTTCCATCGGCATCGCGTTGCCAGGCTTAATGTCCGCACGGTTCGCCGCAATGACCGTATCGCCTTCCTGCAGCCGCTGCGGTGCCAGGATATATGCCTGTTCGCCATCTTCGTATTTCAGAAGCGCAATAAACGCCGACCGGTTTGGGTCGTATTCAATACGTTCTACGGTCGCGGGCGCATCGAACTTCGTGCGCTTGAAATCGATGACACGGTACAGGCGCTTGTGTCCGCCGCCGCGCCGGCGTGACGTGACACGGCCCTTGTTGTTGCGGCCGCCGGACTTATTCAGCCCTTCGGTCAGCGCCTTTACAGGTTTGCCTTTCCACAGCTCCGACCGGTCGACGAGGACCAAGCCGCGCTGGGCCGGCGTATTGGGTTTATATTGTTTCAGTGCCATTGGATCAGATCCCCGTGGTCACGTCGATCGAGTGGCCGTCTTCTAGCGTCACGATCGCTTTTTTGTAATCGGGCCGTTTGCCCATTATTCCGCGGAACCGTTTGACCTTGCCCTGTTGGCGAATAGTATTCACGGCCTTTACCTTGACCTTGAACAGTTCTTCAACAGCCGCACGGATGGCCGGCTTGTTCGCGCTCAACGGTACGTGGAATGTCACCTGGTTGTGCTCCGAGCCCATTGTCGATTTCTCGGTGATAACCGGTGACAGGATCACATCGCAGGCGGATGCTGACGAGATGGTGATGGGTCGAAGATATTTCCAGCTCATGACAGGCGCTCCTGTAGGTGCTCGGCCGCACCCTTGGTCAGAACCAGCGTGTCGCGGCGAATAATGTCGTAGACGTTTGCACCCTGCTGCGGCAGCACATCAACATTGGCGATATTCGCCGCCGCACGTGCTAGGTTGCCATCAACTTCCTCGCCGGTAACTATCAAGACGTTCGACCAGCCGAGCGCAGAAAGCTTAGCAGCAAGCTCTTTCGTCTTCGGCGCATCGAGCGTTGCCTCTTCGAGGATGATCAGCTTACCATCGGCCTGCTTGCTCGAAAGCGCCGACCGCATCGCCATCTGGCGCACTTTTCGGGGAAGCTTGTGGCTATGATCGCGAACGATCGGACCGAAAACCGTCGAACCGCCACGAAACTGGGTAGCGCGAACTGTACCGGCACGGGCTCGGCCGGTGCCTTTTTGGTTCCATGGCTTGGCCGTCGTACCCTGTATTTCACTGACGTTCTTCGTCTTGTGATTACCACTCCGTCGCCTCGCAAGCTGCCAGTTAACCATGCGCAAAATAACGTCTTTCCGGACTTCGGATCCGAAAACACCATCGGCGAGGTCGATAGAACCGGCCTTCTTGTTATCGAGAGTGAGCACGTCGCATTTCATGGCGCGCTATTCCTTCTTCTCGTCGTTGTCTTCAGCAGCGTCGGGAGAGTCCGCAGGCGCGTCTTCGGCTACCGCTTCTTCTGCAATGATCTCTGCTGGCTCTTCCTCCGCAGCAGGTTCGGAACCGCCCCGCACACCCGCGGGGAAAGGCACATCTTCAGGAAGCGACGCCTTCACTGCATCGGAAATCTCGACCCAACAACCCTTATGTCCGGGCACGCTGCCCCTAACCAGGATCAAACCCTGGTCCACATCCGTTCGTATGATCGAGAGGTTCTGAACCGTGACCCGTTCGGCACCCATGTGGCCGGCCATCTTCTTACCTTTGAAGACCTTGCCTGGATCCTGGCTGTTGCCCGTTGACCCATGGCTACGATGGCTAATAGAAACGCCGTGCGTGGCTTCCAGGCCCCTGAAGTTGTGCCGTTTCATACCGCCCGCAAATCCTTTACCAATCGATGTGCCCGCAATGTCAACCATCTGACCGGTAACAAAGTGATCGGCCGTCAATTCGTCCCCGACGTTCAGCATAGCGTCTTCAGACACGCGGAATTCCGCGAGCTTCCGCTTAGGTCCAACCTTCGAACGGGCGTAATGCCCACGCATGGGCTTCGTGACATTCTTCACTTTGGCCGTACCCGCACCGACCTGCACGGCGGCATAGCCATTCTTTTCGGGTGTGCGAACATCAACCACCTGACAGTCGTCAATCTTTAGAACCGTCACGGACACATGTTCGCCGTCGTCCGTAAAGACGCGGGTCATGCCAAGTTTCTGTGCGATCAATCCGGAGCGCATTTTCCTGTCCCTAGAGCTTAATCTCGACGTCGACACCGGCCGCGAGGTCGAGCTTCATCAGAGCGTCAACCGTTTGAGGCGTGGGGTCGATGATATCGAGCAAACGTTTGTGCGTTCGAATTTCGAACTGCTCGCGCGATTTCTTGTTAACGTGCGGAGACCGCAGAACCGTGTACTTTTCGATCTTGGTCGGAAGCGGGATAGGACCCCGGACTTCGGCGCCCGTGCGCTTGGCCGTATCAACGATTTCACTCGTCGACGTGTCTAGCACACGATGATCGAAGGCCTTCAGTCGAATGCGAATATTCTGATTGTCCATGTCTTCGCCCCTTTAAAGGCCCTTCTACGCGTCTGTGTTATTCGGTTATTGCAGCAACGACGCCGGCACCGACGGTGCGTCCGCCTTCGCGGATCGCAAACCGCAGACCTTCGTCCATCGCAATCGGCGCAATT
>MDTD01025057.1_pt1 | contig 25345 bp, 22 predicted proteins | sample 811221 | NCBI WGS metagenome assembly MDTD01 (sample SAMN05326646, study PRJNA326480) | marine metagenome | isolation source: seawater | place: Pacific Ocean: South West | collected 2011 | reverse complement strand
TTTGTGATTTATATTTATTTACTTTTTCAGAATTACTCTCAGTTATTTTTTCCCATTTTTCTTTAAATGTTAACAAACAGCCATCTTCATCCATCTTTTTATTTTCACTTGATCGGTGGCTTGCCTTTGACATAAATATATAACTATCTTTATTCATACTAAAATCAAATAAACTCTTATCTAGAACGTATATATCTACCTTATTTATATAAGATTTGAATATTTCACCTAATATTCTTTGATCTAAAAACCAAACAAGTCTCCTATTTTCTTTGGAATTACATAACTTATATTTTGCAACATTTTCTTTATATCCTTCCTCTTTTAAACTTAAAATATTCTCTATTATTTTTTTACAATTTTTATCATTTTTACATAAAAAAAAACCACTCATTACATATCCAGATACACTATCAGTTACTAAATTTTCAGTAATATACTTCAAACCTATATCAGTATTTGTTATATTTACTATGTCTCCATTTTCTATATTTTTTCTAAGAATAACTGCAAAACTATATTTTAAACTAGTACATTTACTATAAATTGACCGATTGATAAGAGAATCTACGTCCATATAGCATATATAGTTATAAAACTTTTTTAGTAAAAACGCTACTGCATCGAAACGATAATGTCCACTAAAAACTTTTTTATCTATGCCTTTACTTCTAAAACCCATGGAAATATATTTAACAAAATGTATAATTATCCTTTCATTTTCTTTTAAATAACCAAATTTTTCATTAAAATATTTTAACTCATCATACCCATCGTATATATAAAAATGATTGTAAAATACATTTTCATTTTGTTCATTTAAAATAAAACTATTTACAAAATTATTAAAATGATGTATATAATTATAATCACATATAGTAACTAATGTAACTGTTATATTTTCATCTCTTTTACCATTTTCTTTACAAACCCATTTTTTTTTTATATTTTCTTCTTCTTTTTCAATACTGAGTTTTTCTTTGATGTCATTATTTCTCTTTTTTTTATATTCAACCCATTTTCTCTTTTTTTCAAATTCCTGTCTTTCTTTTTTTTTTCTTTCACGATTTTCCAATTTAATTTTCCTTTTTTCCAATTTAATTTTTTTTTCTACCATACCATAAATTATATTATATTCCGAGATTATTTACTTCCATAAAATTTTCTAATTTTCTTTTTAAAATACTAATATTTTTTGAATCTTTATTCAATAAATCTAATATAAATTCTGGATTATCTTCAACCCAATCCTCACTAAATCTCTCAAGAAAAGTATACTTATCTTCAATATACATAAACTTTGCAAAACCATACCGTAAACCTTCTCCTATTTTGTAAATTTGTATATATTGAATTTCTCCATATTCCTGTATTTTTTTTATAAATTGTTTATTATCTAATTTTGAAGGTATATTTCTAAAAAATATATTCGATGCACAGTTTGCACCTGAAATTAATCGTAAATTTATATTTTTAGTTATAAATCCAAACTGCATATCATTTTTATAAGCATAAAAATATTTATTTATAGCTTCTGTATACGATATATTTATTTTTCTTTGTTTTATGTAAGAACTACAAAAAAAACCTTCAACATGAGCAGAACCACTAGATCGTGTTTCAACATTTAACTTGTTAAACATATAATAATTAAATATATCATCTCTATACCCAAAAATCCAACTACTGTATACTCTCCATGTACGTCGAAATGTATTACTTATTTTATCATAATTTTTACCTTCTTCATTACCTAAACTATTTGAAATCAATCTATACTCAAATATGTCATTTTTTATTTTTTTTGATTTTATTATTAAATATAGATATAGTAATGTATTATTTAGATATGGATAAAAAATATCCATTCTCGATCTAAATATGTATTTACAATTACTAAAAGTTTCCTTTACCTTTTTTAATGACCTACGTATACTTGTCAATGTTATAAAAAATGTCGGTGATTTTATTCGATATTTTAGAATATCATCTATAATTTCTTCCTCGTTATATGTAAAAATATACCTCTCATTTAATTTACATTTATTATAGTTTTCAAGACCCCTATGGTTGTATATTTTATTACCAAATTTATCATTATTTATTATACAACAATGCTTATATAATTCTTCATCAATACATGTTGAATAACTACATACTATTATATTTTTTATACCAGAATTAATATAATATAAAACATGCTTTGTTAATATCTCTTTACTTTTAGGTACTCCATGTAATATAAGACATATTTCAGATAATTTTTGTTTCAATAAATGAGAATCAATATTTTGTGGATAATCATTTAATATTTTTTTTATATCCTCCTTACAATTAAGTAAATTTTCTTTTTCATAACTGTCTCTCTCTATTTTATCTTTAATATTTTGTGCCCGTAGTTTTTTATATTCAATCCACCTTTTCCTTTCTTTAAGTTCTTCTAATTTTTTTTTTTCTTCCCTCCTTTTCTTTAATTTTTCTTCCCTTTTAAGCAATTTTTTTTTCCTGTTAGATATATCAACCATATTATATTTAACAACAAAATATTTTAAAATTTTTTATTTAATAATTTAATGTACCACCTTTACGTAATTACCCTTATACATAACCCATGTCCTTTAAATAATTATAGATTTTTTCATCCTCTAATAATATATCAATTTGTTTTTCAGATAATAACTGTTTATATCTGTATAATACCCCATTACTTGTATTTTTTATAGAACTTTTATCGAGTGAATTTCTTTTTATTACTTCATATATCATATTATCATCTATTTTAATATTAAGAAATATACATAATTTTTTTATATATTCAAAGCTATATTTTTCGTAGAAAAAATAGTAGCAAGTTTTTTCTTTGGACACATTTTTCGCTCTGTTAAATTTACTAATATTCCAATTACATGTATATATAATCTCACTTATATCAATTGGTATATTAGTGTTTGTTTCAAATTGTTTTATGCATCTTGAGTGCGTCAGTTCAGACATTCCAGAATGTTTTCCTGTTATTGGCTTCTTTATTTTTTCTCCATTTTCAATTTTACGTGCACATTTTAATATTCCTGATATAGCAGTATCAAAAATATGTCGTGTAGGTAACAAAATTATATCTGCGTTATGGAGCATATATCCTTTTAATGAATGACAGTGATTTATTTTAACAGATTCACCTATAACCTCATATAATAATTTTATAAGATGAACTAATCTCTTTGAACCGGACCATGCCAAACCTGCAACTACAATCTGTTTTTTTTTTCTCTCTAATCTTTCTTTAATTAACTGTAACCTATATTTTTTTAGTGCAACTTTTTTTTTCCTTTCTTCCCACCATATTTTATGTTCTTCTTTTTTCTTCATTTCATCTCTTTTTTCTCTTTTTTCCTTTCTTTCATTTTCCCTATTTTCATATTTTATTTTTTTCCTTTCTATTTTTTCTTTATTTTTTTTTAATTTTAATTTTACTTCTTTACATTTTTTTCTATCCATTACTTAATATAAGATTTTTTTTCAGTAGTTAAGAATTTTTGATTCTCTAATACCATCAAATGCACATTCTTTCGTATTAAATAAAAATCTTAACCAACTAAATCTTTTACCTAAATTTTGTCTCTTATAATTTACATAATCTGTAAATCCATATATTGCTACTATTATTGTTATTACTAATAAAAATAACTCACATTTAATTGCTAATTTGTTTGACTCTTCTGTTATTTCTTCTCTAACATGCCAGTAATTCCTTTGAGTATTTATAAGATATATAACAAATAATAATGTATAAACTATCAAATTTGGTAAAATTCTACTTCGGGAAGTTAATATAAATACTGCATATATCATAAAAGCATAAGCCATGGTATGAATTACATTACCACTTGCCCAATCATTTGGTGCCTTATCTAATTCTTCTTTATCAAAATCCCATCCACCTTCTAACATAATAAAAAAGAAAATTAAAATTATACCTATTATATGTTTTATACTCTCTGAATCTCTTAAAAATTTTTGCATCTGACATGATAATACATGCTGAACAACTCCACCAGCAATAACTGCGAATACTATAAATAAAAATGCTATTTTAGACAAATTTTTTGTTATTAAATTCATATAACATATTATAATATATTTTATACAAACTTAACTATATTATTAATCTTTTTTTTTCAATAAATTCTTAAATTTAGCTACTGCTAGAACAGTATATGCAGTTGTACTTAATGTTCTCTCTGCTTTTAGTGTATCTAGTTGTGTTTTCCCTAAATTACTCAAATGTTTTTTATATGGACTATATCTTCCCTGTAAACCTTTTAAAATTGTTGGTGAATCTTTCTCACAATCTGAATCAATTAACTGATTTACTCTTGTTTTTATCTTTTCGTCACTTATATCTATATCTGTCCATGTACGTAAATCTCCTAATTTTTCATGTACTACCATAATCTTATTTTATCTGAATATTTTCCCTTATTTTAAACGCATTATTTCAATAAAATTGAATTATACTTAAATTAAAATATTATATATTTATTATTATGAGTAATTTTAGTCATCAAGATTGGAAACCTGTTGTATTCCATAACCCAAATGCAAATAAAAAAAAACAACCTGTAGTTAAGAGATCTCAAGATGAAGAATCTGCCCGACTTCGAAAACTTGAAAATGACGAAATACAGGCTAAAACAATTACAAAAGATGTTAAACTTGCTATTCAACAAGCTCGTTGTAATCTTAAAATGTCCCAAAAACAACTTGCCGCTGCTCTATCTATTCCAACAGATACTATAACTAAATACGAAAATGGTAAAGCTGTTCCAAATAATGCACTTCTAAATCGTATGCAAAGAATTCTTAAAGTTAAGTTAACTGGTAAAGATATTGGACAATCAATACCAGATAAAAAATAATTTAAATTATATTATTATCATACTCATACATCGTGTCATAAACTGTTACTTCTTTTCTATTTACTTTCTGCTCTTTTTTCCCCGGTTTTTTCAATATTTCTTTATTACAATTATAACATCTCGAATATTCATCATAACAAAAAATACAAATATAATGATTACAATGTATCTTCATTATATTATATTCTCTACGATTACAATACATACATGATATTTCTCCATCCATTATATTATATCTACTTTGTTTTTTATTATTTTTTACGAAATTTTTTTGTTTTTTTAAATATTTTCTTATTTTTTTTTTTACTATCTTTTCTATATTTCCTATATTTACCTCCTATACCATATCTCCTTGCTAAAGAAGTTGTTCTTCTTTCTACTGCACTCGCCATAATTCTTCTTGCTATAGCACTATTTTGTGTTTCCAAAACAGACTTTTCTCTAGCTTTCACTTTCATTAATTCCTTTTCCTTACTTATAAACTCTGCTATTTTTTTTTTATATTTTTCATCATTACCCTCTATTATTTCTTTATATTTTTCATTATTTTTATTATACCAGTCAAATATAATTAAAGCATTTAATAGATCTTTACCGGTAATTATCATTATCTCATGTAATCTATTATATATGTATACTACTTTTTCTACTTCTGAATTACTTTCATCTTTACTTCCTATTTTTTTTAAATATGTATACCAATTTCTGAATTCTTCTATTAAATTATATTTCCTTATTTCTTCACTTGTCAAATCATTTAATATTAAAGATAAATACATTAATCTTTCACGATCTTCATCAGACTCAATACAACCTGTCTTCCCTGTTATCTGTGGGCAATTTTCACTAATACTTTTCCCTAAATTTTCTATATATTTTATAACATTTTTACCATATTCACTTATAGTGTCTTCTATTGTGTATTTTATTTTTACACCCCTCTTATCTTTTAATCCACTTTCTTCTTCTTTTCCAGAAAAAATTAAAATCTGTTGATCTGGTGGTATACCTTGCCTTTCAGCTAATTTTTTCCTAACCTCATATAATGTAGCACTCCTCTCTACTTCCGCTACTTCTGTCTTTCCATCATTTTTTATTATAATTTTTTCTCCACCAATATGTTTCTTCCTTGTTTTTTTCATTATATTTTTTATATGCCTTAAACTATATTTTCCACCAGATCTTCCTTTCAATTTCTTTATTTTATCATTTATATCTTCAAGATCATTTTTTACAATCACTAACTCTCTCTTTATAATTCGTATTTCTCTGTCCGACCTTACATGATCTCTTTCCGCTGATTCTACTTCCGCTTGAATTGCTTTTTGTTTTTTCATCATTTTTTCTTTTTGACTCACAAATATTTCAAGTGCTTTTTCACGGCTATCATCTACATCACCTGCGGATAGTGATTCCCCACTTGCTCCTGTTACAGGTTTTTCCAATTCTTGTATTGATTTTTCTATTATTTTTATCTCTTTTACAGCATCTCTCATCTGTATTCTTAATTCTCTTTTTCTATTCTCATCCGGTCTCGTTTCTAATTCAGAATTAAGCACTTTTATTAATCTATTATTTTTCTGCTTCCTTTTTTTTAATACTGATATAGGTAAAACTAATTTTTTATCTTCTATCTCTTCTGAAAAATCATCATCTATAGATTCTTTTGCTATTATTGCTGTTGCATCATCCTGATCCCTACTAATATCACCCTCTATAAATTCAGTTGACTTCTCAATATTTTTTGTACTCGTCACCATTTCACTTAAATTATCCAACATACCATTCACTGTATCTATTACTACATCTACATCCCTTCTTATACTTCCTCTTAAAAACATTGTTTCTAATTCACCCAAAATTGTTATTTCTCTTTTTGAATTAAATTTAAATAATACTTCTTCTATACCAGTTATCTGCTTTAATTTTTTTAAAGATGACGAACTTATAGAATTTATAGATTCTATTGAACTAGAAACATGTTCCAATTTTTTTAATATTTTCCCGCTATTTTTCACTATATCTGATTTAAGTACGGAAAGTAATTTACCATATATCCCTTTATTAATAGTTAATCCATTCACTAATTTCAATAAAACATTTACATCACCCTCTAACTCAATTTTACTGTTTACATCATTACAATAATCTGATAAATCACTTCTACTATCATCTTTTAAACAATCATTCATTTCATAGATATAATTATAACTCTCTATAAACTCATTTTTTAATTTAGTTAATACACTTTGATAGTATTTACTTAATTCTAATGATTTTAACTTCTTACTCAAACTTTCAGCCAAACTTTTAATTTCCTCACTTTCAGAATAACTATCTAAAAATGCAATAAAAGGACTACTACTTATATTAGTTATTTCACCCGTACTTTTACCCTTTAATGTTTCTAATGTTTCGATTACTATTCCTAATTGTGTCCTTATTTTATCTACAACTGTACTTACACTTTCCCTCTTCTCCTTTAATTCATTTAATCCAACACTTATTGTTAATAAATCAGATACTAATCTTGCACCCTTCATTTTTAAACTATCCACTGGATCTACTTCTGTTAATTTTCCTGGGAAAATTATTAATTGCATTTCTGCTGGTTTTTCTAGTATACATGGTATATTTAATAAACGAGCAAATGCTGCAGCTAATATATCATATGTTACAAAAAAACTATACCCGTCCCCTCCATTTATCTGATCGTCAAATAAATACATAAATATTACTTGATACCAATCCATCATTCTCTTCAAATCAAATACCTTCCCTAATTTCATTTTTACATTTTTACTATCTTTATGATATTCTATATTTTTTTCTGTTTTTGGATCTCCATCACTACGTTTATCTCTAAATTCAGTAGATAATTTATCTACAGAAAGTATATAATCATCCTTCCTAAATACCATCATATTCGATTTACCTATACTTTTATTATCTCCCATATAAGCACTTCCAAACCAAAATTGACCATTACCTGTTTTACTATAACTATCTTTACCAGTACCATTTTCTTGCAGATTTGCTGTTATCCATAATTCTGGATCATCAATTCCTGGTAATTTAACAAAGTATTTTTCATTTTTTTTTTCTATCATTCCACTTTGCTCTTTTGTTATTTGTACGTCAACTACTTCAGTATCAACACCTAAATATTCACGGTATCCATTATAATGATACGATCTACCCGCCTTATCTAATGTCTGTGGTATACCCCATCGATATACAGCTATAACTTTATCAGCTAATGTAATCTTTTTACTTCTATCATCATATGAACTCACTTTATTATATACATAATATTTTAACAAACCTAAAGCATCACAGTCTAAAAAAAAATTTAATTTCCCTTCAGCTGAATCAACTCTACTTACATTGTCCCCCTTTACTAAACATAATATTGCCTTTATTATAGATGATCTTTCTTGATTTTTCTCAACAATAGCCTTATGGCTTTTTGTACTTGACCCACTTTCCTCATCTTCTTCTTCTCCCCCCTTCCCTAATTCAATTATTACTGGTTGATTATTACTCAAATTGGACTCCGCAATCTTCTTTATATCATCCCATTTTGACTTTTCACATGATTGTTCCTTAGTTATAACATACGGCTCTTCTCCCTTTATATGATGATTTCTAAAAATACCACATGTATCACTTGGATTTAATGAACATATATATTTTTCTATGTTACTTACTAAACCATTTTCCCACTTTGATAATGAGGGTATTCTATTATCACTACCTAAGTGAATCACATTTGATAGTTTATCATTTATATCCGATATATCTTTATCATCCCAATATCCATTATCTGTTAAAAATTGATCCGGATTTGATCTTAATTCTCCGAATTTATTTCTATCACCTCTAAAATCATGTACAGTGTCTGCATATGCTAATGCCCTTACATATAATAATACTTCATCTGAGAATTCTTTCCCCTTTATTTCTGCTAATTTTTTAAAATAATTTACTATTCTGTTACAACTATCTCTTCCTGAACAGTCACTCATACTTATTATACATAAATATTATTATATTATAAAATATAATAATATAACTTATATAATGTAATTTATTTCATATTCATTTATTATATCAAGTTTTCCTAACAGATGGCTATTTAATAATATATTTTTTGCACTAATTACCTGTAATTTTTTATTATGTCTTACCAATTCTATATAGTAATTTTTACATATTAATATTGTATGTTCCTTACTATTACAATATATACAAGGTTTTTCACGTATATATTCATGTGACATATATTTTAAACCCAGTAAAGATGCGTCTGGAAATATCTTTATATTTCGATTTACATTATAAAAAAATAAATTTATTCCAAGAATTTTTCTTGACCATTCTTTTTTAAATTTTACTATATCTTCCTTACTATAAAAGATATATTCATATATATTCCTTAATACATCTTTGTTTAAATTTTTCATAACTACATTTATCTATTTTTTTTATTTTTACTCTTTTTTTTATTTTTACGATGATATTTCGTTTACTATTTTGAATATTCAATATAAAATAATTTAAAATTATTATCATATATACGACGTCCAACATAATTAAAATTATCTGGATTAAATACGTTATCATTCTCATCATATAAGTAATTACGACCACAATCTATCATCATATTATAACTATTCCCTTGTATATACTCTGGATTTACGTTTTCTTCCATTTCATTACTATTCATTTCTGTAACTCCTTCCATTATATACATGTCATCCTCTACACTTATATCACTTCTTCTATCTGTATATTCATTTATAAATTCACTTTCATCTTTTATTGTAAATTTATCACTTGTAATTGGTTGTTTTTGAAGCTCATTAATACCATGATCCTTTTTTATTATATTTCCAACCTTTTTCCTATCTTTACTATCCAAATATATTTGTTCCTGATGATTCTTATATACTTGATCATTCGATATACTTATTATTTCATTTATTTTTTTATCACTATCTACCTTTGTCCAACCATCTTTATGCATCTCCTTATGACTTCTTAAATTACTATCTGTCGTTACCATCGGTAACATTTTTATTTCATTATTTTTATTCATATCTTTCATCTGCTTATAACAATTATCTTTCAGTGTTTTTGATAGACAATTTCCATAACTTATTAAACCACATGTTTTAAAGCTTTCTAACAATAATCCTGTCTGCTCATTACTTAACATATGACTCGATCTCAGATTTGACATAAAAGTATCTATATCCATCATATTTGGAAAAGTTATATTTAAATAATTTGTTGTTCTTGAATTATCTATATTCTGATTACTTATGTTCTGTGTATTTACTATTTTACTATGCTCTTTCACTATATTTATACACTTGTCTTTTTCCTCTATAATTGCCATATATTTTTCTTCTACTAATTTTATTCTTTCATTCTCAAGCTTCTCATTTTTCCCTTTCAAATATTCTATTTCTTCTGCTGCAACCTTATGATCTATTAAATCATTTCTTCTCATATTACAGTAATGTTTCAAATGTCTATAATAGCTATTCCTGTGATTGAATATTTTTTCACAATAAACACATTTCCAATCATTTGTGTTACTTTGTGTTACCTTTGTGTTACCTAATTGGTTTTTTTTTATATTACCACCATTATTCATACTCTCTTTTTCATTCGTTTTTTGATTTTTACAATTACGGTAATGTTTGTTTGAACTTAAATGTCTATTATAATTCGATTTTAATTCTGTAGAATAACAACACGGTTTACACTCATAAAATACCATACTATATTTATTTTATACACTTATTTTTTTTTTAAATATTTATTCGTTTTTTATTCGTTTTTCATTCGTTTTTTATTCTTTTTTTAATCTTTTTTATTCTTTTTCAAAAATTTTTAAAAATCGAAAGTTTGAACGTTTTTTTTCAAAATTTTCAAAAATGTTACATAAACTTTTCAATGAGCATTTCTCGTGTATAATATTCCTTTTTGAAAATAATTATAACTTCTAAAATGCTCATTGAAAAGTTGTTGTGTTACCTTGTGTTACTACTGTGTTACCACTGTGTTACTACTGTGTTACTTTTGTGTTACCTGACTGAAAAAAAAATCTCCAATCATCATATATGGTATATAAACTTTTTAATTATGAAAATATTCTATTACCATAGTTTTTTTTTCATTCGTTTTTCATTCGTTTTTCATTCGTTTTTCATTCGTTTTTCATTCGTTTTTTTTTTATTATTTAATAATTTAGATATATGAAATATAACCCATTATGAATTATGTATAATTAAATATTATACCTAATATTTTTTATTATGCTCATTGAAAAAAACATTCGTTTTTTAAAATTTAAGATTGGTTTTTCGATTAGTTTATAACTTTTCAATCTGCATTTATCACCCTCGTTTTTCATTCGGTAGTATTTTTTTCAATTAGCATATGCTCATTGTCAAGAAAAAAATCATGAAAAAAAAAATGTTAAAAAAAAAAAATATTTTTTTTTTACATGTAACTTTTATATTATCATTTATGGTATAAATATTTGAAAATTTCAAAATTTCATTTTTTTTTTCAAAAAAATTTTTTTTTTCAAAAAATGAAAAAAAACTCTCACAAAAATGTTTGAGAGTTTTTTTTGGATCGCGCGCGAAAAATTTTTTGAAAATAACGTTTTTTTTTATTTCTTATTTTTTTTATAATTTTAATAATATTTTTATTATTAAATATTAAAATAAACAAAGTATTTATGGTCATATAATTATTTTAGAAAATTAAAATAATTTACTTGTGGTTTAATTAATACAGATAATATTTTAATAAATGTGGCAATATGATATTAGTGTAAGCATAAGTAAATTATATTATTAATTTATATAGAATAGTAAAGAAATTAGTAGATATATTTAATATTATATTGAAAAAAAGAATATATTTAGTTATATTATATGAGTGATATAAATGATAATATAACTATGAAGGGAAGAAAGGCAGATTCAGTAATAAGTGTCCAGGATGGCTCAGGGAGATTACAATGGTATTGGAATGTTGATAGAAAAGAAGGTACTAAATATATGTCAAATAATGAACCAGCGTTTAAATTGGATATACCAATAATAAAAGATCCATATTTAAATATTAAATGGGCAGATAAGGGGAAAAAGAATAATAATATAGAATTTGAGAATCATTTATCAATAAAACAAAATGGTAATGTAGGTATGGGTGTAGATAACCCAACAGAAAAGCTAGAAGTAAGTGGGAATATAAAATCGAATGATCTGAAATTAACAACTAATAATTTTCAAAACAGATTAGCAAAAAATACAGATTTTGCAAATAGTTTATATGATACTATGCATAATGAAGAAATGAATATATATGAGAAAATAAGAAAATCATGTTCAACTATTAAATTTAAATTTGGTGGAGAGATATTTACAGGTAGTGGTAACTATATTACATTAACAGATAATGATTTGAAATATGGAATATTTCTGACAGCAGCACATTGTGTTATGGGTTTAAATAATTCAGGGAGTGAGGTAGAATTTGCTTCGGAAGTATGGATAACAAACCCAATAAATAATAAATTTTATAAAATTGATACAAATAAGATATACTATGATGGTATAGCAGATGTAGCAATAATAAGGACAGATATTGATTTAACCAATAATGATGGAATACCATTAAGATTATCAAATATAGAGCCAAGAACCGGAGATATATGTTTTATATGTGGGAATCCGGGTGGATTTGATAATATTTCTTTTTCACGCGGTGTAATAAGAGATGCAAATTTTTTTGAATTATATGGTACACAAATTACAAATTCGCTGTATATAACAACACCAGGTATAGGGGGAAATTCAGGAAGTGCTATATTAGATAAAGATGGTAATATAATTGGTATATATACATTTGGTGAAAGAGATTATGAAACATTTGCTGGCGGAAGTAATTTAAGTGTATTAAATGCAACATTACCAAAGTTACTAAGCTTCCCAGAAAATAAAAGGAATAGTGAAAAAAAATATTTAGGTATTACATGGGATTCACCAGGTGTATATTGGTTAAGTGCGTATTATTATAGTGGAGATACATTTGATAATAAAGGTGTATATATATATAAACCAAATAATAAATCACCATTTAAAGGAATTTTAAAAGAAGCAGATATATTATTATCAGCATCTGTTGGTGATAAAAAATATGATTTTGGTGACTTATTTGGTCAATACACCCCAGGTATATTATGTTATGAATATAATGCGTCGTCAGTAATACTTGAAATACGTAGAGGAAATTCGACATTGAATTTGAATGCAAATTTGAACGTAAAATATGGAGATGTTGACGCAGTAAAAGACATGTATTTATCAGGAGGAATAGGAGTTAAAGAAGACTTAAATAAAATAAGTGTTTATCCACCAATAGTTGAGGATAAAAGTATGGAAAGAAAAAAAGAAAAGAAGGGTAAAAGTATGAAAGTAATTGTAAGTTATCGTTTAAAAAAAGATGGAACATATCATGAACATAGGGTGAAGAGAAAAATAGAAAGTAAAGCAAAAAAAACGGTAGTTTATAAGAATGTATTACCGAAGGATGGTGTGATAACTTCAAAATCATGTTCAAATAAATAATTAAAAGAGAAAATAATATAAATCAGATATTTGATTAATATTATTAATAAGACATTTAATTAGGTGAGACATATGTTTCAGGACCGAGACTAGAATGAAGAAGAGGAAGATTGTTATTTTCAGTGGAAAAGTCAGAAGGTCTCATCATGCTCCAATCAGTTTCACTTGGAAGAAGACCAAGTTTAGTATAGATGTATCCAACAAGAGCACTGCACCAAAAACGATCAGTTTTTTGAGGATCACTATCTTTTCTAAAAAAAGCTTCAATCCAGTCTTTTGGAACAATATCATATGGTTTATTATGAACAATAGAATATATTTCTTTTAATTTTTGTTCATCTAATTTAAATGATTCACTTAAAGTTAATTTTCTATGATATAGGTCCATGTTTGTGGAATTAGTATGTATAACTTTATTTAGATCAACAATTTCAACACCAATTTTAAATTTATGATCTTCTGCGTCACCAAAATATTCATCACTCGATTCCCATAAAAACATACCAACAAGGGGTTTTTCAGTAAATTTAGGATCTTTCAATACTACACCAATATGAGAATATTGACTACCAGTAAATAACTGAATTAACCTGCCGAATATAGTTGTTTTGCTATGAAATAGTATTAAATCGCCTGTTTGCCAATTTTCCATATTCAATATTTAATATTTTTTTTCTTTATATGAAATTTTAAATAATTAAAAATAATTAAATTACATATATTCTTGGTAGATAATATCAGCACTAAGTTTTTTGAATTTATCCATATTAATTGTGCCATCACTATTATACCATTCATCAATTGTTTTAATAATATCAATAGTACAGCATTGAACAGAGGAGGCAGGATTATGTACAGTTAATAATTTACGGATTTCCCATAATTTCCTTAAGTTTCCAACAATAGAATAAGAGCTAGTGTAAGAGTCGCCTGTATGGTGACTGTCAATTCCAGCAGGAACATATCCAACATGTATTTTTCGAGTAATTCCTGATCTATTTGTTATATTAATATAAATTTCATAAAAGGGATATTCTGTATGTAAATAATTTCTTGCATTGGGTACAGTGGATCTTCTTGGTCTGTAGTATTTGGGTGGATCTTGTATTATAAATTGAACAGCATTTTCATCTAATTCAATTTTCTTTAGTTTAGGTGATTCGTATTTTTCACCTTTTTTTTGTGCACGTTTAGTCATTATTTTTTTCATAAAAGCAGCTTCATTTTCAGTAATTATATGATCGGGATTAATTGGATCTCTTGGGGATTTTCCTTCGGATAATAATTGGCTATACCATTTGTAGATATTTTCAAAGATATAGCATCTTTTATGACCATCAGGTCCGATTAATACAACGTCCTCAAGATCTTCATCATCCCAATCAGAAATGCTTTCATATGTAATACCATCATAATCATCGGTACATATAGATTTTAATTCATCTATTTTTGCAGCACGATCGAAGATAGTTTTTGGTGATGATTTTTTTTTAGTTTGGCTTAATGTTTTTTCTGCTTTAGATTCTTTTTTAGTTTGTTTTTTTTTCCTTGTAATTTTAATTTTTTCGGGTAAATGTTTTTGAGGACTTAGTTTATTACCTTCAACATTATAAATGGTATTACCTTCAGCATCAAGCAATGTACTTGGTACATATCCTTTTTCAAGTTTTTGTTTAATAAGAGTATTACCATGATTAATACTTTCATCGATAGATCCGAGTTTGTCATGAAATTTAGTAGAACCATCGGTACCAATACGACCATATTGAGTTGAAAGGACATTTGAAGTAAGACCAGAAAAACCGATTCTCCAGAATTTATTTGATTTACCAGTATTATTTGTATAATTACGAAATAATCCATCTGGTTGTACACGTGAAAATAGTTGATTAAACATTGATTTTTCATCATATTCAGGTGATTGATGTGGTGGTTGTTCGTGTGGAGAAGGAGGTTTTGGTGATTGAGGAGAAGTATGTGATTTTTTTTTACACTCTTGTATAGTGAAGAAATTTTTACTATGATCATATATAAGTTCACCACGAGTATATATTTTTTTTCCAATAATATCTGATAATTTCATACCATTATTTAATTGATTGTATTTATTCCAGACTTTGGACCCATTTCTTTTAGGATTTGGTGCAAGATTATAAATACAATTATTACTCATAAAATCAGAATTCTTAATATTATCTTTTAAATCCATTTATTAATATATATGTATATAAAAAATCTCGTTTGAATTAAATATATAATATATAATATAGTAATAATACTTAAGGATTGACTAAGTAATATAATTAATAATACGAGGTGTATTATTAGTTCTACAACATACCTAAACCTTCACGAGGTGTAGAATGTTATCTTCGGATATCGAATATAGGTATATATCCAGTATTTATATTGGATAAAATCCTACATAGCAATTTTTTTATTAGCTTGTAGGTAAATTTTTGAAAACTTTCGCGCTTTGCTTTAAAAAAAATATAAAAAATATAAAAAATAAAAAAAATATTTGGTTTGTGTGTTTTGGGGTGTTTTGGGGTTTTTGTTTAATTATTTGTGTATTAATTTGTATAAGAATGTACATTCAAAAATAGATTTCTCACTATATTTGATATAGTGATGATAGCGCTATCCCAATTTATTCATGAATAAATTGGTGAATAAATCATGATTGAAATCGAGAAAGGCATCGTGGTCAGAAACTGTTTGTTAAATAAAAAAAATGAACTAATTGAGATACTCTTAGTTTATTGCTGAATCATCATTGGTAATTATAATAACTATAATTAGTTGTACTATGTAAACCCGGATAGGGTTACAATGAATTATAGATTTAATTCATATAATGTTGATATTTTTATGTAATAAACAGCAAGCATACGTCAAGCAAACTGTTATTATATTAGATTAAGTAGTTTATAAACTTATACTTAGACATTAGATGTCTATAAATCTAATAAAAGAAAATAACATGGTTGGCCACCAGGTTTGTTTGTTTGGATTGAACCCGTATGAGAAGATGCGCATTATCTATTATCGGTGATAATAGAAATTCACTAAATGCCGGTGGCTCTTCGACCATTGTATTCATATTATCTATACGAGTTTTAAGTGAATTTTATACTATGCAATAAAGAGATTGTATTTAGGTATAGATAAAGAGATATGAATAAATATGTCTGAATAACTCCAGCTGGAAAAACTAGGCAATACAGACACTAATGTATCCTCATCATCATATTATAATGTGATTTCCGCAAACAGTGGAAATGAGGTCCTGGCTGAGTAGTGTATTTATCAGTTATAGAACTGATAATATCCTGGTAATGAGTTAAAATTAGGTATATTCATAGGTACACCTTAGTTGTAAATGCATCATTGGTAAAACAATCCATAATAGATGACATACAAGAGAAATACCGAAGTGAATATACTTCCGCAGTATAGATTTTTTTATAACTATTTATAATGATTATAAAAAAATCTTAACTAAAATATAAAATGAAATTTAATGAAAGTGATCTGGAATATTTTGTAAATAATATTTGGGATAGTGAATTAGTAAATAATAATGGTGGAATGGGTTCTGCAGATATGTTTACATTATTTCTAACTTTGAAAAATATAAAACCCAAAGTAATAATTGAATCAGGTGTATGGAATGGAATGTCAACAAAAATAATAAGAAAAACATGTAAAGAATCAATAATAATGTGCTTAGATCCAAGAGAAATACCAGAAAAAGGTTATAAAGATACTAATAAAAATACAATATATTTCATAGGTAAAGATTTCAAAGATTTTAGTAATCTGAATCTAAATGAATATAATGCAGATGATATTTTATGTTTTTTTGATTGTCATCAAAATGCCTTTAATCGTGTAATGCAATGTATGGAAAAGAAAATAAAAAATATACTGTTTAATGATAATTATCCAGTAAATTGTGGGGGTCATTTCACAATTGAACATTTAATAAAAGAGGATAATAGGATACAAAATGTAAAAAAATCAGAGAGAAAAAAAATAATATCTTCAATAGAGAAATATCATATATACCCAAATATTTACCCAGGGAAAATAAAAACGATGGAGGGAAAATTTAGTTGTGAGAGTTATTTTAAGAATATGAATGATAAATACCCAATATTTAAGAGAGATAGGGGAAAATATAGGTGGAATACATATATAAAATTAAGGTAATTATTTACTTATCATCCATTCATATGTTAATTTAATACCTTCTTTGAATGTAGTTTTAGGAGAATAATCGAGATCATCTTTAGCTTTTTGGATATCAGCATAAGTATAGGGTACATCGCCTTTTTGTTCTGAAATTTGTTTAAAGATAGCTTTTTTACCAGAAACTTGTTCACATGTGTTTATGAATTGATTAAGTGTAATAGGTTTAGAATTACCTAAATTATATACTTCACATGTTCGAGATTTCTTGTTATTAATAGCACCGATAATACCATTAACAATATCATCAATATATGTGTAGTCACGATATGATTCACCATTACCATATTTCATAAATTCATTTTGATTAATAATGGAGTTAAGGAATTTGAATGGAGCCATATCAGGACGACCTCGAGGTCCATAAACAGTAAAAAAACGCAGTCCAATAACTGGTAATTTATATAAGTCATGATATAGTTTAGCCATAATTTCACCAGATTTTTTGGATGCTGCATAAGGACTATTAACATTATTAATTGTATCGTTTTCATTGAAAGGAATTTTTTGATTTAGTCCGTAAACACTACTACTAGAGGCATATACAAATAATTTAACATTATTTTCAACAGATTGTTTTAATAAGTTTACCTGACCTTCAATGTTAACTTTCATATAGATAGAGGGATTTTCTATACTATACCGAACACCAGCCATCGCAGCTATATTAACGACGATATCTGGTTTTATTTCTGATATGATATTTGTAGTAACAATATCGTCTTTTTTAAAATGGAAGTTATTATATTTGTAGAGTATTTTTAGATTATTATTTTTTTGAGATTGATCATAATAATCATTAATGTTATCAATACCGTATATGAGATGATTATTTTTGAGTAGTTTTTCAGAAAGATGTGATCCAATAAATCCAGCGCAACCAGTAATAAGTATTTTCATATTTTATTAGGGGGAAGATAAAAAATAAATAATATGTACACATACGTTTTAATATGTAGATAAATATATAATGAATTTCAATGAATTATTTATCAATAGTAGTCCCATTAAAGAATAGAACAGATATAGTTGTTCCGTATGAAACAATACCAATAAGAATAATGCAGAGAAATAATTTAGAATTATCAGGAATGGGTAGAAATGATTTTGAAGTGACACAGAATAATCCACCATTAATTCGCCTAACATTACTAATAAATATGTTGAAGTCATTATCAGAAATTAAAACGGAAAAAGATGTGTTTGAGGTAATATTAGTTGATTTTTCATCGGATGATTATGATTTAGATAAATTAGTAAATAAATATAAAAATATAAAAATAAAGATAGTAAAACAAGACGGTTTTTTTTCAAGAGGAAAGGGTTTAAATATAGGATACAATAGTGCGAGTTATGAAAATATATATTTTTGTGATGCAGATATGTATTTTAATAGTAGGGAATTATTTGAAAATGCATTTAAAGAATTGAAGACAAATAGGGTTTTTTTCCCAATATGTTTTGGTTTATGTGAACCATCACATCAAATAGGTTATTGGAGAGAAAAAGGTTTTGGGATGTGTTTTTTAAATAAAAATATGTTGAGAGAAAATAAGTATAAATGGAGTGAATATGATAGTTTAGGAAAAGAAGATGATGATTTTTGGGAATTTTTTGAAAATAAGAAAATGTGTTCAAGATATAGAGTAAATAATTATTTTCATCAGTGGCACCCAGAAACTCCTGAATTTAAGAATAAGTATTATAGGTATTGTGATATAAATAAGTCAAAGATATACACAAATATAAAACATATAAATATGATAAACGTTTTTTTAGGAAAAATAGCTGAGCAAGGAAAAGCATATATCGTGGATAAATTAGAGAGAAATATAAATAGTTGTTTTATTAGTTATAATGAAGATTTATTGAGTGAGTTATATGAGTATAAGAAAAAATTTAATAAAAAATTGGAGATAAATATAATTGTAAATAATGTGGAAGGTGCAAGAAAGATAATAAATGAGAAAATAAAGGATAAAAAATTTACAGACAAAATAAATTACTATGATACAATGAATAGTATAGTGAATTATATGAATAATAAATATGCAATAAAGGTGGACAATTCAGTATTTTTATTTTAAATATTTTATCAACATTTTTTTTAAATATTCAGTACTATTTATACATTTTTTATTTTCAATAGACATCATATCTTTGTCTAAAATATATAATCCACCATTAATAAGATAAGATTGAAAGAAAAAACGATTAATGGCTGATTCGGAAGATATATTTGGAAGTTTACTTACAATGTATGATTTAGCAATTATTGCTTCGGCTTGTCTTGGAATCATACTAATATGTTTAAATAAATAATATCTAGATAGATCAGTAACTGATCCAAATATCCACCAATCATTTATTCTCCATTGTCTATTTTCGTTTGCGCCTTTTTGCTTTACAATTAGTTTGTAATTAAATATATCTTCTGATAATTTCATCGATATAATAATTGTATGAAAATAAAGTAAAATATTATTAAGGTATGGGAATAAAATATCAGCTCGAGAACGGAATATATATTTACAATGAGGGAAATATTTAATGACCGCTCTAATAGACCTTCTAATTGTAATGACTGTAATAAATGTAGTAGGTGTTTTAAATTTACCTCTTTTATCCCAATCATCATTTATTTCATTTTTGTTATACGTAAATTTATATTTTGAATAAATACATTCAGTTTTGAATTGATCGGTTAATTTATCATATATTTTAGGACATATGCCTTCAATACCTAAACGACATTTATGACATTTATTCAATTTCGGATCATTGTATTCTTTTTCCCCAAATGTATCATTATTTATAATATAACAATGTTTATATAGTTCTTCATCAGTGCATATTGAATAACTACAGATAACAATATTTTTAATACCAGAATTTATATAATACATAATATTCTCTTTGAATATTTCTTTGTTTTTAGGTATTCCATGAATTATAACACATATTTCTGAGAGTTTTTTTTTAAGTTGAGGGTTATCTAAATTTTCAGGTAAATTCTGTATAATATCTGTAATTTTCATTTTTTGCAAGTTATTTTCTTGTTTTTCTTTAATTTTGTTATTGCGTTTTTTTTTGTACTCAACCCATTTTTTCCTTTTTTCAAGTTCAATTAATGCTTGTTTTTTTTCTTTACGTTTTTGTATCTTAATTTCTCTTTTTTGTAATTTTCTCTTTGTATTATTCATCGAATATGGTATATATTATAATATATATTAAATATTTATTATAAACTATATTTTTTAATAAATTCATTTTTTTCATTTTGAGTATAAAAAGAGGAGAAAAAAGGATTATATATTTGATTAAGTTCAGTATTTGTAAATTTAAGTTTTTTGTGAGTAATATTAGAATACTTGGTTTTAAATTTCAGAAATATTTTTTCTTCTTGTGTTCTATTTTCGTGAATGATTAATTGTTTAAGACGATTATATTCATACATAAATTTAGTACCTTTTTCCAAATTGAATTTATATAGTGATAATTTATTTACGATATTCCATGATTTAATATTTTCATATCTTAAGAGTAATAAATAAACATTCTTGAGTTCATTAAAGTAGTATCCTTTTTTTGAATTAAAATGCTTAGTAATATCAAATTTGAAATGTTTTCTGTACATATTGAATGAATAGCAATCCTTGTTAATATCGGGTACACCCATTGGTTTAATTCTTTTTTTTATATTTATTAGATCATTACTTGACATATTATTTCTAATTGAAGTAATACTATTACATTTAGGTGGAAGATATCTATTTTTAAATTGATAGAAAATAGCGGATAGAGTTTTACTAATGGGTTCCCGAATAGATTCAACAATAAGGGGTTTAAATTTAAATTTTTTACCAATATACAATATGAGATCATATATATCATAATTATTATTTGATAAGAGTTTATCATCTGGAGAGTAACATTTTTCGAAATGTGCAGTATCATGCCAATGAGCAACAGTATTATTATAAAAACAATAGATCAAATACTTAGAAGCAGATCGACCAGAACCAATATAATAAATCTTTGGTATTACCTCATTATCAAAATATTTAATAGTTTTATTTTTTCGAGAGTTTATTCTGTTAATAAGTATGTTAAATATTTGCTTACGTTTAATTTGTTTATTTCTCATTAAATGTAAGTAAGAAAATTTGTGGGGAAAATTAATTATTTAAAATCGAGGGATCTGTAATTTTTTTTGAAAAACAGTAATTACAGTAAATTTTTGAATTACTTTGTTTAAAATTTCTTTTACATTCAGCACATTTTTTAGAAAGGAAGTATTGTTTTGTTTTTTGTTGGCTGAGGCAATTTGGGCAAAGAAGTATAATATTTTCTAAGCGGTTATCATTTTTTATACCATTAATATGATATAGTTCAAGTTCAAGTTTTTTATTATTCCAGGTATTACCAATTTTACATATTTCACACTTGTTTTGTATATGATTATATAGAATAAGATTATTTTTGAATGTGGTAAGTTGTCTTTTAGTATATATAGGAGAGTTAGATGTGAGGAGAGATAATATGTTATTCATTATACAAATAATATTAAATAAATTTAAGTATTTTCCTGTAAATGAATATTAGAATTAATATCTGTATTTTCATATGAATTTCTAATAATATTACGTTCTTTTATTGTTGCTTTAAGAACAGCATGTGGTGTATCTATTCTTTTCATAAAATTTAAAAGAGCATTTGTATCTTTTGGGAAACACATTCCACCGTAACTTAATTTACCATCAGGTCCAGGAACATTTGTATGCATTGGATTAATCCAATTATTATTTAACATAAGTTTCTTGACATTTTCATAATTTATATCTGTATTTTTACACATTAAGTATAATTCATTAAAAAATTGTACTTTAACAGCATAGAAACAATTAAGTGATATTTTCATTAATTCGGATTCATTAGAAGTACAATTAGATATAAATGAATTAGGGAATGTTTCAAGATATAAATTATTAATAGTATCGATATGTTTTTTAGAGCAGTTTTCACTACAACCTAAAACAATTTGTATTTGATTATCAAAATCGTGTAATGCAGTTCGAGCAGTAAGAAATTCAGGATTGTGTATTAGATTAAGATTATATTTACTAGATAAATAATTTGTTGTACCTGGTTCAATAGTACTTTTAATAATAATTGTACCTTTGTAATTATTATTTTTTAATTTGTTACAGGTTTCTTCTAATGCATCTATATCGTATTTTTGCGTATCTTCATTAAATAGTGTGGGTAAAGCTAAAAAAACTATATCTGATTCAAATATATTTTCAAATTTGCCTATATTTTTATATTTGTCATAGGGTAATATAGTATATTTTTTATTTTTAAAAGAGTCATATATTGCTTTACCAACAAATCCAACACCAATTATTCCGATTATCATTACCTAATATTATTTTTTATATTTAGAATTTAACCTTGTTTAAATTTTACTAAATAAATATTTTCACTACTATAATTATATTAATTAAAATTACAAATATTACAACAATTCTTAAGTGTGGTGGAATATACTTCATTGGGTGTGAGTTTGAAACAAAATGGAATTTGTATTAGGCAATAGTTAATTCTTGCGAGGTTCTCACAATACTCTAAAAGAACGCTTCTTGATAATTTTTTGAATAAAATTAATATTTAATATAGATGAAAAACTGGAAAAAAATCTATATATAAATAAAATGAATAATATTAGTTTATTTGTGTCAATGACAATACTTGGTGTATGCATTATAGGTACATATATTCACTATATCAGAAAATCGAGCAGTGATTTAGTAAATAAAATGTGGGTAGGTATACCCAAAAAATATCGTCCGATATATATGGTAATGATGATACTTGCAACAATTGGATTCCTGTCTTTTGTATTTTACACAACAACATCTAAAATTAAAAACTATAAGTTAGTAGTATTTTCTGTATTACTAATTTTAGTACCTGCAATTTTTTGGATGGGATCAACATACCATTCTTTAAAAAATAATACATATTCTTGGATAGTTCCTATGGTTTTAGTATTGACTGGAATTGGAGCTATTATTTTATCTGGTCTATTATATCTAAATCGCGTAAATCATATTATACAACTATTATTTTTACTATTCACTTTACATGTTACAATTTTAGATGGTTATATTTGGAATTATAAATATATTTCATTATACAAAAATTAGTAAAATTATACAATTAATGATAGATATTGAAATGATGATTGCCTTAACAATCCAAACATAAATAATATTCAATATATCTCGAAAAATATCATACCATATTCTTATGATTTATTATAAATAGAATATTGTAATGGTAATCAAGGTTATTACTTTATCTTAATAACTAATTTTAATTTTAAAAGAGTAATATATTGCTTTACCAAAAAATCTAACACCAATTATTCCGATTATCATTATATAATATTATTTTTATATTAAAATTCAACCTTGTTTAATTTTTATTAAATAAATATAGAAATAAATATAATGATTTCGAATGAAATAAGAAATATATTAATAAATACAAAAGATAGATTAATAGATAATTTAGGTTTTCATAGGTATTATTTGAAATACAAGGAGGTGGTATTAACATGTTATTTTAATTCAAAAAAAGATCCACAGAGAAATATAAAAATAGATAATGATAGCTATGAATATATAAAGCCATGGTATGAAACGATGAAGAAACAAAATTTACATGGAATAATATTTTATGATAATTTATCATCCAATTTTATATCAAAATATCAGACAGAGAAAATAATATTTATTAAATCTAATATAGGTAAGTACAGTATAAATGATGAAAGGTATATATTATGGTATAAATTTATATTATATAACCCATATAATTATATTTTAATGACAGATGTATCTGATGTTTTCATAAATAGAGATCCATTTATATTTATGAAAGAAGTAGTGAATAACAATAAGTTATGTATAGGTACAAATGTTGTAGGTAAAGGAGCATTAAAAAGAACACCAGAATGGTTTGATAGACGTAAATGGAAAATAGATAAATTCAATGAAGTTTTGAACAATGCAGGATTAGATGTAAATGGTTTTTTAAAAAATAATTTTCAAATATATAATCCAGGTTTATTAGGGGGAAATAGAAATATATGTCTAAATTTTTTACATAAGTTGAATTTCATACACTTACAGTGTCCTGAGAAATATAATTTTAATATGGTAACTGTGAATTATTTAATTCACACATTTTTAATGAAGGGGTACAAATCGGGGGGTCTTGCATATAATAAATCAGAAAAAGAAAATTATAATACAGATTATATAGTGAGTGGTTATCCATTTAATAGTTTATTCACAAAAAATGAAATATTAGGGGAAAGTGAGTGTTACTTAATTCATAAATAATATTGTACTATATATATGATTAAGGATGAAAGAATAAAAAAGCATACAGAAAAAAGAATAGAGGGGGAAAAGAGAGAGAATGAAAGAAATAGAAAAATGGAAAAGA
>MDTD01094355.1_pt1 | contig 25346 bp, 21 predicted proteins | sample 811221 | NCBI WGS metagenome assembly MDTD01 (sample SAMN05326646, study PRJNA326480) | marine metagenome | isolation source: seawater | place: Pacific Ocean: South West | collected 2011 | reverse complement strand
TGGAAAAGAAATTCGATATCCCGCCGAAGTTCTACCCCAAATCCTTCGACAAAAGCGGATATATGGTTCTAACCCTGAGCCACGTGGTCAACTGGATGGCGCACCAAATTCAGGAAAAGGACAAAGAGATCCCGAACGTTACCATCGACCTTTTCACCGGCTTCTCGGCCCACAAAGTAGTTTTTGAAGACGGTCGCGTCGCTGGAGTAGCCGTTACCGAAAATGCCTCCTCTGAAGAAGACTATGTATACGCCAAGTTCACCGCATTTGGTGACAAAGGCTTTATCTCCAGAGATGTAATCAAAGAGTACAACCTTAGAGACACAAATCAAATCTGGTCTGTCGGTGTCAAAGAAGTCTGGCAGTGCGAAGAGGACTTCCAGGGTAAAGTCTGGCATACCCTTGGCTGGCCACTCTTGGATGGCACCTTCGGCGGTGGATTCGTCTATGGAATGAAAGATAAGAAACTGACCATCGGTATGGTAATCAGCCTCGACTCAGAAGATCCCAATTTGAATCCCCAACAAAAACTTCAAGACTATAAGAAGCATCCCTGGATTCAAAAAATGATCAAGGGCGGCAAGCTTCTTAAGTATGGAGCAGCACTTCTACCGGAAGGCGGTTACTACAGCCTGCCCAAGAAATTCGCAGTTCCCGGAGCCATACTTCTAGGTGACGCCCTGGGCGTACTGGACGTGAAAAACCTGGCTGGAATTGATAGAGCCATGGAATGCGGTTATGTGGCTGCGGAAGTTCTTCATGATGCTCTGGTCAAAGAGAGTTACGGCGAAGAAGCTTTAGCCGACTACCAGAAGCGCCTTGAAGAATCTTTTGTCATAAAAGAGCTGTACAAGAATCGCTATTTCCGTTATGCGTTTATGGAAAACCCCAAACTCTTGCAAGAGTATCTGCCGGATATCGCAAGAAGTATCGATAAGTCCAACGCCTGGATAGGCGGATTCAAAGTATTCTTCAAACATCCTCTCGGTGCATCAAAAGACGGTATCAGATCCCTCGGTTTGATCGAGGGCAAATTCGATATCGGTCCTATTGAGTACAAACCGGACTACAAGCACATCGTTCCTGAGTTCGTGCAACCGAAGTACGATGAGCCCCAACCCGCGGAAGGCACCATTTATTCCCGCCCCGACGCGGTCTTCTATGCCGGACCCAAGTATCACGAGGGCAACCTGCACATCGATGAATTCAACGCAGACACCTGTATGACCTGTATTGAAGTCTACGAAGGTCTGGGCAAAACCACCCCCTGTGTCTCAGATTGCACGGCGGAAGTTCACAGAATAGACGTCATAGACGATGTCAGAAAACACGGGATGTCTCTGGAAAACTGCATCCAGTGCCGTACATGTGAAATTGTCTGCCCGGAAGTCAACCTGAGAGTCAATCCCACAGAGCAAGGTAGTGGACCGGATTTCATCGGTCTCTAAAGGCAAATTCAAAACCGAAAACCTGCTAAACTAGGTCCATTGAAAACAATGGAATCAGTTATCATCGCAATACAGCAGGATCGAAAAAAGATCCGGGCAATTATCGTTGCCCTGCTTCTGTCTATCTTATTCTGTCCGAGCGCTAGGGCCACCGGAGTAGATCATGCTTTCCAGTGGTGGACTCCTGTCTATCTCGATGCTCCGCTTATAAATCCGAAAGTACGTTTATACGCGGAAGCAAATCCTCGATTAAACGATGGTCTAAATGGGATGAATCAGCTTCTCTTAAGAACTGCGCTGGGATATAAACTGAGAAAGAACATCGCTTTTTACCAGGGTTACGCATACATCAACAACTTTCTTCCGACCTATGTCTACGAAAACAGAATCTATCAACAGCTCGGAGTGGGGCACGTTATAAAAAAACGTCTCCAGGTCTTACACAGATTTCGTTCTGAGCAGCGAATGTTCCAGACTCGCTCAGGCGTCTCCAACAGACTTCGTTATATGCTTAGACTGGCATATCCAATCAGAAATACTTACTTCTATTTGGTGGCATATGATGAACTTTTCGTCAATGTCAATTCGTTGAGAGGCGGACCGGAAGCAGGGATCGACCAGAACAGACTATTTGCCGGCATTGGCAGACAAATAAACGAAAAAATGCGAGCAGAAATAGGCTATCAACTCCAATATATTAACCGGAGCGATCCCTTCGATGACCGGGGCAAACATGTACTTCTCACCCAGGTATTTCTCAATTTCTAGCTAACTATCTTCAAGAGATTTCGAACTAGCCTTTTTTAGACTTGCTCTTCTTCTCGCTATCGCCATTAGCTTTCATGTAGTCGAGCACGAACTGATTGACCATTTTGCCGGCAACATCATTGACGGTACTGTTATGGGTGACAGCTTGATCGGTATAGGTAATAGAGCGCATATGCTGTTTTGGATCACGCACCAATTGACTCCACTGGGTGAGAGTCAACTCAACCACGGTTGTCTGGGAGCCGGCCGCCAGAACTTTCAACTGCAAAATAGCGTCAACCGGTTTGGTGTCACCGGATTTGCACTCAGCTAAATTGTGAACGGGAATGGGGAGCTGTTTCAAACGGGTAGATACAACTTTGCCCAGTTCTGGAAAAGGATTGTGTCCCGGAATTCCGTAGGAGATGCCACGGAGTCCTTTCAAGGAAGGAACCATGAGATTTTGTCTTAGAAGCTGACGGTGCTCTCGCATATCTTCAAAGCCAAGCTCTTTCTTCTGACCATCATTCTTCTCTTCGGCGGGCTCAGCTTGAGCGAAAACCGGACTTATGTTCATTGAGGATACAGCGATTGCGCTGAGTGCAATGAGCAACTTCGAAATTCTGGCTCTGCTTGTCAACATTCATCTCTCCTTCTTACTGCGCAGTTTGATAAGGATAACAGTATCGGTTACTGAATTTCTACTCTATATATAAGATTGTCTTCCTGCTATCGGGTGATCATATTCAGGCTCTTTAAAACCTGACTGAAGCCCTGCCCTCGAGAACCTAAACCGCCAAGAGAACCGCCGCCTCCGCTCTGCAAGCTGCGTAGCAGAGAGCTGTAGTTGGCTGCTCCCCCTCCACTGGTGGCATAGTTGGATGTACCTCCGCCACCGGCACCGCCGGATACGGAGTTCATGATCGAGGAAAGATTGCCAAGAGAGCCAAGCCCCCCTGCACCCCCGCCGCCACGCATCAAGCTTGTCAGCTGATTGGCGCCCTGGGGCATGATGCTCGTATCAACTCGTTGACCTTTCTGAACTGTTCCATACATTATCAGTTTGCGAAGAAACTTGCCCTGGGCATCATAATCCACAGAAGCGGCAAGCACATAAAGCTGGCTTGGAGACTGGCGGGTGAAGCGCATAACTGATTCGGTATATCCATTTTTGGATTGCCCGGTGGACTGAATCACAGAATGATTACGAGTGACAATCTGCTCTTCTAGAACACGAGAAGCGAGGCGACGTATGACGTTTTTGACCACCCGTTGGCTGATCTGGTTGCCTGATATACCGACTTCCGCACTGCCTGCTGTGGATACAGAGCCGAAATGCAAAACCACGGGAATCTGCATATTCGACATCATATTCGACACCATTCCACCAAGTCCGGATAACTGTGGATTGCCACGAATCATTTTCTGATAGGAATAACTCTCCCTGGCGGGAATCATTAACCGAACGCTAGCCGGCTCCAACTCAATATTGTTGGTTCCTTCTTGCCTGAATACGAAGTTTACGTTTCCAGACTTGCCCGGTCTGAGGATCTGAGCCATCTTTCTGGATTCAGCAGGGTCGATGCGGTCGGACAGGGCAGATGAGTTGTATCGCCATACTTTCAGCTGACCTCCCCATATACCGGAAAAGTCGACCGGAAACGAGCGCTCTTGCACACCGGTATAAAGCCTTGATTCACTGGTTTTAGAGCTAAGTCTTGTGGCGGAACCTGTTAGTGGGGCACTGGTATCAAATTGGGCTTTTTGCGCCTTGAGCACCGGCATTTTGACGTCGGCTTCGGCAGCAATCTGATCCAACCTTCCATATAGAACGATAGGTTTGCTCTTAGCAGCGGCTCTGGTTCTGGTAGGGGCTGATGAGGCACTCTTGGCACTCTCACCGCCAGAGGATCCGGAAGAAACCGGCTTCTCCATTTTCAGAGCCGGGGCGGCCTCTGCCGACTCCCCACTCTTTGCTGGTGCGGCGCTGCCGGAACCGGAGGAAGAAGCAGCGGTAGCTGCTGCGCTATCTTTCTGGGCCGGAGCGCTGTCATCTTCTGATGGCCAGCTAAAATCATCCGCCCGGGCTATTCCCGGAAAACAGAGGCTGAAAGCCATAAATGTGAGCAATAGTATTCGGCTGTGTCTGGATTTTTGCATATCCGCTCCGATCTCCTCCTACTAAATGGATAATGGCTCTTACGAAATGTGGGTGGGTAGCTAGCTAACTAGCCAGGTGCGCCTGAGTAAATATGCCACCTTTTAACCCCGATTCCACAAAAGAAGCCGAAACCGTTGCTTTGACTGATTTATCAGATTCGTGAATTAAAGTAACCGCCCGGGTTTAACCCCTTGACTTACTGCATAAATATGCAACAATAATGCATAATTATGCAAGACAAACAGGTACGTCAAAAGCTTATCCTGGACCTGGTCGAAAACAGCCCTGTGAAGACCCAGTCCGAACTCAAATCTCTCCTGAGTGAAAGCGGCGTCTCTGTGAATCAAGCGACATTGTCCCGGGACATAAAAGAACTGGGTCTCTACAAAACCACAATAGACGGTGAACTACGATATGTTGGTCAAGAAAATGCAGAAACGAAGACGGCGACGACGACGAAGCCAATCTCAAGGCTTTCTAGGTTTGTCCAGACGGTAGACCACTCCGGAAACATAATCGTATTAAAAACCGATAGTGGCGCAGCCAATCACGTAGCAGAGTATTTAGACAACTCAGAACTTGACGAAATCTTAGGCACTATTGCCGGTGACAATAACATTTTCATCGTTGTCAGAGAATCCGCTTCCATAACCGATTTCAAAAACAAACTTAAAAGCCTCTTTTCACTTTAGATTCAACCTACTTCCGATGAAAGGAGCCTTACAATGAACAAAATTTTGCTTGCCTACAGTGGCGGACTCGATACATCCTGCATTTTAAAATGGCTGGCAGAGACCTATGACGCAGAGGTCGTGGCCTATTGTGCTGATGTCGGTCAAAAAGAAGACTTTGAAGAAGTTAAGAAGAAAGCGCTTGCTCTGGGAGCCGTCGACTGCATCATAGACGATCTGAAAGCAGAATTCGTAGAAGAATATGTATTTACTGCCATCAAAGGCAATACTGTCTACGAATCCGAATATCTTTTAGGAACTTCCCTGGCCAGACCATGCATCGCCAAAGGAATGGTAGAAGCTGCTTTGAGGAACGACTGCCAGGCAATTGCCCACGGTGCCACAGGAAAAGGTAATGACCAGGTACGGTTCGAACTGGGAGTGAAAGCCCTGGCACCACACCTAAAGGTGATTGCCCCCTGGCGGACCTGGGAGTACAAAAGCCGGACTGACCTCTTTGAATACGCCAAGAAACATAAGATAGATCTTCCTGTCACCCTGGAGAAACCTTACTCCATGGACGCCAACATAATGCATATAAGCTATGAAGGTGGCGTATTGGAAGACCCTGCCGCGGAGGCGCCGGATGATATCTATCTCTGGACCAAGAGCCCGGAAGAAGCTCCGGACAAAGCGGAAAAGATTGAGATAGCTTTTGAGAATGGTGTTCCCATCAGTATCAATGGTGAGAAGCTCAACGCTCTTGATCTATTGAATAAAGCTAACGATATTGGTGCCGCCCATGGTATCGGACGGATCGATATCGTCGAGAACAGATATATCGGAATAAAATCCCGGGGCATCTATGAAACCCCTGGAGCGACTATTCTATTAAAAGCCCACCAGGCTCTGGAGTCAATTTGTCTGGACAAAGAAGTCGATCATCTCAAAGAAGAGCTAGGCAAAAAGCTGGCGATCAAAATCTACAACGGATACTGGTTCGCTCCCGAGACCAAAGTACTGATTTCCGCCATAGAAGAGACCCAGAAGACGGTAACCGGAGTGGTCACTCTCAAGCTCTACAAAGGTTCCGTATCGATTCTCACAAGAGATTCTAAGAACTCTCTCTACAGCGCCGAGATTGCCGGATTTGACACCATGGACGCCTTCACCCAGATAGACTCGGAAGGCTTCATAAACATAAACGGTCTGAGACTATCCACCTGGAGTGCTGTCAATGAAAGTATTAAGAGCGGGGTTCAAGCAGAAGCTTGATCCCACTATAACCAAGTTTGTTTCCTCCGCAAAAGACGATGAGGCGCTTATCGAGGTAGATATCAAAGGCAGCGCGGCCCATGCCGGGATGCTGAACGCCTGCGGACTGATAGATGATGAAACCCTGGAAAAGATAATCCACGGTCTTGACCAGGTGCTTGAATTCTATAAGTCCAACGGATTCAAACTCGAAGAAGAGCTTGAAGATGTTCATATGAACGTCGAAGCAAAACTGAAAGAGATAATCGGTGACTTCGCCGATCATCTCCATACGGCAAGGTCTAGAAATGACCAGGTAGCCCTCGATTTGCGCCTGTCCGTCGTCCTGGAAGCAGAAAAGCTCAAACAGAAAGTGGAGCGGTTGAAGAGCGCCATCGCCCTCAGTGCTAAGGCAAATAAGGACGCAATCCTTCCCGGTTATACTCATATGCAAAGGGCGCAACCGGTGCACTTCTCCCATTCCCTCCTGGCCTTCTATGAAATGCTGGAAAGAGACAGGGCTAGATTGGATGAAGTAATAGAACGAGCCTCGGTATCGCCTCTAGGGGCTTGCGCCCTTGCGGGCACCAGCCTACCTATAGATATCTCACTCACCACCCGAGAGCTTGGTTTCAAAAGCAGTTTCAAAAACTCCATAGACGCTGTTCTGGACAGAGACTTCGTCATGGACATTCACTATGCCATGACAGTAATCTCCGTGCATCTCTCCCAGATGGCCGAAACCCTTATCACCTGGATGACGGCGGAATTCAATTTCATAAAATTGCCGGACAATCTAACCACCGCCTCAAGCCTCATGCCCCAGAAGAAAAATCCCGACGGCATCGAACTCGTCCGTTCGAAGTGCGGAATCGCTCTGGGAGAACTTGTGAGCGTGGTGACGATTCTCAAAGGCTTACCCCAGGGCTACAACCGCGACCTGCAGGATACAAAACCAGGAGTGGCGAGAATCTCGGAACTGATTCAAACTGCCCTGGAAGTCATGGCACTGAGCTTCGAGCATCTGGAAGTGAATAAAAGTTCTCTGGACGAGGCGGTAAGCGATCCAGGACTCTTCGCCACAGACCTGCTTGAAATGCTGGTTAAAAAAGGAGTGCCCTTCAGACAAGCTCATTCCATGGTCTCTGAACTGGCCAAGGGATCCGATGCCGAGAACACACCACTGAACAAATACAGCCTCAAGCAGTTTCAAGCCATATGTGACAAATTCGACGAAGATGTCTACAAGTGCTTTGTGGCAAAAGACTCGGTGGCCGCCAAAAGCTCCTCCGGCAGTACAGGAACCGCCTTGGTTGCCGCAGCCCTGAGCGATTTGGAGAGCTAGCCACAAGAACCCTGAGACGAGAGTCCCATAATAAATAAGAATCCATGGATTCTTGAGATCTAATAAGGGAATAAACAATAAGTAGACCCTATAGTCTTGATTCATGGAAAAGGTTCCGGAAAAAGAGAAGACAGAACTGAAAGTAGGTTCTGATACAGAAGCTGAGTCAACTACAAATGTTGACGCGGATTCTCAGTCGGCTGCCACATTGGCGCCTGAGTCCTTACCCTTCATAGACGAACGATTCGAAGTGCTCTCTCTAATTGGGAAAGGCGGAATGGGCGCTGTCTATAAGGTAAAAGACCTGGAACTGGACAGAATACTGGCTGTGAAAGTCCTGCAAAAGGAGCTTACCGCGGATAACGCAGCCAAGAAACGATTCGAGCAGGAGACCGAGTCGGCAAGGAAGCTCAACCATCCTAATCTTGTCTCCGTCTACAACCAGGGAATGACCGTTGACGGTGAACCATATCTGGTTATGGACTACCTGGAAGGTAAGAGCCTCGCCCAGGTCATCGATGAGGAAGGGGCTCTATCCACAGACAGAACCCTGAACATATTCATTCAAATCTGCGACGCCCTGGACCATGCCCATGAAAACGGGGTGATTCACAGGGACATAAAACCGACCAACATAATTCTAACTTCGGAATCTGACGGGCATGAGACGGCAAGGATAGTCGACTTCGGCATCGCCAAGGTGATGGACAACACGGCAAGGGAGACCCACGACCTCACCCAGACAGGAGAGGTCTTCGGTAGCCCGCATTATATGAGTCCCGAACAATGTCTCGGATTCATGCTTAAAAAGGAGTCCGACGTCTACTCTCTCGGTTGCTCGATGTATGAAACCCTGACAGGTCAACCACCTTTTGCCGGCTCCAATCCGATTCAGCTTGTGGTCAAGCATATCAACGATGACGTGGATGGCTTCGCCAAGGAATTCAAACGTTCTAAGAAGCAGAAACAGCTTGAAACCGTGACCTTGAAATGCCTCTCCAAGGAGATGGAAGATAGATATCCTTCCGCCCGGGATCTAAAAGAGGATCTGGAGAAGATAGAGACAGGAAAACCTATTCCCAATTACTCCGTGCGTTCAAAAGCAAAGCCGGCATTCACAAGAAGGCAGTTGCTGATCGCCTTTCCTGTTTTGCTTGGTTGTTTTGTCTATGGACTAGTGGCCACCATGACCCTTATCGGCGACAGAGTAACCGGCACTCTTCTAAACTTTGTCGCCCTGGCTATTCTTCTACCGGGCATGTCCGCACTCATGTTGGTGGGTTATGAAAAATTCAAGGAGATTAAACTCGGAAAGTCATCCGGCGCCAATTGGTGGCAGATGCTCCTTGCCACCACCACCGGAGTCGCAGGACTTTCACTTTCACCCTTTTTACTCTATGAGCTGTTACACAAAATACTGCCCCTGGATTTCATGCACCCGCTCAACACCATCGGCATTTTGATTCACTCAGTAGCAGTGCCGCTGATAGTGGCGTCCTTCTTGGGTTGGTTGCTTTTCAGAAAAGTAGAGTCTACAAGGGCATGGAAAGTAAGCCTGCAACTAGCGATTCTTACCGCATGCGTGGTGGCTCTGCCGGTTCTCGCTATTCCGAATAAATTGTCCTACATTCCCGAGAATTTAGCGAAAGCGACTGCCAGCACCTTTCCGCAAATTTCTGTGCTGGCTAGAGAAGTCCAGATCATGCTCTCCAAGCATCCTGTGTCTGCCCTCAAAGATCTGGCCCGGTTTTATCTATCCCGGGGAGAGTTAGAGAAAGCCGCGGAAGTCTATACAAGAATCGCCAACAGCAGTAAAAATGGAAGCGCTGTCGCCCAGTCCGACAACTACCGAGACATAGCCAAATATTTTGAAGGACAACATGAATTCGAGAAAGCGATTGTCTATGTGCGCAAGGCTCTGGCGGTTCTGCCCCAGACGAACAAAAATAAGAATCGCCGATACAACCTCTTACGCAGCGAAGTGGATATGCTCCTTCGCCTGGAGAGATACAAAGAAGCTCTAGGGCCAATTAACGAGTTGCTAACCTATCCAAGGAACTGGAATGGAGTCGATAGTTATCTGGTGCTTCGAAAAGCCAACATTTTAACCCGACTGGGTCGAGGCGAAGAAGCGATAAAACTACTCGACAAATTCCTGGACCGGTACGGATATAACATAGACTTTCTCATGCTGAGAGCGAGACTGCTTGAAACTTTAGGGAAGCCAGACCTTGCCAATTTGGATTACCGAAGACTTTTAGACGCCTATAAAGCTTTCGGGGAAGCTCCAAATAGAAGCGTCATCCACCTGAAAGCTTTCCTGTATGCGGCTTTCAAATGCGAAGACCAGGAGACTTTTGATGCGATCATGAATCTATTAAAGCGCCGGGGAGGTTCGGGAATGGATGATCTCGCCCAGCATCTTAGCTTACCCATATCAGGCATCCCCTTGAATCTAGAATAGGAAAAAATCGGATGAGATACCTTGTGGTTATTGCAGGAACACTAAATACAAAGCGCTTCTGGCCGGAGGGGACCAGCGATGCCGATACCATCAAGCTTGACATTACCAACGGTGGCTTTTATTACGGTGTACCACATAGCAACAGCAAGTTAAGGAAGACCAAAGTCTTTGATGATGCCTATTGTTTAGTGGACGATGAGAAACGTCCTCTGGTTTCTGACAAAGGGATAGTCGATATCAGGTTGCAAGGGGTGGATGCCCCGGAGCTTCATTATCCTGTGGAGTTCGAAGACAGCGATGCCCTCACCCTGCACTACCGGCAATACTTCGGCAAAACCGCCACAGTGGATCTTCTGTCGGCTCTCGGCGGACCGAACAAAAAAATCGATGTTGAAATCTGGTCTTATATAGATAGACCCAGTGACCTGTTTGACGCTTACGGCCGGGCCATAGGCTACGCCTTTACCCTCAATGAGCACGGCGACAGCTTCGATCTGAACATAAATGAATGGTTGATCAATAACGGTCTGGCCTTTCCCACCTTTTATTCTACAATGCAGTTCGAAGAGCTTGAGTACTTCGCCCATCTATCCAATCAGGCGAGTAGATACAAAAGAGGAATCTGGCGTCATCTCACCAATGAAGTAAGAAAGTCCCAGCTCAAGCTCAAATTTCGCTACAGCGATAGAAAGTTCGACCGGGACAAAGACCGCGGTCCGGTAATGTTTCCAAAAGTATTTCGGCGGGCTTCCAGATGGCTTCGAGGAATGGAGATCGGAGAAATCGACTCAAAAATGACCCTACAAAAATTTCTCAAGTCCCAGCCGACGGTGACCTTTTCCTACCTGGATGACATGGTCAATTTCGGTCCCAAGTATTCCATACCGATCTACAAACTGGAAGATGTCATAACAGGAGCAGGGCGAATCTCCATCTCTCCCATGCGAGTTGTTTTTTACGAGAAGCCTTCCTTTGTCTTCAACAAAAGAGGAATAGAGATAACCAACTTTGAGGAGAATGTACTGGAAGGATTGGAAACCATGTATGGCACCACCAGCTAAGACATTGCAGGATAACGGATTAGACAATGTCCCAGGATAAAGGCTTTGAATTTAAACCCAGGCAGGTTATCAATGACCGGTATGAGATCCTGGAAAAAATAGGCTCCGGTGGAATAAGCTCTGTTTACACCGCCAAAGATCTACTGCTAAAACGTGTTCTGGCGCTCAAAGTTTTGAAGCCGGATAAGCTCAAAGACGAACATCTAGTAAGGTTGCATAGAGAAGCAAAGGCTATTTGTCAGCTCCAGCACTCAGGAATCATAGATGTCTATGATTTCATCATCACTGATGACAACATTCCCCTACTTGCCATGGAATATGTCCAGGGGCGAGAGCTATCCCGGGTGATCGAAGACCAGGGTTCGCTGTCGGCGGAGGAAGCCCTGCCGATATTCATTCAAATTGCCAACGCCATGAACTACGCCCATGAGAGGAATACTCTTCACCGGGACTTAAAACCGGAGAATGTTCTTGTCACCGATGACACCTATGGCAATACCAGAGTAAAGATATTTGACTTCGGAATCGCTAAAATTTCAGATCTGGAGGACGACTCTATCACTCGGTCAGGCTTCATTGTAGGCACTCCAGCGTATATAAGTCCGGAGCAGGCAAAAAACGAAGATGCCGATCAAAGAAGTGACATCTATTCGATGGGATGTCTAATGTTCAAAGCTCTGACTGGGAAACCTCCTTTCCGGGGGAAGAACCTGGTTGAGACGGTGAACATGCAAATCAATTCACCAGCTCCTGAGATGAAGCAGGTCTCTGCTCAAATAGATATCCCCGAGGCACTCGAATCGCTTGTCAGGAAAACGCTTGAGAAATCTCCTGCCGACAGGCCTCAGTCCATGGCTGAATTGGCAGAGTACTTAAGCAGGATTCGAGAGGAGCTATTATCAATCCAGGGTGATGAAGAAGGCGAAGATTCTCCAGAGCCTGTGAATCAAGAAAAAGATCCGGTCGGCAAAAGAAGAGTTGTTGAAACATCCTTGGTTTTGATCCTGCTTCTTGTTTTTCTGGCATTTCCCATCTATGCCCTTCTCTCGACCAGACAGGATGCGCCTAAAGCAGACTCGAACGAAAATGAGTTAAGTAGCACCCTGAAGAAATACGGAATCAGACGAAAGCGAATTAACGACAATCTGTTTTTTAGCCTTGAAGGCAAGGTAGAAGATGATCAGCTAGATGCTTTGAAATTAGTGAAGCCGGAACGCATGGACTTAAAGAATGCCGTAGTCAATGATAAGCAGCTAAAATACCTGGAAACATTGCCGCTCAAAGTGCTGGACATGCGCAACACTGGTATCGGTGATGATGCCATGATTCACATAGGCAAAATAACAGGATTGCAGTCGCTCTTATTGGAAGGCTGCCACAAAATCAGCTCAAAAGGCTTCAAAGAGCTTGGTGGACTAGAAAACCTGGTGGTCCTGTCTTTAAGAGACACGAATGTGTCGGACAAAGACATGGAAGTGATTAGCGAGCTTGGAAATATCAGAATGCTCTATATATCTAAATCGCCGAACATCACAGACAAAACTGTTCCCGAGTTACTCAAGTTAAAGAAGCTTGTATCAGTGAGAATGGGCGGCACCAAAATCACCGAAGTAGGCATAGCCGGGATCCAAAAACATGATGGACTCTCCTTCATCGGACTAAAAGATTTAAAAATCGACGATAAAAAAATGCCGAAAGCTTTCAATCCAAATTTAACCATGTTGGATCTATCCGACAATTTGATAACAGACGGAAGTATCCCAAAATTGCTTAAGCTCAAGAACTTATGGTTCCTTGACGTCAGAGGCTGCCCGAACCTGAGCGCAGTGGGGACAAATCGTCTCTGCAAACAGTTTCCCCTCAGTGAGAAAAAGCTGGTTTTCTCAGATATGGCCGATACCCTGGCAAAATTTGCCATGGTTGCAGACAATGAATGGTATCTTGATCCGAGAGTCTACCTGGACACATCCTGGAATAGTCAGCGATTCCGCGAAGAATATGTGACAACAGATTTTCTGTTTACTGGAAAACGTCCCCATGTAAAAGAGATGGAATAGAACAGAAAAAAAAATGGAAACAGCAGTCTATTCCTTTTCTATGGTTCTCAGGTGTGACTGTTCAATCTCTTCAAGGCGCTTTCTCATCTGTTCGACATTGGCTTTGTCGCCTTTGCCCTCATAGGCTTTTAACAATCCGGTCAGTGACTTAACCGCTCTTTCATCATTGTCTTTGATGGAATCGGTCGTTTTCAGTGCCTGTTCGTAAGAAGTCACGGCACTTTCATAATTCTTGCTCTTGAGAGCGCTGTCGGCAGAAGACATTTGTTGCTCCCACATAAGCTTGACCCACAATGGTCCTTTGTCTTCGTCACTGCCTTGATAAAACAAGATTGAGACAGCACCAATAACCACCACTGCCGCCACCACCGCAAGCATGGAAAATGACTTACTCAGGTCTTTTACCTTGCCCTGGATCTCCTCATCAATCTTACGCTCTTCTTCTTTTACTTTAGCGGCTTCCTCGGCCACTCTTTTGGCTTCAAGATCTTGCTCCTCCTCATGCACTTCGGGAGCTTCACTCGATTGCTCGGTGAACACCGAGGGTGAATACTTTGTGTTTGCTCCTGCGGGCAAATAGATCCTGGACTCTTTGGCGGCGTACAAAATCTCTTTCTGCATAACCTCAAAAGAGGTGTATCTCCCCCGGGGATCTTTATTGAGGGCTCTGATTGTAAGATTGTCCAACATGGGAGGAATAGCAAGCTCAGGTGCCACTCCGCGCAATGGCAACAATTGTTCCTGAAGATGTTTGCTGTGTAACTCCTCCAGCGACTTGCCGCTATAAGCAGGCAGACCGGTTAAGGCTTCGTACATGAGAGCACCGACGGAATAAATTTCTGACAACTCAGAAGCACTCTGCCCTTCCACCCGCTCTGGGCTCAAATAAAGAGGACTCACATTTTCGGCCACCGGTCCACTCAGGTTTACAAAACAGCTGCCTGGCAATGCCATCGAAGTAAGGATCAATTTGTCGGGGATCTTAGGATCATCGACAAAAATGCAGGATGCCGGCATCACATTGCCGTGAAAAATTCCCGAAGACTTCAGATCATTCATAATGCCAAGCATCTGATTGAACAAGTGAACAACCTTGTCAGCCTTCATCTCACCATGCTGCTCCATACGCTCTGCCATCAAAACACCATGGGGCAACTCGGAGAGTACATAGTGAATACCGCTCTCCAGGGCACCATATGCGAGGCAGGGAGCGATCTGGTCATTGGATAGCTGTGATCGTCTACCAAGATGCGACTCAAACTGGCCGGAATCTATTATCTGCGAGGCATAGGTTTCCAACAAAAGGGTTTTACCGGAATCTTTATCGATAGTCTTATAAATTCGGATATGCTCACCGGGAAAGACACAACTCTGAAACTCCAGATTGTGCGATGCCACCGTCATCGATGGAGGAAACTCCATATTGGCTTCGGTTAGAGCATAGGAATCATGGGGGCAGACCTCAGAAGCTTCGGCAAAACTTCTATGACAGGCAAAACAAAACAAAGCCATTGACAACACTTCCTCATATGAATATATCGCTGGTCTACATCCGCTCTTCTTATACCCTTTAATTATGCAATCCAAAAAGTCATAGACATGACATCCCAAATGCTTTATCGGAGCGAAGACTCAAGCATCCATTTTGCTTCACTGTCAGTTACAATGACCTGGTTTATCGGCTTAACTCAAAATGAGCGAAACCAGGAATCCAGACCCAAGAACAATAATACAAGCGGCCGGGCTTATCGCCGGGCCCTGCCTTGCTTTGCTAGCCTATTTCCTTCTCCCCCTTGAGTACAAAGATGCCAATCACCAGATCGTAGAGTTTGCTCATTCCGGAAGAATTACCATGTCTGTTTTGATCTGGATGGGAATATGGTGGTTCACGGAAGCGATTGACATCTCAGCCACAGCCCTCTTACCACTTGTTCTTTTGCCAATTCTGGGAGCCACCTCCATGGAGGCCGCAGCCGCTCCATACGCGCATCCTCTCATTTTCCTTTTCATGGGGGGCTTTCTCATAGCGCTTTCTATGCGGAAATGGGGCATGGACAAAAGAGTAGCGTTAATCACTCTCAGTATTGTCGGCACCAAACCAGGAAATATGATCGGTGGATTCATGCTGGTCTCCGCCGTTCTAAGCGCTTTTGTTTCAAACACCGCCACCACCACAATGATGCTTCCGATTGCAATCTCTGTCATTGACCTGATGCGTCGCAAATCAGAAGATGATCCCAAATCGGAGTCCGACTCAAAAAACTTTGCGGTCTGCTTGCTCCTGGGTCTTGCCTACGCCTCGTCTATAGGAGGCATATCCACTATTATCGGCTCAGCACCAAATGCGCTACTGGTAGGCTTCATAGAAGAGTCCATCGCTGCCCCATATAGAAGGGAGGTAAGCTTTGTAGAATGGATGGAAGTGGCCATGCCGCTTTCCGTTGTACTGCTGCCCCTGACATGGGTCCTCTTAACCAAGATTCTCTTCAAGTTAAACGGGGATGGAATCAAAGGTGGAGCCAGATATATAAGAGACGAGTTAATGGAGTTGGGTCCGGTGAACCGGGGAGAATGGACCACCATTATTGTCTTTTTGACCACGGCTTCTTTGTGGTTGACCAGGCCCCTGTTGAAAGATCTTCCCTTGACCATCGCCGGAACACAGTACTTTCCATTTCAAGGACTCACTGACGCGGGTATAGCAATGGCGGGAGCAATTCTCCTCTTCGTCATTCCTGTGGACTTGAAGGAGCGTATCTTCACAATGGAATGGAAAACAGCCAACGAGCTACCCTGGGGAATTTTGATTCTCTTCGGTGGCGGTTTGAGTCTGGCTTCTTGCGTGCAAAGCAATGGGGTGGCGGAGTTCATCGGCAGTCAAGCCCATCATCTGGCCGGTATGCCCAGTTTTTGTCATATTCTAGGAGTAACGGCAACCGTTTTATTTTTGACAGAGCTGACCTCAAACACAGCTACCACGGCTGCACTTTTGCCGGTTTTAGCCGCCGTAGCCCCCGGATTCGGTCTTCATCCGTACTATCTTATTTTCCCTGCCGCCATCTCATCTAGTTGCGCTTTCATGATGCCGGTGGCGACACCACCTAACGCCATCGTCTTCGGCTCGGGCGAGGTGACCATGAGACAGATGATAAGAGCCGGACTCTGGCTAAATATTTGTGCGGTTGTGATAATTACCCTGCTCTCTCTGGTCATACTTCCCAATGTATTCACCTCAATTTGGAAACATGGATAAATCTATAGTAACCCTATTGCTTGCGCTCCTGGTACTTTCAACACAGAGTCAGCCGCTTTATGGCAAAACTTTGAGCGCCACGATAGAACACAAGAAAGTATTACCGGCGGTGCCGGAAGAACTTAGAGCGGGAGCCACATTTGACGATAGTTATCTCCAGGCGATGTCGTCGAGCAAGTGGTTTAAAATTCCAGATTGGCTCGCAGGTACCTGGCAGCGTAAGAGGATAAAAAAACGAGTCATGGGTATGGCCGTGGTCTCAGTAGCTGATCACAGGATAAGACATTTCGGTCATCAAGTTGATGCCCGGAAAGAAATTTGGCACTGGGTAAAAGTCCCTCGCAGGATCATTACGGAAAGACCGAATTTGCTCAGTTACTTTTTTGCCTCGGATGAAAGCTGTGAGGAGATTGACAAAAACACGGTCAAAGTTAGAACTATCTGGACCGCCTGGAGCGTGAACAAGTCCAACAATCAAATAGTGAAAGTTCAGCAGGGAGACCAGATAGACATATTCAAACTAAAAGCTTCCGGCAAACTTAAAGCCGACAGCTATACCCAGTATTACAACCAATCGGGCATAAAAATAGCAAGCCAGAGAGCCTACTGGGAAGAGTCAAAAATAGAAGAGTTCAATCAGATAGACTTTCAAGACAATCAAAATCTAAGAGTTCTATTTGAAGAGTTTCTGAAGCAGAACGGACTCACAGATTTACTCTAAAACAAGCTGTTATCGACAGCAAAATTAAAGAGCCAGTTGACGCAGTAGGGGGTCGCCAGACCTCCTACTATTCCGGACAATCCAAGCAACACTTTCACTATTCCATCGCTTGCGCCGGTTGCCATCTGGATAAATCCGAAAAGCATTGCCGGAACACCTACTCCACATCCGATCATCAATACGCCATTAGAAATATAGCTCAAAATACTCTCTAGCTTACCCAGCACCTGAAGACGCCCATGGGCTCTAAGATTCTGCCCGCTGGGCAATTTAGCATGCTGTCTTATACTGCCTCTATTGCCACCCATATTCTGAACTCTTCCGGCGCCTCTCCTGTCCCTGCCCGGTTGCAAGTAAGCAGGCTGATTTCCTGGCATTCTCATGGGCGATTGTTCGCCCCTTAGATACCCCCTCGAAGGCGTATGATCATGAACCGACTGAGCCTCTGACGCGGACCAGAGACCGGCTAGTAGTAGGAAAACAAACGCTAAAGTGACTCTCAGCACTATTGATGCCGCCTCCGACTCCATCTGACATTAATCTACCACGCCGAAAGCAAGAAAGCCTCAAAAACAAATTGACCAGGCAGCACTTTCTCGTTCCCACAATGATAGGATCTACTGCGAAGGGAAATTAGTAGACTTGAAATGAATTCGAGCAATTTAAGCAAGACCACTGAAATCAAGACAAAAGAGATCAAAACCAGGCTGTTTATATGCCTGGTTCTGGTCGCCTGCCTGACCACTTGCTTAACTTCCTGTGGTCAGGAGGACCGGCCGGACAAATCTGTCAAAAAGAAAGAGAAAAAACCAGCCAGGTTGATAAGTCAGGATTCAGCGGACAAGTTTCTATTCGATAATCCCAAGCGAACTCTTAAAGAGGCGAAGAAGCTCTATCTGAAACCGTCTCCGAAAAGAGATAAGTGGCAGGATTATAGAAGAGCGACAAAGAAAGCTTATTTTGCCGACGACTACAATAGCGCTATCTTGCTGGCAACTGAAACGATACAACTCAATCCGAACTGCGCTGAAGCCTATACGCTAAGGGCAAAAGCTCGCTACGATTCCCTGGAAGGAGACGACAAAACCCTTCTTGCGGACCTGGAAAAAGCCATAGAACTGGGCACCACTTCCGATGACACCTACAATCTGATCTCAAGAATGTACGACAAAATTGGCAAACCAGAAAAGGCGGTGGCAGCTCTTGCTAAAGGTATTTCTCTGACTGAAGATCCGAAGCATCTCTACCGGGTGCGCGCGGGTCTCTATTGCAGCATGGGTCAAAATGAGAAAGCCGTGGAAGACTACAACCACCTGCTCAAAGTCAATCCCCGTTATTCGCGAATATACGCGCACCGTGGACAGTTATACGAGGGTATGGGCAAAAATGAAGAGGCCCTGGAAGATTATAGGAAAGCGGCCCTCTATGACAACGGTAAAGCCGCTGTTCGGGTGACGCCGATAGCTCTTAACCTCAGGATTGACCTCTTAAAGAAGATGGGACGACATAAAGAAGCAATAAGAGACCTCAATGAATTGTTAAAAGCAAATCCATACGAAGATGAGTTGCTGAGGAAAAGAGGAGATTCTTACGCCGCTCTCAAAAAATATAAAGAAGCTCTCAACGACTTCAATAAGGCCATAGAATATGAACCTGACTATGCTCGAACAGCCTATGAATCACGGAGTAAGATCTACAAAATTTTAGGCAAAGATGAGTTGGCCGCAAAGGATATGCAAACCGCAAAGAGAATAAAAACGACTCCGGCAGAAAAGCCAATTTACTAAAGGTCCTTTCAATGCCACCAGAAAATGACGATAGTAGACGCCCATTCTTACATGCCATTCCAAACAAACCTTTCATAGGGGCGGCAAGAGAATTCGTGAGAATGCAGCTTGCCCTGAACAACAGATTGAACATCGCAAACAAAGATCTAGAACACCTGAAGAATCTTCCTGCTGATTCCGGCGCTATTCTAATTTCAAATCATGCCGACGAAATGGACCCTCGCATCTGTCTGGAACTTGCTCGCAAATGTGGTAAGCGCTTTATATCCATGTGTAACCGCGAAGCTTTTGATGAATTATCTGGTATGGCAGGATGGGTGTTGCAACATCTAGGCCACTTTTCGGTAGAAAGAGGCGCCCATGACAGCAGGGCTAAAGACTATGCCATTGACGTTGTTAAACGTGGTGATGATGTTCTTGTGATTTTTCCCGAAGGGGAGATCTTCTATTTAAATGAAGAGATTCAGCCATTTCACAGTGGCGCCATCGAAATTTGCATGCAAGCGCTTGTGCAGAAAAGGCAAGAGAATCCGAATTGGACAGCCTATATTGTACCAATGGCTTTAAAGTACCATCACCGGGGAGCCCTTGAAAAAGCGCTTGAACAAAGAATCTCTAAGATGGAGCTGCGGCTAAATCTGAAAGCACTATCCGAGGATACTTTTACCCACCGGCTCAGACGTATTCAGACATCCCTTCTCAAAAATGAGCAGCTCAAGTATGGCACCAGTCATGATGCGGCCGACAGCGCCACAGAGAGCAAGAATCCGTTAGAGGAAAGTGACCTGTTTCAAGAGATCGTTAGCACGGAGAAAGCTCTTCTCAAAAGGATTGAGAACAATCACCCCCATATCAAAGTGGCCCAAACACCGATTATTGATCAGAGTTGGCAATTGGGAGCAGAGATTCGTTCTGAGATCAAAAATCTGAAAAGCAAGAAAGACAGCAGGAAAACCAAGAAAGAGAAGAAGAAAATACTGGAAGCCGAACTGGCCGAATTGAATGAGGTAGCTCATCTTTCCAGTTGGCGTCCGCACTACTACGAAGGCGAAGTGCCGCTGGATAGACTTTCGGAAGTGGTACTGAAGTTGGAGCGCGAGCTATACCAGATTAAGCGCCCACGGCAGTTGACCCGTCGGGATGTACTGGTAAAAATCTCCGAGCCCATAGACCTGGGACAATTTATAGACGAATATATGGAAGATTCCCACGGTTTCAGGCATAAGTTCACCGACTCTTTGCATAGTCATATCCAAGGCATGGTGGATGAACTGGTTCACCGTGCTCGCATACTCAGATAAAGAAATCTCCAAATCGGCAAGCGCTGTCAGACGGCAAAGAGCAAATCGGCTAAATCACCGAGAGACTCTACCTCCTCTATCGAATCGACCGAACCTATTTTGTAAAATGTATCGAAAGTCAGATGGTGATTAGCCCCTTGAATCTGCCTGACAATAGCCATGGCAAGCGCCTTTCGGGCAAAGTTATCGGAGACCTGCCAGCAGCTGGCGTTTAAAAACTCTTTGAGAAGATTCTTGTCGCAAGAGAAGAGATCCAGGTGAAGCTTGCTCAATTCGTACTCTCTATCTGCCATTGTCGCATCTCCCCAATCTATGATACCGGAGAGAACTCCATCATCAAAGAATACATGCCTTCCTATCAAGTCCGCATGAACCATACAGATTTCGGACTCGACCGATTGGAAAGATTTGAGAAAGTCTGGAACATATGAGATCAGTTTTGAAGGTAGGGAGCTTTTCTTGAGCCCGTTTTCGATTTCTGACTTCATAAAATTTGAACTTTGAACTTTCAATTCTCTAGAGAATCTCTGTACTTTGAGCCCATGAACCAGGGTAAGCTGCTTACCTAGTTGAACAGCCGCCGAGACCTTCATATCCCGGGCAAAATCACAATCATCCCAAGAAAGCCCCTGGACTCTTTCAGTTATCAAATAAGGCCAGCTCTCGTCACAACCATCAAATAGATATCCGGTACCGATCAGCGAAGGCACCAGAATATTTGCGTCACCAGCTACGATGGCATGGGCGCCGACCTCTGCTTTATAGATATCATTCCAGGGACCCACATGACCAAGCAGTTTAACCACCTGATCTCCAAATAAGAAAGTAGGATAAGTTCCGCCTACTCCGGGCATAACGGTCGGATTACCGGCAGCACTACCTTCTTCAGCATGATCCATTAAACCATGCATGAGAAGTGCTTTTTCCACATATGCCCGCCAGAAGCCGTAATCAGATAGAGAATCACGGTACTCTTTCTTGCTGGTGAGTAGAGGTGGCTTAATACCAGGCGCCATCATAAATGCTTCGCACCATATGGCGATAGGTCAGCTCAGGGCGATACTGCTGCGCCGGTCAAAACAGAGCCTAACTTAACTTCATGGGCGACCTTCTTGCCGATAGCTGACTTAGCATCGCTGAGAGCTCCAGCAGGCACTCGGCTTTTAGGCATTTGATGAGGAATCAAGTCTTCTTCTTTGAATACATCACCCTCTTTCATGTCCCGTTTAATAATCAGAACATCAAGTTTGGGCTCCTGGGCTTCCTTGGCAGCTTGCTCTTGAATTCCTTGTTTAAACTTTTCCATCTGCGGGTCTTTCACCTGTCCCCCGCAGGCGGTCAAACTAAAACCTGCGACAAAGATCACAGAGGCAAGGGCTATCTTCTGTAATGTCAATGTAGTACGGTCATTTACTCTCATTTCACTACCTCGGTACAAGAATACAAGTTTCCATGGCAGCAATTATACGTCATAGAGAAGCAGTCCAATAAAATCCTGCGATGGCTTCGAATAGATTCTTCTAAACGCTGCCTGACTTAGATTCAACTCCGGTTTTTAGAATAGCGCCTATAAAGAGTAGCAAAAGCAAGAAATCCACTCCGGCAGCATAGTTCATGCTCATTGCTACCCTCTCCTGCAGAAACAAAATAGGAATGGCAACGGAGAAGGATAGTTTCTCCAGGCAAGCCGCATACATAAGATTGCGATACTTAATGGGATCGGATGCAATCACAAGAAATGCTACCTGCCAGCTGAGGGTGACTCCTAGAAATCCGTAATAGTATTCAGGGTGATTGAACCCGGAGCCAGTTTGCTGCACTACCATAGACTCCATGAAATAGAGCGGTGCCAATCCGACAATTCCGTATACTCCGGCAATTATAAAAACGACTCTTGCAAATTTCATAGGAGACTCCTTATTTCCTATGTGATTTTAGTCGGTAATCTAACTTACGCAAACAACTATCTCTGCCGACACAAATAAAGCACGCTGAAAACTTGTCAACAGTTAAGCCCTGACCGGAGAGTTAGGCAATATCCAAAATCATTCTCCAAGAAGGACTATGCTCCAAAATCTAACCACAATGCGACTGTATCGCTCTCTGAGCAATAGAAAGGTCGAAGCAAATTCTTTGCCTGGAAAAGTAAACCATGATTCAATAGAAGAATTCGGAGGTCCTTTTTAAATGAACGATTCGAAACTAAACTTGGACTCAATCGTTATAGAAAGCCCCTGCAAGGTTGACTGGAATTCGATGACCGGCGATGAGAAATCTCGCTTTTGTCATCAATGCAAACTCAACGTCTACAACATATCGGAGATGGAAGACAAAGAGATAATCGAGCTGTTTGAGCGCAATTCAGATTCGAATGCTTCCCAACTCTGCCTGAGAATGTACAAACGAGCGGACGGCACGATAATAAGAAGAGATTGCCAGATAAGACTGCGGCAGCTGAAGAAAGCATTGATTCGATCTGTGGCTTCGGTCGTTGGTTTAACAGCATGGTTTTCCGTGGCTCAACCTGCCGTGGCCCAGACCGAAGCAGACCCTAAAATCAGTACTAGCCAGAAAGTGAACAATGCGTTTGAGAAGCTGTTAAATGCCCCCTTTGAATTCATCAGGAGTGTAGATACATCGATCGGATGTAGCGATGGTAAATCCCAAACAATATATTCTCTTGGAATGCTTCTTCTAATGGGTGTTATTTTTCTCGGAGCAATAGTTGCTACTGTTCTGGCAATCAAGAAAGGAGCTTCTTATTTTGCGATCGGCGGCATCCTTATTGGTACCACATTCATTCTGGGATTCATGTGGACGGTATATGATAGCTTGAAGGTTCGGCAAGTACTAATGGGATCGATTGCACCTGTAGACGCGATTCCTAAATCAGACATACAATAGAACCAGGAAAGCCCGGATAGGCTGGCATATTTAGTACTCGGACAAACTAACCTGTTTTATTCTCTTTGTCTTTGTTTTTCTTTTGCTTTGACTTACTCTCCTGGTTCAAAGTAGTCACTTTACTGAACCAGGTCTCCACATTAACAAAATTCTTGCCGTAGTCGAAGAAAGTATCTTTCTTTTCCGGCTTACTGGTAATTCTGACTTTCCACTCGTTCTCAGCCTGGGGATTGACCTCCACCTCCAGGACTTCCCCGGGCGATCTCCAGCTCGTACCTGTGGTGGCGCGTGCCACCAAATTTTCAGCATCTTCAGTGACTGCTTTTACATATGGTACCGCAAGCAGTGCTTCTCGGCAGACAGCGAGAACCTGCTTGGATGATCCTTTCAAGGTCAACTCTCTCGACTGCTGTATCTCCCAGACCTCATTGTAGTGACCGCGGGCAAAATACATTCTGGCCGTAAGGTCCAGAAGCAGAAGCAAGAACACATAAAGAAGCCCAAAAACCGCTCCTAGATAAATACCGGAACGCATAGCGAGATAAAATTTGTCCGGACCGTTGTGGATGATTATCACACAGATCATAATGAGCAAACCAATACCGCCACCAAATCCGATGGCGCTTATAAGCATTGCCTTAAATAGTCTGGCGAAATATCGACCCATCTATATGATCCTGATAATCATGACCCATTGATCTCAACTGATTTATCTTGACTGAACAAATCCGAGTGAGGTTCTAGCAGGATACGCTGTTTGAATACAAACCGCAATCATCCCGATATTTCCGAATCAGTCCTCTTCTGCGTCAGGTCCTTCAGGATGGCTCCCGGAGCCTGATGCGGAGTTTTGGGCACTTTTGCCTTGATACTCGGATTGCTCTGGAGCTACCAGGTCTGTATTGACATACCAGCGCAAAAAACGAAACACGAAATAAAGGGGCGGAAAGCCGACCATTAGCAGCAAAAGTTTATCGACAACTCTGAACATACATACTTTTCCCCGGCTTAGTTTTCTCTGGCTTCACTCAGTCTCATGACTAGTCTCAATGACATCAGTTGTCTTCGTCACCATCCAGGTCGCAAGAAGAGTCCATTTCATCATCAGAGGAGAATTTTACTCCTTCTGCTTTAATGTCTTCCACGTCCACCGATTCTACTTCCAACTCGTCCACATTGATATCGGGGGCGCCTTCTTCATTATTGTCAGAATTATCCAGGTCTGAATCTTCTGAGTCTTCAGCCTCATCATCGTCGTCAAAATCGTCATCGTCGTCGAGATTTTGACCACCATTGGATTCAGACTTCATGTTCCAACCCAACCCACCGCCGCTGGAAGCCACAGGGGTAGCAAGGATCTCTTTTTTCTCCGCATCCAGAAGATTTTCACCGAGAGTTTCGCCCATCTCCAGCCTTTGCTTCGCAAGCTCTTCTTCTTTCAAGCGCTTGCGCTCTAGCCTGGCAGCTTCCTTCTCCGCCTCTGTCCGCTTGGGGAAAAGACGTTTTCGGCAACCGGTGCAAAATACAAAACTGCCAGGGCTCAGGTGCTTAAAATCCGCCATCTTGAAACCGACCGGAAGATAAGCACGGGTGCCAACCATTCGACGGTCCAGACCCTTCAGCTTACGCTGGCAAATTTTGACGTATTCATGCCTGCAAGTCGACTCTTCTGTCATAAGCTACCTATTTTCACCGAGCCCCGTGGATCCCTAGATTACACTCAATTAGTTTATCAGTGTAGACACTATTTTAAAGGTATGGGAAAAGAGACCGGTGACTAAAAATGACAAGCAATTGGGCTTTGTCTGGCCCAGAGCTACGCTTCATAAGACCTTGAGCAGCACTTCGTGTAACTTGAATTCATCGACTCCTTTTGACAACCGGAAATTCCTTCAAGAAATGTCCATTCCATAGGATAAGCACTGCCAGCTGATGGTCCGAACGAACCGTGTGCGGCGAGCTGAAATATAACCACTTGTCCTCGCCCGGAGGAAATGGTCTGGCGCCGGATGCCACGGGCAACTCGATTTTGCCGTTGCGTCTCCTGGAAGTGTTGTCATAAAAGACCGCGGTGAGGCTCAGATCTTTTATAGGCTCTCCCGAGACATTGCGAATCTTGATTTTACCTTCCGGAGTCAAGCTCCCTTTCTCCAGCCACAAAATTTTCAAACT
>MDTD01177683.1_pt1 | contig 25351 bp, 30 predicted proteins | sample 811221 | NCBI WGS metagenome assembly MDTD01 (sample SAMN05326646, study PRJNA326480) | marine metagenome | isolation source: seawater | place: Pacific Ocean: South West | collected 2011 | reverse complement strand
TTGAACCAGCGACCTTCAGGTTATGAGCCTGACGAGCTACCAGACTGCTCCACCCCGCGATAAACTATTTTTTTTTAATATTTATGGCCTGAAGTTTATTTTTTTCTTCTTTAATATCGTAAATTATTTTTTGATCTTCTTTCAACACTCTTAGTTTTGAATCTTCTAAAGCTGAAACATGTAGAAAAATATCTTTTTTTGTTACATCATCAGTTATGAATCCATAACCCTTTTTGGCATTAAACCATTTAAGTTTACCTGATGGCATCTTTAATCCTCTCATTTTATTACTAATATCTATTTTTTAATTTTTGGAGTTTTTTTATTCTTTTCAAATTTTCTGTTTGAACTCTCTTTTTTTTTTCAGACGGTTTTTCATAAGTACTTTTCATTTTCATTACTTTAAAAAAACCTTCTTTTTGTAGTTTTCTTTTTAATACTCTTATAGCTTGCTCTACATTGTTATCTTTTACGTCTATTTTAATAAAAACCTCCAGTTAATTTTATTGGTAGTTATCATTTGCCATATTATTTGTCTATAGAGAAGCTGCTTGAGCCTTCTTTTCCTCCCTTAACCTAGCTTTTTTTTCTCTTTCTATTCTTCTTTTGGCCTTATCTAAACTTTTTTGAAAGGCTTCTTGAGTACATAAAGCTAAAATGACAGGGTCTCGGGGCTTCAAGTTTGAAAAGTTCCAATAACTTCTTTTTCTTATTAAAGAAACCGTTCCTTTAGTGCTCCCTACAAGCTTAGAAATCTGCCCATCTGTTAATTCAGAAGCATTTTTACACAACCATAAAATCGCGTCAGGTCTATCTTGTCTTTTTGATAAAGGCGTATATTTTGGTTTTTTTCTTTCCTTAACTTCAACTTTCTCAAGTTTTTTTAATAGATTTAGTTTTTTTGTCTTATCATTTGAACATTTTTCGATTTCATCGCGAGATAATTGACCGGCTAAAATAGGGTTGTAAGCTTTTATACCTTTAGCAACGTCTCCGTCGGCTATACCTTTAACCTCTAATTCGTGCAAGTTACAAAATTCAGCAATTTGTTTAAAAGTTAGCGTGGTGTTTTCAACAAGCCAAACAGCTGTAGCTTTTGGCATAAATGGCGCTTCAGTCATAAGTTATTGTTTCTTTGATCTTAAGTTGCTAAATTTTTTATTATATTTACTTACCCTTCCTTTATCTAATATCTTTTGAGCTCCACCAGTCCAGGCAAAATGTGATTTAGGGTCAATATCTAATTTTAAAACATCGTTCTCTTTACCCCAAGTTGATCGAGTTTCGAACTCAGTGCCATCAGTCATCACAACTTTAATCTTATGATACTTCGGATGTATGTTTTTTTTCATGAACGGAGTTTTATATTAATAATATTTTTTATTCAATGTCTTTTTTTTCAATTAAATCTCTCAATTTTTCATGTATATTTGGATTGGTTGCAATAATATTCTTCTTTAAATGATTGTTCCTATCTTCCTCAAAAAAATTAACAAAACCCCCTGCTTCTTTTACAATTATAGTACCTGCAGCCACATCCCAATAATTTAGTTCTCTTTGCCAATATCCATCAAACCTTCCAGAAGCAACAAAAGCTAAATCTAGAGCCGCGCTACCAAATTTTCTTACATTTGAAACACTTTTTGAAACACTTATATACTCTGAAAAAATTTTATCTTTTATATTACTATTTTTTTTTGGACCGCCAGTAACTAATAAAGCGTCCTCTACTTTTTTTTTATTAGAAACTCTAATTCTAGAATTATTACAAAATGCTCCACTACCTTTTTCAGCACAAAACATTTCATTCGTTATAGGATTAAATATGACACCACATTTAATTTCTTTATTTTCTTCATACCCTACAGATATTGCAAACTGTGGAACTCCATTTAAAAAATTCATTGTTCCATCAATGGGATCAATTATCCATCTATTTTCTGAATTAGAATGATTTATTATTCCACTTTCCTCGGTAATAATTCCGTATTCTGGATTTGCTTTTTGTAATTCATCTATTAAAATTTGTTCAGTTCGTTTGTCTGCGGAGGTAACAAAATCACCGGGCGCTTTAGCTGAAACTTGCAAGTTTTCAATTTCACCGAAATCTCTAATCAGCGGTCTAGAGGCTTTCATACAAGCTTTAATTATTAAGTTGATTTGTGGAGAGTTCAACCTCATTAGTTCACTCTTTTTACATATTCTAAAGTTCTAGTGTCAATTATTACTTTTTCTCCAACCTCAACAAAAGGCGGAACATTAATTTTTATTCCGCAATCTAATAATGCAGGTTTATATGACGAAGATGCAGTCTGATTTTTTATTGCCGCATCGGTATTTTCTATTTTACATTCTATATTATTTGGCAATTCCATAGAAATGGGTTTTTCCTCCATGAAAAAAATAGTTACCTCCAAATTCTCTTTTAAAAGCTTGTACTGTTCTCCAGTAATTGATTTTGGGATTTCAACCTGCTCGAAGTTGGAATTATCCATAAAATAGCAATTATTACCATCTATATATAAAAAATTAAATTTTTTTTCGTCAACCTCTGCTTTTTCTATTGTTTCATTTGATCTAAATCTTTCATTAAGTTTTGTTCCCTTCAAAACACTTTTAAGCTCTACTTGATTAAAAGCACCACCTTTACCTGGTTTAACGTGTTGAGTTTTTAAAACATTCCAATAATCATTTTTATGTTCAATTATCATCCCGGGTTTTATTTCATTTGCAGATATTTTCATTTTATATTTTTTATTGCCAATTCTGGTTTAAGTTTTGGGTTATCCCAAATATAACTTGATATTGCAATATATTTTGCTCCCGCTTTTAGCAATTTTTTGTAGTTTAAATTATTTATTCCCCCAATTACGACAATCGGCTTTTTAATGTTCTTTTTCGACCATCTTAAAACATTCAAGCCTCCTTTTTTTGCATGAGGTTTCAGCTTTGATTTAAAAAACGATCCAAGAGCAATATAATTTGCTTTGTTTTCAATAGCATTTTTTACTAGTGTTTTTGAATTGTGACAGGTAATCCCCAAGATTTTATTTTTAAGTTTTTTTCTCGCAAGCTTGAAAGACCCATCAAGTTGACCCATATGACAGCCATCTGCATTAATCAAATTTGCTATAAAAAAATTGTCATTTACAATAAATTTTACTTTGTGTTTTTTAGTAATTTTTTTTACTTTTTTTGCGATTTTAATTAATTTATCAATACCAATTTTTTTTAATCTCAACTGAAAGAATTCTACATTATTAAATGATAAGACTTTATCTAAATTTTTATAAAAGCTTTTGTTTACTTTTGATGGTGAAATTAAATATACAAATCTCTTCAAAGTGATTAAGCAGCTGACTCTTTTTTTGATTCTAAATCCTCAGACCATTCTCCTTTTGAAGATAAGCTATTCATTTTGGCTCTGTGATTGAAGGCTTTCTGAATATTTTCAAGATTATTTTGATTTTTTCCGAATTCTTTTAATGCACTCGCTTGTAATCCTCTGCCGTAAGAAAAAGTAATTAAGAAATTAGAATCATTGATTTTATTAATTTCATTTAAATTCTTACTCGACTCAATTTCTGTTTGTCCTCCCGACAAAAAAGCTATACCGGGAACTTCACTTGGAACATTTTTTTTAAACAATCTAAAGTTTTTTTTGCAATTTCTTCTGTGCTAGACTGGTCTTTACAATCAGAGCCAGGAACTATCATATTGGGTTTTAAAATTGTTCCTTTTAAATCAACTTGATGGATCACTAGTTCATTATAGCATTCATTTAAAACATCAGTTGTGACTGTAAAACATTTATCGATATTATGTGAACCATCCATCAAAACTTCTGGCTCAACTATTGGAACCATTTTTGCCTCTTGCACTAGTGCAGCATATCTAGCTAATGCATGTGCATTGGATTTAATCGAATGTGGTGACGGAAATTTTTCTCCAATTTTATATACAGCTCTCCATTTAGTAAATCTTGCACCTAAATCATAATATTCCTTTAGTCTTTCTCTTAATCCATCTAAACCCTCTGTAATCGTTTCACCTTCCGATCCTGCTAGAAGTTTAGCTCCTTTATCTACTTTTATTCCAGGAACAGCGCCGTGTCTTGAAATTAATTCAGGGATAGTCGGTCCCAAAGTTGTCTTTTGTCTTATAGTTTCATCGAATAAAATTACTCCACCTATAAAATCTTTCATAGCGCTAGAATTAAACAGTGTTTGACGGAAACTTAGTCTATTTTTTTCTAGATTTTCAACATTTATACTTTTAAATCTTTTTGCTATTGTGCCTGTACTTTCATCTGCAGCCAAAATACCTTTGCCTTTTACACAAATTTTTTTTGCTATAACATTTAAGCTCATAAGAGATTATTTATTTTAAAACACTAAGGCCAGGCAAGTCTTTTCCCTCTAAGTACTCTAAAAATGCTCCTCCCGCTGTTGATAAGTGAGAAAAAGAAAGTTTTTTTTTACTTCTACTAATCGCAGCCAAAGCATCTCCCCCACCAAGAACTGAAATCAAAGTTTTTTCATTAGTATTTTTTGAAATAGCTTCAGCTATAGACATAGTTCCATTCAAAAAATTTTTATTTTCAAAATAACCAGCAGGCCCGTTCCATAATACTGTTCTAGATTGATCAATTACTTGTTTAATTTTTTTTATTGAATTAGGTCCTATATCTAAAATAATTTCATTTTTTGTAATCTGATCTAAATTTTTATTTACTCCACCCCCTTCAAAGCTGGTACCGACCACACAATCCTCAGGAATTATTATTTTACAATTATTTTTTTTTGCCTTATCATAAATTTTCTCTACAACTTCTTTAGAATTGCTCTCAATTAAAGATTTACCAACATTAAAATTTTTATAAATAAAAAAGTTATTTGCCATTGCTCCAACGATGACAAAATTATTAATTCTCTCAATAAGTTTTATAATGACATTTATTTTAGTTGAAATCTTTGAACCACCAATGATACATGTTACTGGCTCTCTCTTATTATTTATAATCACGTTTATAGCATCAAGTTCTTTTTTCAAAAGTGGTCCAGCAAATTTTTTGTTTATAAATTTAGTTATTTTATGAATTGATGATTGTTTTCTATGTGAACATGAAAAAGCATCATTTATATAAATATCTCCAAGAGAAGCTAATTTTTTAGAAAAATTTTCATCGTCATCTGTTTCCTCTTTAAAATATCTAATATTTTCAATTAATATAACATCTCCTTCTTTTAAGTGAGAAAATTTATCTTTTACCTCTTCATCAAAATTTCCTATGTAAAAGTAAACATTAGTTTCAAGTTTTTCTTTAAGATATTTATATACAGGAACTAAAGACACCGATGTGTCTTTTACTCCTTTGGGTCGACCAAGATGACTAATAATTATTATTTTAGCTCTTTTACCAATTAATTCTTTTATAAAAGGTAGGCACAACATTATTCTAGTATCATCTATTATTTTCTTATTTTTAAGAGGAACATTGAAATCTAATCTCAAAATTATCTTTTGACTTTGAATATTCAAATCGTCAGGAAAAAAATTTATTTTATCCATAGTTTGAGTTATTCTCTCAATTTTTTTTGAATGAAATCAGTAATTTTGTCTTCAGATAAACCAAAACGATTATACACGTCTTTATAAGGCGCACTTTCTCCAAACTGATCTATGCCTATGTTCATTCCTTTGTTTTTTATATATTTTTGCCATGACACAACACTCCCAGCTTCTAATGTAACAATAAGATTATTTTGTTCGATAACATCATTACGATAATCTTCTGATTGTTTATCAAAAAGTTCCATACATGGCATTGAAACTACTTTTGAATGAATATTATTTTCTTTTAATTTATCTTGAACTTTCAAGGCCAGTTCAACTTCAGTGCCAGACGCGACTATTGTTACGCTGCTTTCATGTGATGTAATATTAACTACGTATGCACCTTTTTCACATTTATTTTCTTTGGTATTGTTTGGGTTTATATAAGGAACTTTTTGCCTTGATAAAGCAATCGCACTAGGATTTTCATTACTTTTGAGAGCTATTTCCCAACACTCTAAAGTTTCATTGATGTCCGCAGGCCTAAAAACATTTAAATTTGGTATCGCTCTAAGTCCAGTAAGTTGCTCAATAGGTTGATGAGTTGGACCATCTTCTCCTAATCCAATGGAGTCATGAGAAAAAATATATATTACTTTAAGACCCATCAATGCAGATAATCTTATAGAGGGTTTGCTGTAGTCAGAAAAAATTAAGAAAGTTCCTCCATATGGTATCAACCCTCCATAAAGAGCCAGACCATTCATTACTGCAGACATGCCGTGTTCTCTAACGCCATAATGTATATAATTGCCATCAAAATTTTTTGAATTTATAATTTTAGAATTTTTAGTTTTTGTATTATTAGACCCACTTAAATCAGCCGAACCGCCTATAAGTTGTGGAAGCAGGTCAGAAATACTTTCAATTGTAGCCATCGAACACTGTCTCGTAGCTAAATTTGGTTTTGAGCTGAAATATTTATTTTTTTCTTCCTCAATTAAGCTTTCTAATTTTCTCAAATCTAAATTTAAATAATTTTTTTTTAGATCTTCTCTAGTCTTAGGGCTTTTTTTATTGATAGCCTCTTGCCACTTTTTTTCTAACAGCTCACCTTTTTTACCAATCTTTTTCCACTCATTTAAAACTTCTTGTGGAATTTCAAACGGTTTATCACTCCATTTGAGTTTTTTTCTAACTAATGTAATTTCTTCATCCCCCAATGGAGAGCCATGAGAAGATGCTTTTCCAGATTTATTAGGTGATCCAAAGCCAATTACAGTTTTGCAAGAAATTATTGTAGGTTTATTGGATTTAGCTGCTTTAGAAATCGCTTTTGATATTTGTTTTTCATTGTGACCATTTACCTCCAAAAAATTCCAATTATACGACTCAAATCTTTTTTTATAGTTATCCGAGACACTTAAGGAAGTAGGGCCATCTATAGATATCTTATTATTGTCAAAAAAGACTATCAAATTTTTTAGTTTCAAATGCCCTGCAAGACTCATCGCTTCATGACTAATGCCTTCCATAAAATCTCCATCGCTTGCTATAACATATGTTTTATTATTAATTATTGATGAACCAAATTTTTTTCTGTAAATTTCTTCGGCTATTGCCATACCTACAGCGTTTCCTAAGCCTTGACCTAGAGGTCCAGTTGTAGTTTCTATTCCAGTTCCTTTTTTATACTCGGGGTGGCCTGCGCATATTGAATTTAATTGTCTGAAATTTTTTATATCCTCAATAGAAATACTTTCATATCCTGTTAAGTGAAGCAAAGAATATAGCAACATGGAACCATGGCCAGCAGATAAAACAAATCTATCTCTATTGATCCATTCAGGATTTTTTGGATTAAACCTCAGGTGGTATTTAAATAAAACTGTAGCAACGTCTGCCATGCCCATAGGCATGCCTGGATGGCCAGAATTTGCTTTTTGCACAGCGTCGATTGATAAAAATCTTACTGCATTTGATAATTGATTTAAATTTACGCTCACTTTTAATAACCTATATAGACTTAAACTAAGTATATCAATATTATGATATGATAATTTATGAGCTTGATAGAAAAAAAAGAAAAAAATCTTATTGGACTAATAGAAAAGTTGAATTCATTGTCCTTAACTTATTCACAGCCGAATTATGAAGTTGAAAAAATTAAAACTGAAAGAGAGGAAATATTACGACAAAAACTTGAGATGGAGAAAAAAAATTTTGATTTAATGAGAGAGCATAAATTTTTGAAGGACAAAATAAAAAAATTACAACTAGAAGTTAAGAAAAAAATAGAAATTGAAGAAAATTTTAATAAAGAGATTGATGAACTAACTCAAGAAACTGAAAATTTGGTTTCAGATATAGAAAAATGGCAAATGTAAACATCAAATTTAACAATAAAGACTATTTACTCTCTTGTGATGATGGACAGGAAGAATCATTAAAAAAACTAACAAAATTCTTAGATAAAAAATATTCAGAATTAAAAGAAAAGCTCGGTAATATTGGCGAAAACAAGCTTCTATTAATTACAACAATAAAATTGATCGATGAATATTTTGATTTGAAACAAAAAGTAGCTAATCAAAAATTCAAATTAGATGAAATTTCAAGTAAATTTAAAGAAATAAGATCCTTAGCAATCGAGTACAAAAAGGATAAAGATGAGGAAATTATTATGCTTAATAAAAAATTAGACGAATTTAAAAAAACAATAGATGAAAACAATAATCTCTACGAGGCAATGTTGGATAAGACAACTCAGTCTCTAGAAAAGATAATTTCTAATACTGAATCTTTGTCTAAAATTCAGTAAATGAAAAAGGACCAAATTAGAAAAAAATTTTACTTAATTAGAAAAAAAAAATATTCTAAGATTAATTTTAGCTTCTTTAAACCCCTTATAGAAATAATAAAACAATATAAAAACAAAAAAAAAAATATTTCAATATATCATCCGATTTCTTATGAGTTGGATATAATGCAAATAATGCAAATAAAGTTTTTTAAAACTTTTAATTTTCTTCTGCCAATTATAAAAAAAGATTGTTCAATGGATTTTTATAAATGGAGCAAAAATGATGTTCTCAAAGTTAATCATTTAGGTATACCTGAGCCTATTAAGTCAAGAATTAGAATACCAGATATAATATTAGTACCGATTTTAGCATTTGATAATAAAAAAAACAGGTTAGGTTACGGTAAAGGTTTTTACGATAGATATCTTAATAAATTAAAAAGAATAAATAATAAATGTTTAGCAATTGGAATTGCATTTTCTTTTCAGAAACACCACGGTCTACCAGCTAATAATAAAGATTACAAACTTGATTTCATTATAACAGAAAAGGGGTTAATTAAATGAGAATTTTAGTTCTTGGAGATGTAATGGCTTTATCAGGAAGAAAAGCTATAAAGAAAAATCTCTCTCAGATTATTAAAAAGTATCAAATTGATTTTTCTGTTATTAATGGAGAAAACGCTGCTGATGATGGTAAAGGAATTACAAAAGAAATAGCAGAAGAATTTTTTTCTTTAGGGGTAGATGTTATAACGTCTGGTAATCACATATGGGACAAAGAAGAAACAACGAAATATATTGACGAAGAAAATAGACTTCTGAGACCGGCTAATTTAGTTGAAACCTCTCCAGGCAAAGGATTTGGTATTTATTTTTCAAAAGATAAAAAATTTAAAATTGGTGTTGTTAATTTAATGGGAAATGTTTTTATGAAAAAAAGTGAAGACGTTTTTAAGACTGCAAAAGAAATTATGAAAAAAATTATTTTAAAAAAGAACGTTGATTTTTCCATAGTTGATTTTCATGGCGAGATAACTAGTGAGAAAATGGCTATTGCTCATTTTTTAGATGGATCAACAACTTGTGTCGTTGGAACACATACTCATGTACCAACTGCAGATACTAGAGTTCTTGACAAAGGAACAGCTTATCAAACTGACATTGGTATGTGCGGAGACTATAATTCAGTCATAGGAATGAACAAAGAAAATTCACTAAAAAGATTTTTTAAAGATAAAGATGCACTTAAACATTTTCCTTCAGATGGAGAGGGAACGATCTCAGGAGTAATAGTAGAGGCCGATGAGAATACAGGCCTTGCAAATAGGGTTTCAAGATTAATTGTTGGTGGCACTTTAGAAAAATAGTTATGGCAGGACACTCTCATTGGGCTGGAATAAAACATAAAAAAGGTAGAGCGGATAAAGAAAGGTCTAGAATTTTTTCAAAACTTTCAAGGGAAATTACTGTGGCCGCTAAGCTTGGAGATAGGAGTCCTGAAACAAATCCCAGGTTAAGAGCAGCAGTGCAAGCTGCAAAACAGGCTAACATGCCTAAAGAGAACATTAAAAGAGCTATAGATAAGTCACAAATTTCAAAAGAAAAAAATTACGAAAGTTTAAGATACGAGGGCTTTGGTCCTTTTAACACAGCTTTTATTATTGAGACTTTGACAGATAATAAGAATAGATCAGCGTCTAGTATTAGAACAATACTACAAAAAAATGGAGGCAGATTAGGAGAGACAGGTTCTACAGCTCATATGTTTAATAATTGTGGAGTAATCCATTTAGAAAAAGATAAGATTAGTGAGAACGAGGCGTTTGAGATTGCTATTAATGCTGGGGCGAAAGATTGTAATACAATTGAGAAAATATATGAAATTATTACCAAAAAGGAGGATTTTTATAGAATTAAAACACTTTTAGAGAAGAAAATAGATAATTTTACTTATTCAGCTATAGAGTGGAGAGCACATAATTATTTAAATTTAAATAAAGATCAAACTAAAAAAATGATAGAAGTCTTGAGTTCGCTAGAGGAACTAGACGATGTGCAAAATATTTATACTAATGTAAATTTAGAAAATTGAGATGATAATAATTGGAATAGATCCTGGGTTAAGCGGTGCGATAGCCATTTTAGAAAATAATAAAGTTATCAAAATTTTTGATATGCCTGTGATGGCTGAAGGTAAAAAAAACAAAAAGCAATTAAATAACGCACAATTGGTAAATATTCTTAAGAGTAACATCAAGAATAATGTAGAGATATCAGTTGTAGTCGAGCAAGTTAACGCAATGCCTGGACAAGGAGTTACTAGTATGTTTAATTTTGGACAAACCTTTGGTGCTATAAAGGGAGTTTGTGCAGCACTTGATTTACCTATTTTTTTTGTAAGACCTTCAAAATGGAAAAAATATTTTGAGTTAATTAATTCATCCAAAGACTCAAGTAGAACCAAAGTCATAGAAATGTATCCATCAATTGCTGATCAATTGACTAAAAAAAAAGATGTAAATAAATCTGATGCTATTTTAATAGCTAGATTTTTTAATGAGACAAGATTAAAAGATAATAATTAAGCATTAATTAATCAAAAAGCGCCAAATTCATGACACATTCTAAAAGTAATTAAATCCAATGGAACAAGATATAGCTTCACAAGTTGTAGGCCTAGGTGGTGCTTCGGACTTTTCGTTATGGAGTTTATTTTTGAGGGCTGACTTCGTCGTAAAATTTGTAATTATTTTATTAATAGCTTGCTCAATTTTTTCTTGGGCATTGATATTTGATAAATTTAAACTGTTTAAATCAATAAATAAATCTACTGAGGACTTTGAAAAAAAATTTTGGAAAGCAAAGTCTGCTGAAAGCTTTAACAGCAATCTTCCAGTAAATACTAAAGACCCTGCAACTTTAATATTTAAAGCTGCAATGAATGAATTAATTAAAACTAAAAGACAGTCTTCGGCTATACAAACAGCTAGAGTTGAAAGAATACTAGAAATTGCTACTGACAATGAAGTAAAAAAAGTAGAGAAAAATTTTACTTTTTTAGCTACCATTGGTTCAACAGCACCTTTCATTGGTTTGTTTGGAACAGTATGGGGAATAATGAACTCTTTTCAATCAATTGCTATTTCAAGAAATACTAGTTTAGCGATAGTTGCTCCTGGTATTGCCGAAGCTCTATTTGCAACTGCATTAGGTCTTTTAGCTGCAATACCTGCAGTTGTGGCGTACAATAAATTTAATAGTGATTCTAGAAGATATTTTTCAAAAATTGAAAATTTTTCAAAAAGATTTTTATCAATAATTTAGCAATGGCATTTAAAATAAATCGCTCAAGAAATGAACCAATGAGTGAAATTAATGTTACACCATTCGTAGATGTAATGCTGGTCCTTCTAATTATTTTTATGGTTACTGCTCCTTTGTTAACCGTAGGCGTTCAAGTTGATTTACCAGAGTCCGCTGCAGACTCTCTACCGGATGATCAGGAACCACTAACTATCAGCATTAATTCTAAAGGAGAAATTTATATTCAAGAACATCAAGTTACTTATCAAAAAATGGTACCTAAACTTTTGGCTATAGCAAAAAATAGAACCGATACAAGAATTTATGTTAGAGGAGACAAAAATATTAATTATGGTAGGGTGCTTGAAGTTATGGGTACATTATCAGGAGCAGGTTTTTCAAAAGTAGCTTTGATTTCAGAACCATATAAAAATTAGGATGAGATATGATAAAGAGTTTGTTTTATTCAATAACATTTCATACGTTAATGATAATTATAACAATTTTAAGTTTTCCATTTATGCTTAGAGAACCAGTTGATCTTCCACCAATCGTCTCAGTAGAATTAATTCAAATTTCGGACAAAACAAACATACCCTATGCCCCCAAAGCAAGAAAAATTATCGAGAAAACAAAAAAAAAAGAAGAGAGAGTAGTTTCGGAACAAGCGCCTCCGGCTGCTAAAGAAAAAGAAAAACCAGACAGAATTCCATTACCAGATAAAAAAGAAGAACAAAAAAAGTTAATTAAAAAAAAACAAAATCCCGAGGAAGTAAAGCCCCAGATTAGACAATCTTCAGAATTTGAAAAAAAAGAAATAATCGATACTAATCAAATTGCAGCTTTGATAGATAAAGCAAAAGAAGTTGAAGCGGTTAAGCAAAAAGATAACAATAAAATAACTCAAAGTAATCAAAAAAACTCTTTTGCGTCAGCACTAACTTTATCCGAGGAGGATGCTTTAAGAGCACAAATTTTTGGTTGTTGGAGCGTTCCGCTAGGTTTACCATACGATCAAAACTTACTAGTTAGAGTAAAATTACAGTTGAAAAAAGATGGTACAATTATGAAGTCTGAAATATTAGATCATGAAAGAATGAATAAACCAGGTCAAAAATTTTATAAGGTTTTAGCCGAAAGCGCTTTAAGAGCAGTTAGATTGTGTCAACCACTTAAAGTACCACCTACCGGCTATGAAAAGTGGAAAAATTTACAATTAAATTTTAATCCCACTGAAATGTTAAAAGGTTAATTTGAAATAATATGAAAAAAATATTCTTATTACATTTGTTATTTTTTTTCAGTTTTTCAAAATTATATGCTTTAATTGAAGTAGATATTACGAGAGGGAACTTAGACCCATTACCAATAGCGGTTTCACCATTACACGTGGATGTAAAATCAGAGAAATCTCAAGATTTAAAAATAAAAGACTTGGGAGATAATATCTCAGAAATTATTGAAAGAAATTTTAGAAGCACAGGATTATTTAATCCTCTTAAAAAAGAGGCTTTTGTTCAAAAACCAGATATTGCTCATTTAAAGCCTCGTTTTGAAGATTGGAGACTAATTAAAGCTCAGGCTTTAGTAACTGGAAAACTTTTAATACTAAATGGAAAATTAAAAGTAGAATTTAGATTATGGGATTTAGCCGCAGCCCAAGAGATGACCGCTTTAGCTTTTACCACTTCACCTTCCAATTGGAGGAGAGTAGCTCATATTATTTCTGATAAAATTTATGAGCGTTTAACCGGAGAAGAGGGATATTTTGATACAAGAATAATTTATGTAGCTGAAAGTGGACCTAAAAATCAAAGAGTAAAAAAGTTAGCCATAATGGACCAAGATGGTTTTAACACTAAATATCTAACTTTAGGAAATGAACTAGTTTTAACTCCAAGATTTAATCCAACTAGTCAAATGGTGACCTACATGTCTTATTTTAGAAATATGCCAAGAGTTTATCTGCTTGATATTGAAACGGGAACCCAAGAAATTGTAGGTAATTTTCCTGGAATGACATTTGCTCCTAGATTTTCTCCCGATGGAAAAAAAATTATTATGAGTTTTGCAAAAGATGGAAATTCAGACATTTATACAATGGACCTAGATTCTAGGTTAGTTGAGAGGATTACAGATCATTCATCAATTGATACATCTCCTTCATTTTCTCCTGATGGAAAATTTATCGCATTCAATTCTGATAGAAGCGGTTTGCAACAAATTTATGTGATGAGAAGTGACGGCAGTAATGTAAAAAGAATTACTTTTGGTAAAGGAATTTATGGAACCCCCGTGTGGTCTCCTAGAGGAGATTTAATTGCCTTCACCAAAATGCATAAAGGCAAATTCTATATAGGCGTTATGAGAATAGATGGGACTGGTGAGAGGTTGCTGACAGAAAACTATTATCAAGAGGCTCCCTCATGGTCTCCTAATGGAAGAGTTTTGGTTTTTTATAGAGAAACAAAAGCTGGAGATAAAGGAGCAGGTTTTTCTGCAAAATTGTGGTCAATTGATATTACTGGGTATAATGAGAGAAGACTTTCAACGAAAACAGACGCTTCAGACCCATCTTGGTCCTCTTTATTATCAAAGTGAGCATAATTTTTGTGCAAAATAAGCTTGAATAATTTGAAATAATTTGAAATAAATCCAATGAACCTAGGGGAAAAAATGACATTAAATACGAATTTAAAAAACATATTTTTAGTAGTTTTCACGACTTTAATATTAAGTGCGTGTTCTACAGCTAAAAAATCTGGAGAAATAGAGGGCGACGTTTATACAGGTAAAGAAACAGTTGAATTTCTTGCTGCTGGCGTTCCCGACAGAGTATTTTTTGCAACAAACAAATCATCATTAACTACTGCTTCGAGAGCAACTTTAAGAAAACAAGCTACATTTTTGAGAAAAAACAAAAATCTTAATGTTGTGATAGAAGGTCATGCGGATGAAAGAGGTACGCGAGAATATAACTTGGCTTTAGGAGAAAGAAGAGCTAATGCTGCTAGAGACTACCTAATGACTTACGGTATTTCTGGTAAAAGAATATCTGTTATAAGCTATGGAAAAGAGAAACCTGTAAATCCTAAATCATCTCCAGTTGCTTGGTCTCAAAATAGAAGATCCGTTACTGTCAAAGTAAATTAAGATATTAATTACATTTAAGACCCTTTAATATTAACTATTAAAGGGTCTTTTTTTTGCCATTTTGTATCAATAAATAAATAGAATGATCGTAATTAAGAAATCAATAATTATTTTGATCTCAACAATTTTTATTTTTTCTACACAAATTAATATTAAAGCAGAAGAAGAAGAGATTTATTTGAAATCTATTTCCGATCAAATTCAAGTTATTACTAAAGATTTAAAAACTTTGGAAAAAGCAGTTTATCAAAAATCTGACATCGCAAATACGACCACAAAAATTTCCTCTGATAGTCTAAACGAGGATATTTTGACCAAACATTTATTAAAACTCAATGAAATTGAGGACCAATTTAGAGAACTCACAAATAAATTTGAAGAGGTAAATTTTAAATTAGATAAACTTTCAACTAGAGTAACGAAAATTCAATCAGATACTCAATTAAGATTTTCTGATTTAGAAGTTGGAAATACGTCAATTCAAAATAATAAAGAATCAATTTTACCTGGTACAAGCAAACCACAAGATTTTGGTGCTAGCCCTGCTTATCAAACTTCAAGCTTACCAAAAAAACAATCAATTAACTCGATTGAAAGTGCTAAAACTGTTATATCTGAGCAACCTGAAACTCAAAAATCTTTACTTCCAAATAAAGGTCCTAATGAACAATATGAGTTTGCCGTTAGTTTTATGAAAATAGGTGATTATGAAACTGCGGAAGCAGCTTTAAAAGAATTCATAGATAAAAACAAAGATCATGATTTGGCTGGAAGCGCTCAATACTGGTACGGTGAAACTTTTCGTATAAGACAATTATACTCTGACGCTGCTACGGCGTATTTAGACGGTTACCAGAATTATCCAAAAAGTAAGAAAGCACCGGACAATTTGCTTAAACTCGGTATCACAATGGTACAATTAGGTGAAAAAGATCAAGGTTGTAAAATGATTACTGGCTTAAAAAAAGAATACCCAAAAGCAAGCAAGTCTGTGTTACAAAAAGCGCAGTATGAGCAAAAAAAGTTTAAATGTAAGTCTTGATAATAAACTTGAAAATAATAAAGATATTTTAAAAGTTTATTTACCATTTGAAAAAAAATTAAAAATAATTGGTAAAAAACTCATAACAATCGCTATATCTGGTGGACCTGATAGCTTAGCTTTGGCCGCACTTTCTAAGTTTTATAGTAAAGAAAATAAAACAAGATTTTTTTATGTCTTAGTAGATCACGGATTAAGAAAAAACTCTTCAATAGAGGCAATCAAAGTAAAAAAAATCTTAAAAAAAATTAAGATTAAACTGTTCATTTTGACTAACAAGGTAAAGATTAGCAGTAATATTCAAAGTAATGCTCGAGATATAAGATATAAGATGCTTTCAGAATTTTGTAAAAAAAAAAATATTAGAGCAATTTTGACTGCACACAATTTGGAAGATCAAGTTGAAACTTTTTTTATAAGACTTTCTAGGGGAAGCGGTTTAAATGGATTATCCGCAATGCAAAACTCAACTAAAATAGATAAAAACTTGCGATTGTATAGACCTTTACTTGATACAAAGAAAAGAGAACTGATAATGATTGCTAAAAAAGTATTTGGTGAATTTATAAGAGATCCTTCAAATAATAATTTAAAATTTTTAAGAACTAAAATTAGAAAATTGAAGAAACCTTTGATCAACAGTGGAATAACCTACGACCAAATAATCAAATCAATAAATAATCTAGCTTCCAGTAAGGCTACGTTAGAAAGTTTTATGGCTAAAAAGTCAAAAGAGATGATAAAAATAAAAAAAAAAAATCAGGTTTATATAGATTTAAAAAAACTAAACAACTCAAAAGATGAAGTTAAAATTAGAGTTATTAATGATGCGATGAAAAAATTAAAAAAAAACTATTATAATTCAAGATCTAAAAAGGTATTAAATTTGACTAAAAATTTTAAGGATAAGCACTTTAAAAAGGCGACCCTAGGCGGGTGTATTTTTGAGAGAGAACAAGAACAATTAAGTATAAAAAATGAGAAAAAACGATAATTTCCCTGAATTTAGATATAATTTGTCTTATTTACAACTTAATTATTCTTAATTAATACTTGTTTAGATTATATTAATACTTATTTAAACATTATGAACATTAAAAATTTAATTATGTGGGTGATAATAGTCTTACTATCAGTAGGGTTATTCAATATGTTTCAAGATCCAGGCAAAATTAACTCGGAGAAAAATAATCTGGCTTTCTCTAATTTTTTAAATGAAGTAGAGTCTGGAAGAGTTGTAGAAGTACAAATTCAAGGAAATAATATCTCCGGTACCTTGGCCAATGGAGACTCTTTTAAAACATATTCACCAAATTACCCAGAACTAGTAGAAAAACTTTCAAGTAATGGCGTGAGTATTATTGCTACGCCTCTAGAAGATAAAATGCCTTCTCTATTAGGAATTTTACTATCATGGTTTCCAATGCTTTTACTAATTGGCGTCTGGATATTTTTCATGCGTCAAATGCAAGGTGGTAAAGGTGGTGCTATGGGATTTGGAAGATCGAAAGCAAAATTATTAAATGAAGCTCAAGGAAAAGTGACATTTAACGATGTTGCTGGAGTTGAAGAAGCTAAAGAAGAAGTCGAAGAAATAGTTGAATTTTTAAAAGATCCAAAAAAATTTAGTCGACTAGGTGGAAAAATTCCTAAGGGCGCTTTATTAATTGGCCCTCCAGGAACAGGTAAAACATTATTAGCTAAAGCCATAGCTGGAGAGGCAAATGTTCCGTTTTTTTCAATTTCGGGTTCAGATTTCGTAGAAATGTTCGTTGGTGTTGGAGCATCAAGGGTAAGAGATATGTTTGAACAAGGTAAGAAACATTCACCTTGTATCATCTTTATTGATGAGATCGATGCAGTTGGTAGAAGCAGAGGCGCTGGTTTAGGTGGCGGTAACGATGAAAGAGAACAGACTTTAAACCAATTGCTTGTAGAAATGGATGGTTTTGACACTAATGAAGGAATAATTTTAATTGCTGCCACAAACAGACCTGATGTTTTAGATCCAGCATTATTAAGACCAGGTAGATTTGATAGACAAGTAGTCGTTGGTAACCCAGATATAATTGGTAGAGAAGCGATCTTAAAAGTTCATGTAAAAAAAATAAATACTGGTCCGGATGTTAAATTGAGAACTATTGCCAGGGGTACCCCAGGTTTTTCAGGTGCAGATTTAGCAAATTTAATAAACGAGTCGGCATTGTTAGCTGCAAGAAAGAATAAAAGAGTTGTTACAATGTCAGATGTTGAAGAAGCTAAAGATAAAGTAATGATGGGTGCTGAGAGAAGATCCTTGGTTATGTCTGAAGACGAAAAAAAATTGACCGCGTATCATGAAGGCGGCCATGCCATTGTTGCATTAAACGAGAAAGCTTCAGATCCAATACATAAAGCCACAATTATACCAAGAGGTAGAGCATTAGGTATGGTTATGAGACTCCCTGAAAGGGATCAATTATCAGTAACAAGGGAAAAAATGCATGCGGACATAGCAGTAGCTATGGGAGGTAGGATTGCAGAAGAGATTATATTTGGTCATGATAAAGTTACATCAGGAGCCTCGTCTGATATTGAAATGGTAACAAAAATGGCAAAAAATATGGTGACAAAATATGGAATGACAACTGAATTAGGGACTATAGCTTATGGAGATAATGAAGAAGAGGTATTTTTAGGCAGATCGGTGACGAAACAACAAAATATGTCTGAGGAAACAGCAAAAAAAATCGATGCAGAAGTGAAAAAAATAGTTGATAAAGGTTACGAAAAAGCCAGAAAAGTTCTTACGGAGAAAATTGATGACTTACATAAAATTGCTAAAGCACTACTAATTTATGAGACTTTATCCGGAGATGAAATAAGAGATCTTATTCTTAAAAATATTAAACCTACAAGATCTTTTAAAGAGGAAGAGGATAATGACGGCAAATCTTCATCTGCCTTAGGATCGCTAGGATTGAAACCAAAACCTGCAATTTAAGAAATGAATAAATATTACACAAGAGCGTGTAATTTTTATTATGGAAATCAAGCAAAAAAACTAATAAAAAAAAAACATGCCCTACCTCTTTGCGGAAATAATAATATTGCTTTTGATAAAATTGAAATTTTTACTAGAAAAAAAAGGGTAATTAAAAGTAAATTTTTGCCAATCAAAAATTTAAAAAATCTTAATCAAAATAAACAAAAAATTGTCAAAAACCATTTAATAAAAATTTCTCAAAAGAGAAAAAATTTTTTAAAAAATGTGAATTTTAAAGAACCCTCAATTATGGGGATTTTAAATTTAACACCAGACAGTTTTTCTGATGGTGGAAAATTTAATAATCATAGAAAATCACTCAAACATATTATTCAAATGATAAAATGTGGAGCAGATATAATTGATGTAGGTGGTGAGTCCACAAGGCCTGGTTCAGAAACAGTTGAAGTTAAAAAAGAGTGGAGAAGAATCAAAAAAGTTGTTACAAGTTTTAAAAAAAGATTTAAGAAAACCTGTCTATCTGTAGATACACGTAAATCCGATTTGATGATAAAAAGTATTAAACACCGTGCAGATCTCATAAACGATGTATCAGGATTTAATTACGATAAAAATACCATTTCTATAATCAAAAAGTATAAAATTCCAAGAGTGATACACCACATGAAAGGTACACCAGCAAATATGCAAAATAATCCAAAGTACAATAACGTTTTACTAGATATCTATGATTTTTTTGAAAAAAAGATAAAAGAAAATAATTTAAAAGATAAAGTAATAATCGATCCTGGCATAGGTTTTGGTAAAACTTTGAAACATAATTTGACTTTAATTTCTAAAATTTCTCTATTTCATAGTTTAGGTTTTCCAATTTTAGTTGGAACATCTAGAAAAAGGTTTATAAATCAAATATCTGGAAAATATGATAATAAAGATAGAACCGGCGGAACAGTAGCTTCAATTCTTTTTTTATTATTACAAGGAGTTCAAATTTATAGAGTGCATAATGTTAGTGACGTTAAACAAGGAATATTAGTTTTTAATAAAATAATTAATAATTAATGAAAAATAAATATTTTGGAACAGATGGGATAAGAGGCACTGTCAACAAAGGAAACATAACTGGAGAAAAATTCTTTAAATTTGGACTAGCGTCGGGAACATTTTTTAAAAATCAAAAAAAAAAAAAACAAATTGCAATTATTGCAAAGGATACTAGACTATCTGGTTATACACTCGAACCGGCACTTGTATCTGGTTTGGTCTCTGGAGGTATGCATGTTTTCACACTAGGACCTCTACCCACAAATGGTCTTGCTATGTTGACGAAATCTATGAAGGCAAATATGGGAATAATGATAACTGCATCTCACAACCCTTATTACGATAATGGGTTAAAGCTGTTTGGACCAGATGGAATGAAATTATCTGATAATATAGAAAAAAAAATTGAAAAACTGATAGATGCAAAAAACACTAAGCAACTAACAAATCCTAAATTATTAGGACGGGTCAAAAGGCTAGAAGACGGTAATGATAAATATATAAACATTTTAAAGCAAAACTTTCCTAAAAATTTTAATTTAAAAGGTTTAAAAATAGTTTTGGATTGCGCTAATGGAGCTTGTTATAAAGCAGCTCCTAAACTACTCAAAAGTCTTGGTGCGAAAGTCATCTCGATAGGAGTAGAGCCGAATGGGCTTAATATTAATTCGAAATGTGGTTCTACACATCCAAACAAAATTAAACTAGCAGTTAAAAAATACAATGCCCATCTTGGTATCGCATTCGATGGGGATGCAGACAGAGTTATAATGTCCGATGAGAAAGGAAAAATAATTAATGGAGATCAAATTATAGCAATGCTAGCAAAAAGATGGAAAACAAAAAAAATTTTAAAAGGAGGTGTAATTGGAACTCTAATGTCTAACTATGGACTTGAAAGATTTTTAAAAGATCAAAATATAAAATTCTTTAGATCTAAGGTTGGCGATAGATATGTAAAAGAAAAAATGAAAAAAATGAATTTTAATTTAGGAGGTGAGCAGTCAGGTCATATTATTCTAGGTAAATTTGCAACAACTGGTGATGGTTTACTTGTGGCTCTAGAAGTTTTATTTTCTCTAAGAAAGATAAGAAAAGCTAGCAAACTTTTGAGTGTTTTCAAACCGTTACCTCAAGTTCTTGTTAATATCAACGTAAAAGACAAAGAGATAATAAATAAATCTAATTGCCTAGATGCAATAAAAAAAGCAAAAAAAATTATGAGCAACCATGGAAGAATTTTAGTTAGAAAATCCGGTACTGAACCAAAGGTTAGAATAATGGCTGAGTCTCATAATAAAATCTTAATTTCTAAATGTATTAAATTAATAAAAAAAACAATAAAATAAATTGAAACCAAAATCTAAAATATTAATTATTGCAGGATCGGACTCATCTGGTGGAGCTGGGATTCAGGCCGATATAAAAACTGTGACAGCTCTTGGAGGCTATGCAATGACTGCAATTACAGCTATAACTGCGCAAAATACCTTTGGAGTCAAATCAATTGTACCAATACATCCGAAAGAAATAGAAAATCAGATTTTATTTACTTGCAAAGATATTAGACCTAATGCAATTAAAATAGGAATGCTCCATTCATCTGAGGTTATTCTTTCAGTAATAAACTCACTTAAAAAAACTTCCACAAAAAATATAATATTAGATCCTGTTATGATTGCGAAAAATGGAGCTAGACTTATAAATAAAAAAGCTACAACAACTTTAAAAAAAAGACTGCTTTCCAGAGCGTTTCTAGTAACACCTAATTTACCTGAAGCAGAAGTTTTGACAAAAGTTAAAATCAAATCTCAAACTGATATGGTTAAAGCTGGAAAAATACTATTAAAGCTTGGTGTAAAAAATGTGTTAATTAAAGGTGGACACTTAAAGTCGAATAATATTCAAGACATCTTTTTAAATCACAAAGAGGTCAAAATATTTGCAAATAAAAGAATTAAAACAAAAAATACGCATGGCACTGGATGCACTTTATCTAGTGCTATAGCAACCTATTTGTCGTGTGGAAAACCCATAAACAGATCTTGTGAGTTAGGAATTAAATATGTTAACCATGCTATTAGATCAAATCTAAATTATGGTAGAGGACATGGTCCAATTAATCATTTGAATTCGTTTAATTTAAAAAGAAAATTTTTATAATGAAGAATGTAGTAGTTGTTGGTTCACAGTGGGGCGACGAGGGTAAGGGAAAAATTGTTGACTGGCTTTCAAGTCAAGCTGATATTGTAGTACGTTTTCAAGGAGGCCATAATGCTGGCCATACACTTGTAATTGATAAAAAAGTTTTTAAATTAAGACTGCTTCCTTCAGGTATAGTTAGAAAAGGAAAAATTTCAATTCTAGGTAATGGAGTTGTTATTGATCCCTGGTCTCTTCTAGAGGAAATTCTTGAAATAAAAAAGAAAGGTGTAGATGTAACGCCTGAAAATTTTATGATATCTGAAACAGCATCATTGATTTTGCCTTTTCATCAAGAGATGGATGAAATAAGAGAAAATGCAGCTGGAAAAAGAAAAATAGGCACAACAAAAAGAGGCATTGGACCTTGTTACGAGGATAAAGTTGGAAGAAGATCAATTAGAGTAATGGATCTTAGATCGGAGAGTAATCTTGATAACAGACTTGAAAATGTCTTATTACACCACAATGCAATAAGAAAAGGACTTAAAAAAAAAATATACAAAAAAACTGAAATTAAAAAAAAATTAATGAAAATTGCTCCAGAAATATTAAAATTTGCAAAACCAATTTGGTTAAAATTAGAAGAATTCAAAAAAGATAGAAAAAAAATACTTTTTGAAGGAGCTCAAGGAATCCTTTTAGATGTAGATCATGGAACTTATCCTTATGTTACTTCGTCAAATACAGTTCCGGCCATGGCTGCAACTGGGTCTGGTTTAAGCCCGGATAAAATTGGATATATCTTAGGTATCACAAAAGCATATACCACAAGAGTAGGCAGTGGACCGTTTCCGACGGAGTTAAAAAATAAAATTGGGGAAACCCTTGGTCTAAGGGGAAAAGAATTTGGTACGGTTACAGCCAGAAAAAGAAGATGCGGTTGGTTTGATGGGGTTTTAGTAAGACAAACTATTAAAATTTCTGGCATCAGTGGTATAGCACTTACAAAACTTGATGTTTTAGATGAGCTTGATGAAATTAAAATGTGTATTAAATATGAGTTAAATGGAAAAAAATTAGATTATTTGCCTGCGGCATCAGATGATCAATTTAAAATTAAACCAATTTATAAATCTTTTCAAGGATGGAAAACTAATACTAAGGGAATAAGGAATATTAAAGACTTACCTGAAAATGCAAAAAAATATATCTTTGCTTTAGAAGATTTCATCGGAGCAAAAATATCAAGCATTTCTACTAGCCCCGAACGAGAGGATACAATTTTGATAGAAGATCCTTTTAAAGATTAATTGGAAGGTAGCAAATTTTTCACTTTACTTGCAGAGATCATAGATTTCTGTAATTTTTCAAAAGCTTTTGTCTCAATTTGTCTAATTCTTTCCCTACTAATTTTGTATTTTTTACTTAATTCTTCAAGTGTAGCAGCATTTTCTTTCAATCTTCTTTGAGAAATAATTTCCTTTTCCCTATCATTTAAAATTTCCATTGCATTTTTTAATAATTCTTTTTTATCATTATATTCTTGTTGTTGTGATACTGCTAACTCTTGATCTAAATTTTCATCTACTAGCCAATCTTGCCATTCATCGGTTTCACCACTTTTAATCGGATCATTAAGAGACTTTTCTTGGCCCATCATTCTTCTATTCATATTGATCACTTCTTTTGAATCCACATCTAACCTTTTTGAAATCTCTTTCACTTGATCATCTTTAAGATCACCTTCTTGCCCAGGTGCTATTTGATTTTTAAGTTTTTTTAAATTGAAAAAAAGTTTTTTTTGAGCTGTGGTAGTTCCCATCTTGACTAAGCTCCAAGATCTTAAAACATATTCTTGAATTGCGGCTTTAATCCACCACATCGCATAAGTGGCTAGTCTAAAACCTTTGTCAGGATCAAATTTTTTTACAGCTTGCATCAAGCCTAAATTTCCCTCTGAAATTAGCTCATTAACAGGTAATCCGTAACCTCTGTATCCCATAGCAATTTTTGCAACTAATCTTAGATGACTTGTTACCAATTTGTGAGCCGACTGCAAGTTTCCATTTTCTCTCCAGTTTTTTGCAAGCATATATTCCTCTTCGGCATCTAACATAGGGAATTTTTTTATTTGCGTTAGATAAACTGACAACCCGCCCGAGGAGGGCGTAGGCAAGTTAGTAATATTTTTATTTTCTTCCATTAGTCAGATTTATATATCAATTGATTTTTTTTCAACCACCAAGATTTTCAAGAAAATTAAGCATTTTCTTAAAATCCTCGGGAATTTGAGACTCAAAACTTAATTGTTTATTACTTTTTGGATGAATAAATTCAAGTGTTTGAGCGTGTAAAGCCTGACCCTTGATATTTTTTAACTTTTCGAGAAAACTTATATTTATTTTTTTAAAATTCATTTTTTTTTTTCCATATTTTTTATCTCCAAGCAAAGAGGTTCCTTTAAATTTTAAATGTACTCTGATTTGGTGCGTTCTACCAGTTTCTAATTCACACTCTAGTAAGCTAATTTTTGGAATGTCTTTCTTGTTAAATGTTTTAATCGTTCTATAATTTGTAATCGCTTTTTTGCCTCTATTATCTGACACAGCCATTAATTGTCTATTTTTTTTATCACGTGTAATTAATGTCTCAATTCGACCGTTAAGAGGTCTTATTACTCCCCATATCATACATTTATATTTTCTTTTAATTGTATGAACGCTAAACTGACGACTTAATTTTGAATGAGCATAATTATTTTTTGCTACTACCAATAAACCACTTGTTTCCTTATCAATTCTATGAACAATACCTGGACGAAGTGATCCGTTTATATCTGATAAATTTTTTTTATATTTATAAACTAGCCCATTAGCCAGAGTATTATCGTAATTTCCAGCACCTGGATGCACCACCAAACCTTTTGGTTTATTGATTACAAGTAAATCATTGTCCTCATACATAATCTCAAGTGCAATTTTCCTTGCTAATATTTTACTTTTATTAATTTGGGATAATTTAAATTCAACTCTATCATTGACTTTAATTTTAGCCGAGGGTTTAATGACGCAAATACTATTGACAGTAAGATTTTTTGTCTCAATTAACCTCTTTATATGTGATCTAGTATACAGACTTAAATTATTAGATAAAAAAATATCAATTCTTTTACCATCGTCTTCGCCTTCAACTAAAAATTTGATTGTTTTATTCATATATTAATTTAAAGTAAAATTATGCGCCGGTAGCTTCAACTGGATAGAGCGCCGGATTTCGGCTCCGGAGGTTATGGGTTCGACTCCTATCCGGCGCACCA